>Ga0310697_10003517_pt1 | contig 15826 bp, 5 predicted proteins | sample 172DNAGHGlowgp2_FD_203883 | JGI IMG/M metagenome (GOLD analysis project Ga0310697, IMG submission 203883) | Sheep rumen microbial communities from Palmerston North, Manawatu-Wanganui, New Zealand - 1728 DNA GHGlow gp2 (v2) (version 2) | ecosystem: Host-associated > Mammals > Digestive system >... | reverse complement strand
CCTGTCTACATCGTTCGGATTGAGCACCCAGCGATTGTACTTCTGACGGTTGTTGAACACCGAGTGCAGGTAGATCATGCGGCGTGCGAGCGAGTCGGACAGCGATGCTGCGTCGACGGTGCGGTTTGTGGCAGCAGCAGCCACGCCCGTTGCCTGTGCGATGGAGTAATACTGTATCTTGTCAGTATAGTTATAGCACTTCTTGATGGCGGAATAAGCCTTCTGATAAGCCTCGTCGGTAGGCAGCAGTATGGTGAAGCTACTGTCCTCTTCGGCGATGTTGGCACGAAGATAGTCGTTGCCGGTCAGCGTGTTCGAGGTGACGAGCACTGTGTCCTCATAGGTCTGGTTACCATCTTCGTCGATAGAGCCCTCGACGCTGCGCTTAGTATCGATCTCCGTCTTCTCGTAACGCTTGTAGAAACTGGCTATGGTGTCGATACCCTCAGCCTCGAAGATGTACTCATAGATGTTTGGCAGGAAGCGTGCCGCTCCGGCCATGTAGTGTATGGTACCATTGAGACTCGGCTGGTTCATCTTGCTGATGGCGTTGCCGTCATAGGTGTAAGCTCCGTTGGTGCCAGCAAGTGTAAATGACTTCTCATTAAGAGTATGTACGCGTGTACTATAATTACTTGCCGACAGTGTGTAGTTGAAATTGGCAACATGACTGTTGATGAACTTGTATGTCAGCACGTCGTTATCGACATTCATAAGAGAGTCGAAGTTGAAGGTGCCATTCTCAGGAGCCCAGACAGTGTAGAAACGGGAGTTGCCAAGCTGTTCGTCGTAACCGGCCTTCTTGAGCAGGGACGCAAAGTCCGAGAGCTTAGGCTCAGCCGATATATTCTCCCAGATGGTGTTTGTACTCTCCGGACTCGTCTGAGTGTATGCCTGATTATAATCGTCGAACTCAGAGCATGACACGGCAAGCAGCGCGCTTGCCGCCATGGCACTCAGTATATATCTATTTCGCTTCATATAATTCATTATTACTGGTTTGTGATTCTTTTTAATACATGTCTTCCATATAGCGGCCGTTCTCGTAGACGTTGACAGGTACGAGCTCTATATAGTCAAGCTGGTACTTGCGGTCGTCATACTTCGGCAGGACAGTCTTCATGCGCAGCCAGTAGTCCCGCTGGCGGAAGTCACGCTTGGTAAGGATACGCCGGAACTGGTAGGCCAGATAGCGCGCGTTCCAGTTGCGACCCTTGGCGACACTGCCATCCGACTCCTTGACTATGGAGAGTCCGTCACGCATATAGTTATGGGCGCGCATCACCTTGTCTGACTCTACGCCACGGTCGGCATAGGCATCCGACTCAGGGTCGTCGTTGATGCCAATATATCCAATGGAGCCCAGGCGGTTATCGTCATCATTATAGGTATTCATACGCAGATCGATAGGAATGTCTATTGCCTCCATCGATGTCAGCTCGCTGCTCGTTCCGAGATAGAACTGCATCATCGAGCCACGGGCAGTACCGAAGTTGGTGGCTGCCACACGCAGCTCATAAAGTCCGTCGGGCACCGGCGGCAACTTGATGGCCAGGTCGTAAACGCCCTTGCCCTGGAAGGAGTCGCCCTTATAGAGCAGGAAGGCGTTGGTGTTGGGATTGGCAATGATGTTCATGTCGATGCGTGTCTTGTTACCGTTGTAGACACGTACGTTGTCGAAATAGTCTACTGGGAATCGTACACGACTACGTCCGCTCTCGTTGGTGATTGAAGCGAAGTCGCTCTGATAGATGCCACGGAAACCACTGCTCATGACCTCGGGCAGGAGAGCAAGGACATCGAAGCGCATACGCTCGTTGAGCACACCGCTGGGTACCTGTGCGTTGTAGAGCAGGATGTCCTTCAACGGGTATATGTATCCGTTGAGCGACTCTGTCATGCCACTCAGGTCTATCTCGTTACCCTCGTAGACCACCTGATGCATGCCACCGGGGCCACATGAGCCTACAGTCTCGACACCGTCGGTGAGAGTGTTATTGGTGACGTAGCGGTTGACGTAGGTCTTGTCTATGGCCATGCCGTTGAACGACTTCACCTTCCACACCTTCATAAGCGTCTTGGGAAGCATCGTCTCGTAGTAGTCAAATGTGTCGCCGTTCCAGCCGTCCTTGTCGTAGACGTTCTGGTCTATCGTCAGACAGTTCTTTGCCACGCCATACTTCAGGATGTGGTAACGCACAAACATGTTAAGCACGTTGTACTGGCTCTCGTAGTCGGTGCCCGTACTGACGGTGACACCGCCATTACGGTACCAGTCGTACCAACCCTGCAGACGCCCTGCCGAAGCAGACACGTTCTTGGGACTCTCAGCAGCGTAGGCATACCACTTCTTACAGCTGTCGATGAGCACCTCAAGGTCGTTGATGCCATGGGCACGGAACACCTCGTCGCTCTCGGCAAAGATAGTGAACTTTATCTTCGACGGGGTCTTGGTAATCCAGTACGAGGTCTCTCCGTCTTCACCGGAGACGATGGTGGGAAGCTCGGAGAACACCTGGTCCTTCTCCGTCGCCAGCAACGAGTCGGCGATGCCCGTAAGTTTCAGTGCACGAGAGAATATCTCGTAACCCTCGATCTTGTCGAGCTCATTGCCTACGAGACGGTTGGAACGCGGAATAACGTTGTTGATGACGTGTACGACACCATTGACGACCTCATAGTCGCTCATCGTTATAGCGGCACGGTCGTTGAGAACGTTCATGCCGTTTACCACACTTGTGGTGATCTGTCGTCCCAACAGCGTTGTCAGATAGCCGTCGGCAGCACTCATGTCGGTAGTCTTCTTCATCTCACGTGTGAGGTGGAACAGCACGATGTCGCGACAGAGGCTGTCGGTCATGCCCTCCAACGAGTTGCTCGACATACCATTGTGCGGTATCATGGCCTCCTGGTCGTTGTACAGGCTGTCGAGATAGACTTTCACGGCAGCATTAGTAGGCACGAAGCAGGTGTAAGTGCCGTATGAACTCAGTATGCGGTCGTAGCCTATCTTCTTCAGCATGTAGTTGAAGCTGCTGAACGACGAGTCGTTATTCTGTATGAAGTCTTCTATCGTCTCACCGTTGAAGACATAGAGGTTTGAGTCGTCAGGCTCGGCGGCACATGAAGCCATCAGCAGACCTGCCGGGATAAGCAATGCCCCGATGGCCTCTGTTATTGTTTTTGAAATAGCTTTTTTCATAATTCTATGGTCTTCTTATTTTGTTTTCACGTAAACATCATCCTCATCGTACACAGGATTCTGGTGCAGCAGGTAGTTGGCTTTCTGCTCGCTGTTAAGGATGGGGAAATACAGATGAGCCTCGGTATTCATCTTCGTACCAATGGCATTGCCACCCTCAGAGTACTTACGCACCATGAGTGACATCATGTCGGGGTAATTCTGGACGAAACGGCTAACATTAGCAGCCTCGCCGCCGGCAATCTCATAAAGGGTCTTGTCGGCCTGGATGCCGTCGACATGACGATAGCTGTATCGGACGAGGTCGAACCAGCGCTTGCCCTCGAAGCAGAGCTCGCGCTGACGTTCCTGGAGCACCAGCTGCTCGTAGTCCGACTGCGACACGCAGTTGTTGGTGACAGCCTGCAGGGTGTCAGCCATGGAGCGTTTGTTCACCTCGCGAACGAGGTTGAAGGCTTCCACAAAGCTGGCAGTGTCGTTAAGCTGCACCAGTGCCTCAGCCTTCATCAGCATGATGTCCGACAGACGGTAGAAGATCCAGTTCTGCTGGAAGCGGCTGGCGTTGTTGGGTCTGTTGATGTTACTGCCGGGATAGGCATTGGACTTCGTGTTACGCGTGTCCGAGGTGTTGCCGAGCGAGGAGCGGTCTACCATCTTCCTGACGCTGAGGTCGGCAGCATCGGTAGAGTTCACCTTGAAGCAGTTGTCCCAGTAGCGGTAGTCGTAGTCGTTGGCATAGACCATGTTCTCGCCGGTCTTGTTGAAGATAGACTGCGGAGCAGCCATCAGCCCCATGTTACGGCCTCCGGTCATCCAGTAGCTGTTGCACAGTGCAGAGTTGACATCGTTGGTGCCGTCCATCTGGAGCTCGAAGATACTCTCAGAGGAGTTGCCGTTGATGAAAATCTCCTCGTAGGCCTGCTCTCCGCTGATAAGCGGGAACTGTGCATCCTCACTGATAGCACCTCCGCCGGGACGGCGTGGCGTGCCGCTCTCCTGTGCCAGCTCGTTCTGGCGCTTCTTGGAGTCGATGACGGCATCGCAGTACTGTATTGCTTTCTGGAAGTCGGCGGTAGAGTGCATCATCGAGGCACGCCACAAGTAGACATCGGCGAGGATGGCGTTGATAGCATCACGGTTCAGCAGACCGTAGCGGCGCCAGTCCTGGAAGCCCATCGGCGACAGCGGGTGCTGAAGGGCAGCCTCCAGGTCGTCGATGCAGCGCTGCAAGACGTAGGCGGGAGCCTGCTGCTCGGCGAGCATCTTCTGGCTGCTGTTCATGAACGCCTCGTCAGAGTAAGGCACATCGCGGAAGGCGCGTACCAGATAGAAATAGCAGAGTGCGCGCAGTGCGAGCATCTGCGACTCGTCGGTGTTGTATGTCTCCAGTGTGTACGACGGGTCTATCTCCACCACGTCACGTGCTCTTGACAGTACGATGTTACAGCGGTTGATAACCTGGTAGAGTGCCGTCCAGTCGGAATAGGTGTTGTTATAGTCCATATTGCCGGCTGCCATGTCCTTGAGGCTGTTGTACTTGGTACCGCCGATGTTCGATGCCACGGTGTTCAGGTCGTCGGAGCGGAAGTCGCCCCACACGATGCAACGCTCGATGACGGCCTCTGCACACATAGCCTTGTATGTTCCCGACACCATGCTTGAGACATCGGCCTTGTCCTTCCAGAAGTCTTCACCGATGGTAATGTCGTTGGGCAGCACGGAGGTGTCAAGACAAGAAGTCAGCAAGATTCCGGATATTGCGAATAAAATATACTTTTTCATATCTCTTTTCCTTTCTTTTTTCACTTTTCTTTTCCCTGTCTTACAATCCTATATTCAAACCAAGGGTAAAGGACTTCGAACGCGGGGTCTTGGCATTGTCAGCAGCCCATGACCATCCACTCGTGGAGTGCTCCGGGTCGGCACCGCTGTACTTTGTCCAACAATACAGGTTGTTGGCCGATGCATAGATCTTCAGACTGTTCAGCGAGAGGGTCTTAAGCAGATTCTTTGGGCAGTCCCATGTCAGCTGCAGGTACTGGAAGCGTACGAACGAGCCGTCTTCCACATAACGGTCAGAGCCGAGCCAGTTATAGGCGGTGTTCGAGCCATACAGGGCGCGGGGTATCGGAGTGATGTCACCGTCCTTGCGCCAGCGGTAGTTCACCGACGATGTCTGGTTGTACATCGTGTACATGCTCTCAAGGTTCATGCGTGCGTTGTTCACCACCTTACATCCGAAGCGGTAGTTGAACGACGTACGGAGCGTCCAGCGGTCGTACTTCAGCGTGAAGCCGAAACCGCCGTTCACCTTTGGCATCGAGTTGCCTAAGTAGACGACATCCAACTGGTTGATGTCACCATCGTTATTTACATCCTCATAGATGGCATCGCCACCCTTGAACTCGTAGTTCAGACCAGTATAGTTATACTTCATGTGCTTAGGCGTGCCGTCGGCATCCATCAGCACCTTGCCGTTGGCATCGAGGGCGAAGGGAGCGGTGATGCCCGAGGCGAGCCAGTCGTTATACCAGGCCTCAGCATCGAAGGACTGTCCGGCAGCCGCGGCGGCGTTGCGGGCCTTCAGGCATTCGTTGATGGCTCCCTCGTAGCTCCACTGGTAGACGCCCTTGTAGCGGTAGCCGTAGATAGAGCCGAGGGGGTTGCCGACCTGTACGCGCGGCAGGTAGTTTCCGTTGCCGGTAGACCAGTCGGTATTTGCCGACTCCAGCACACGCTCGTCCATCTCTGCTATCTCGTTGTAGTTCTGCGACACATTGACGTAAGCACTTGCCGAGAACTTGCCTTTCTTCACAATATTGTTGAAGTTAAGGTTCAGCTCCCATCCATCGTTGGTCATAGCACCGACGTTGGCATAGGCTAACGTAGAGTAACCTGTCGACGACGGTATACGGACATTCTTCATCAGAAGGTCGGTGGTACGCTTATGGTAGTACTCAAACTCTGCCTCGATGCGGTCCTCAAGCAGTCCGAGGTTGAAACCGAGGTTATAGCTCGTCGTCGTCTCCCATTTCAGGTCGTCGAGCTTCAGGCTCTCGATGTAGGAGGCGGGCAATGCCGAACCGGCTGCCAGTCCTGCCCTGGCAGTGCTGGTACCGTAGCCGTTGCCGTAGTCACGGTAGATCTCATAGAACAGCTTCTCCGAGCTGGGTGCGTTACCCACGATACCCCAGCTGGGACGAAAGGCGAGCATCGACACCACCTTACGGCTCCACTCCATGAACGGCTCGTCGATGATGTTCCATCGGCCGCTTAAGCTCGGGAAGTAAGCCCACTGGTTCTCGGGACCGAACTTCGAGTCGCCGTCGGCACGTATCGACAGGCCGAGCGAGTAACGGCTCTTGTACGACATGTGACCCGTGTAGCTCCAGTTCTGTGAACGGCTCTCGCCGGTGGAGCTCCAGGTGTAACCACTGCCGTCCTGCATATAGGCACCCATCGTGGGCACCTCAATGCCTGTCGGCAGGCGCCGGTCGGTCTCGTACTGCTGACTCGACTTACCGATATACATCTGGTAGCGTGCCTTCATCGTCGCCGTCCAGTCCTCGTTCTTGAAGTGCGGAGTAAAAGTCAGGTCGTTGGTGAGGGTGAAGCCCATGGAGTTGCTCTCCTTGTTATAGGCGCGGTTGTAGTTGTCGTTGGTCCATGGATTCTTGCTCAACTCTGCCGGATAGAAGTTCGGCGAGCTGTTGGCATAGATATCGAAGTAGACATCACCCTTATATGTCAGGCGGTGCTTACCCTCCTCTTTGCCCATCAGCTCGTACTGAATGGCGAAGTCGGGGTTTATGCGGTACACATTCTCCTTCGACCATGCCATGTTGGCTATAGCCACGGGGTTACCCAGTGCACGCACATTGTCCATCTGTGTCGACGACGGGTTACGCACGCCAGAGCTGGGATTCATGATGAAGTACTCGTGAGTATCGTTGCCAAGAGCATCCTGGCGGTAAATGCTCATATTCGGAGCCAGGCGCTGGGCAATAGATAGCAGGTCGCTGTAGTTCTTGTTGTTGTTCGTGTAGGTGAAGGCGAACGTCGTCATGAACTTGATACGCTCTGACACGAAGTAGTCGAGGGCCAGACGTGTGGTGAAACGGTTCAGCGTCTGTTCGATGATGGTACCCGTCTGATGCAGGTAACCGGCGGAGATACGGAAGTTGGCCTTCGAGCCGCCACCCGAGATATTGATGTTGTGGTCGTGGCCCTGTCCGAACTTCGTCACTGCGTCGACCCAGTCGGTGTTGTTGTTCCAGTTCTCCCAGTCGTTGGGATGACCGTTGGCGTCGTAGTTCAGCTCGTAGATGCCGCTCGTGGCGTTGCTTGCCTGCGTCGGGTTGTAGAGCTCTTCCTTCATCAGCATGGTATAGTGGTCTCCGTCAAGGAGGTTGTAGCTCGACGGCTGCCAGCTGCCCGTGAACTTATAGCTGTAGGCGACGCGCGTCTTTCCGCGTGCACCGCGCTTTGTCTTAATCTCGATGACACCGTTGGCACCGCGCGACCCCCAGATGGCTGTCGAGGCGGCATCCTTGAGTACGGTGATGGAGGCAATATCGTCAACGTTCACCGACAGCAGCGAGGCGTAGTCCTCGTCGGTGGCGTTCTCGGCATCGAAGTCGGGAGCGTCGTATATCTGGTCGTCGACGACGATCAGCGGGTTCTTGTTACCATTGATGGAGGTGGTACCACGCAGACGCATCTGTGTGCCTGAACCGAGGTTTCCCGAGCCAGCCACGATGTCGAGACCGGCAATCTTACCCTGCAGGGCCTCGTCGGCCGAGGTGAACGACAGTCCCTCTACCTCTGCCATGTCCATCGTCTGCTGTGCATGCGACACCTCGCGCTTGGGTATCGAGAGGCCGCCGGAGTTGGCACGGCGCTTGGAGGTGACGGTCACCTCCTTCACCGTCGTCTGCGACACCATGTTGAAGTCGATGCGCGTTGCCGCACCGATTTTCTTCGTCACGGTCTTCGAGCCCACATACGAAGCGGAGAGGGTGTTGTTCTTCGGATCTCTGACGACAATAGAGTAGTTACCGTTCATGTCGGTCACGGCAGCCGTGACGATACGGTTGTTGGCATCGCGTTCAACAACGTTAGCCATCATTACTGGTCCGAAAGCATCGGTGACAGTACCTGAGACACGCTGTCCTTGAGCCATTGCCGAATGGCATACAGCCATCAGCATGGCGATTAGCAAGAATTTTATCTTTGGCATAATAGTTTCGTTTTAGCGTTATTTCTCATATTACTGGACGTCGCCACTGCTGAGGTTCTTCGACCTATTATAATATAGGGGAGAACTGAGCTCGTGGATGACAGCGAACGAAGAGGAGGAGATAGCCCTGGAGGCCTCCGTCGACTCTGCGTCGAACTCGAAGTCACGAGTCATGATGTTCACCTTACTGCCGTCGTTGACATCGATGACCTTGGTGTCGCCGCTGGCATCCGTAACATTTATCTTACCGTTACCACCGCTGACCTGCAGCTCCATATTGATGTCCTGCTGGTTGAGCAGGAACGTGGTGTAGTTCATCGACTCCACACTGTTGTCAGCATAAACGGAGGTGTTCTGGAAGTGATAGCGCACAAAGGCACGGAAGGCATTGAGCATGTTCCTGACAAGACGCTGCGAGCTGGGGTCATTGAGGTCGTAGCGCTGGTCCTGCTCGTAGATGGTCATCATCTCCTGCCAGTTGGGCAGGCCGTGGTTGTACTCAGCCTCCTGGATAGCATCGTTATTGGGGACATAGACCGTATAGTTGTACATATTGAAGAAGCGCACGTTGTAGTCGAGACAGTTAGGTTTCTCAACCTTGTCGGTGAAGACGCGGTACTGGTTCAGCTCACGCTGCTGGTCGTCGGTGAGGTTGTCACTCGAGCTGTAGCCGAGAGCCCAGCGCAGCAGGGCCTCGTCGCCGAGTCCCTCGCAGATCTCGAAGAATCTCGAGAACTGTGGTGTGGTGCTGAGCACCTTGTAGACGCTCTGCATCGGTCCCTGAATAAGCCTGTTGATGGCGTAAGCATGACCGTTCTGCTGTGTGTAGGCACGTGTGATGGTTGCCGGTGTGAGACCATTGTCTATCTGACCGCCGCTCTTCACCGTTCCACCTACGAAGTCGTTGGCAACACTGCCTGCCACCAGCACCTCGCCGCCATGCTTGGTCTTGTAGTAGTTGTTGGAACCCAGTGTCTCACCGTTCTTCAGCACCACCGTGCAGTAGTTCATCAAGTCGGCGAGCTGGCTCTTCACCACATCCATGTTTCCTGCGAAGGGCATGAACTCCAGCGAGTCGGTAATCTGGTTGGTGGCAGGATCGTAGGCCCAGCGCGATGCCGAGAGTATCGGCTCCTGCTCGTTGCCGTTGACATAGTAGTGTACCGCCGTCGGCTGGTCGTGGTTTAGTGTTGCCGGATCGACATAGAAGAAGTCAAATGCATCGTCGGTAGGCAGGAACAGGGCGTAGTTGGCTCGCATTGCCAGGAGGTATGCGTAGAAGTCCAGACCCAGCGAGTACGGGTTCACGGAACCGCCGTTCATGACGCGGTTCTCTATCATCCACTTGATGATGTTCATGTCGGCATTGAACAGCGTCGGTGCCGACACGGCGACGTATGAGTTGGGGCTGAGGACGCGGTTCATGACGTAGATGACACCGTTGCTGGCCATACGCACGTCGTAGTTGCCGTCACTGCTCTTCGCCACCTGGTCGAGGGTCAGCTCCATGAAGTCGCCGCTCTCGTAGTCCACGATCTTCTCAAACTGGCTGGGCACGCTGTTGGCAAACGACACCTGCATCATGTTCGACAGCAGCTTGGCCACCACCGACTGGTCGATGTCGTCGATATTGCTTACGATATTCTCCTCGGTATTGGGCAGTTTTCCATAGCGCTCTATTATCGACTTTCCCTCGCCACGTACGAAGTAGTCGGTGAGCACCTCGTCGTTAGGAACGAACATCGCAGCCATATCGTTCAGGCTGGCCGATGCATTCGTCGAGTAATAGGCATTCCATCCCGGGTCAAGGGTCAGCAAGTCTTTCGACTTACCGTTGTTGTTGAACTGCTGGTTGTTCTGTGATATCTCACTAATGTAGCGCACCTCGTATATAGAGTCGGGGTTGGCATATCTCGACATGTCGTGCCCCACCTGACGCTCTGCGTCATACCAGTCGTGGTAGGTGTTGGTGACGGCCGCATTGTAGACGGGAACGGCGAAGCGGTCGAAGAGACGGCTGATGAGCTTCAGGTCCGACGACTTCTTCATCAGCTGTGCCATGTTGCCCGGTGGCACGATGACATCCTTCACCTGGTGTATATATCCGTTCTGGCAGGTCACGTTCGACGAGATAATCTTGTTGCGGAAGATGTAGCTGTCGCCCTCCTCGTAGTCGCCTCCGACGAGAATGGAGAAATCGCTTCTGTCACCACCCGTAGTGATGTTGTTGTTGAGCATGTACTCGGGTGTGAAGTGAACGAGCATCGGCGTGGTAGCATCACAGACAACGGACACGCCAGTTTTGAACTGTGTCCAGTTACTGTTGTTCGGATAGGCAGCCAGTGCTGAGAGGAAGGGGTAGGTCGTCACGGTGTCGATGACGCTGAGTGACGATGCGTGCTTCAGGGCACGACCCGGAGCCACTCCGTTGTTGGAAGGAACGTTCGACAGCATGTTTGTCAGCAGGGCATTGTCGAGCATCGAGCTGTAGAGCAGCAGCTTCTTCTGAGACAGCGACAAGTCCTCATACTTAGTGACTCCCCACTCGTTGCCAGCAAAAAAGCGCTCAAAGGCTTCGTCGTTGGCCGGGAGCACCGTCTTACTACCCGTACGGTTCAGGGTCTCCGCATAGCCCAGGTCATTGACCAGGCGCAGGTACGTATTGAACGTACCCGTTAGCAGTCCCTTTCCTTGCGGGTTTTCCAGCTCTCCGTAGATGCTGCTTCCAAGCCACGACGGCATGGAATCCTCATCCACCAGCGCATTCTTCTCCACGCACGAGAACAGTAATCCCGTCACAGAGAGAGAGATACAGAAAATCAGTCGTTTCATAAAAAGGTTGTTATTAGCTAATATTTATTTGTTCTATAGACATGTCATGGCAAGTAGACTTGTTTTCGCTTGCAAAATAACTAAAAAAAAACGAAACTGCCAAACAATTGCCGCAACAATTATTGACATTCGACTACATTTTTTGCATCACTCTTTCTTCAATGGTGAAAGAGTTTCAAGAAGTAAAAAAGAAACGGGCGCACCGTGTGGCACGCCCGTTTTTTATAGAGTTTGTTCACGTTCGAGAGAACTCTTACGAGTTTGGTTCTCTGCTTACTTAACCACAAACTTCTTACCGTTACGGATGTACAGGCCCTTGGCGGGAACACCGTTGAGCTTCACACCGGTGATGCTGTAGACAGCACCGTCGGCAACAGTCGTTGTGACAGGAGCATCGATAGCGTCGATGACGGCATTGTCACCCCAGAAGAGCAGGCGAGGATTAGCAAATGCTACAGCGCAGTTGGTGTTGCAGACACCCTCTACGGAGAATCCTACCGTTGCCTTACCCTCGACGGGAGTGAACGGCACGGAGACCTCGAACAGACCGGAATTGAACAGGTCCATCCAAGCCTGACGGCCTGTGTCGTGGATATGACGGGCGTTGTAGATGGTCATGTTCTTGCCGTTGGCGTAGACCAGAGCAGTGGTAAGGTCATTAGGATCAACCACCGTAGCACCAGTCATCAGGCTGGGGATGGCTGCCTTCTCGTCGTTGGCGGTAATGAAGAACCATACGTTCTCCTTCTCATATCCGTCGACAGTCCAAGACATCTGCCAATCGTAGCGGTATGCAGCATTGGCGGTGAAGGTGTACTCACCCTGCTTCAGACCCGTCACCTCCTGAGTCATGGCACCAACTGTAGGCTGGTGCTTGTAAGCGAAGGCACCCACCGTGTTATCGATAGCGAGAGAGTCGGAGCCCTCAGCGATATCCCAGTACTTGTAAGAATCATCAGCCTCATTGAACTTAGCGTTCTTCAGCAGAATGCTGTGGTCGAAGTACTTACCCTCGGCAGGCCATACGCCGCTGAGTACGAAGTCGTTAGTAGCATTCTCAAGAGCGGGGAACTGTGCCTCGACGGCATCGAGGGTAGCGTCAGCATTGTCAACGACAGCCTGGGCGGCATCGATGACAGAGCTGAACGGAGTGGTGTCGACGTTGTTCGGGTTACGGACCTCGGCGAGCAAAGCCTTAGCCTCGTCGACGGCGACCTGCAGAGCGTCCTTCGTGGGCTGCAGCACGACAGCTATAGAGTCCTTCTTGTACTGGTCGTAAGGACCGTAGTAGAGCAGGTGGCAGTTACTCAGGTACATCATGTTACAGACAGCACCGGTGGGCTGACGGTCGAAGCCGATACGAAGCTTACCGTCGGCAGGCATCTCGTTGACAACCGTCATCACACGGAACGTAGCTACATCGCCCCAGTTCTGTCCACCGACAGCATGAGCATCGGAGACGACAGTCACAGAGTCGTTACCAATATATATCTTGGCACCGGTATCATAGTTTGTACCGTCGTAGGATGAGAGATGTACGGCAGCGTCGAGGACGAACTCGTAGACACCCGTCTGACCGATGGTAACATCCTGATAGATCCACTTGGCATCGTTGGCACCTATACCGCGGTTGTAGTAAATGTGGTTACGCTCAACGAACTTGTCGGAAGTGCCGTACTGCCAGTAGCCATTGTCGTGCTTACCATCCTGAACCCATCCGGGAGTGGTATTTTCAGGATCACCGGAAGCACGGTAAGTAGTACCCTTCTGAGCAAAGGTGTAGTTCTGGATGAACAGGTCGCCGGGAGTAGCATAGGTAGCGTTGGCGATATAGTAAGCCTCGCTGGCCTTCAGAAGCTTCTCGTCAGCCTGCATCAGGGCCAGTGAGTCACGGCTCGTCTCTGTCTGAGCCTTGTAATAGGTGTCAGCCTCGGTAATGACGCTCTGGAAAGCATCCTTTGCCTTCGGACGGGTCTCGTCGGCGACGGCAGCCTTTGCTTTCTCGATGTCCTTGCCTAAGATGACATACTCGGCATTCAGTGTCACCATGGCACGACGTGCGACGTTGAGTGCAGCGTGAGCGTCGGTGACCTCCTGGATGGCAGCCAGCGAAGTCTCGTTGTCACCCTTGACGATTACCTCGTCACCGTGAGCGAGCAACACACCCTTGGCATCCTCGATAGCGTTCAGCAGCTCGGTCTTGCCGTAAATGAAGGCAGTGCTGTCAGCGACGGCCTGAGCGACATCGATACCCTGCTGGAAGAGGTCACGCTTTTCAGCGAGAAGAGCCAGGTTAGCCTGATAGTCCACATCGTCCTGGTTTCCACCCACGATACGCAGCTGGAGGTTGTCGAAGCAGAAGAGTCCACCGTCACCTGTAACCGTCTCGGGGAAGTGGAAGCCGATAGTCTTCTCACCCTCGCCAAGGTCGACGACGGTCATGTAAGTCTTTCCGCGCCAGTTGGGCACGTCGTCCATAGGAATCTTTGTCGTATCTCCGTTACATACGATGTAAGCATACATACCCGTCACCTGACGGTCGAAACGGCTGATGTAATAGTTCGAGCTTGAGCCACGGCCGTCCTGACCGTAGAACTTAGCCTGAGCCTCAACCATATACAGATATTTACCTGCAGCGATATTAGCTTTCTGATAGTAGTCGGCAGCGGGCAGACCATAGTTAGCACCTATCTCATGACGGCCGTGCTGAGAAAAGAAGTTGCCGTGGGCAGCGTGGTTGAACCAACGGTCGCTGGCTGTTACCGTCCAGCCGTCGAAAGCCTTCTTGTTAGGTGTTCCGGCATCGAAGTAGAAGTTGGTGAGCTTGCTGGCAGCGTCAGCGGTGTTCTCACCGAAGAAAGCGGTGAAGAACGACTCGTCGCCATACTGTATACCGTTCAGATAACCTGTCAGCTCCTCAACAGTAGACTCCTTCGTCATGTAGTCTTCCAGCTCTGCGATGACACCGGCGAGTGCATCCTGCATGGCGGGGAAGCTCTCAGGATTGCTCTGATAGAACTTCAGCTGGTCGACAAGGTCCTGTACCAGACGGTCGTCACCGACGGGCTGCACCTCATAGATACCGAAGTCGGCATAGCAGGTGTTTGTTGCCATATTGGTGAAAACAGTGCTCAGGAAACCGGGAGTGGTAGAGGTATAGTCATAGGCTATCTCCGTCCACTCATTTCCAAAACCTTCCCAGCCGCCGTTGATAGCAGCACTCGATCCGGGAACAGAAGTAGGCAGGCCGTCCTCGCTGGCGTAGAACACCATAAAGTTAGCATTACGTCCGCTGTTGTACGTGTTCGAAGTGACGATCTTCACAGCATCGTCACCAGACTTAGCCTTATAGGTAAACACATAAATCTTGCTCTCTTCGCGCGGAACATTGATGAATAGGTTGGCAGCACCGTTGATGGCATCAACAGTATTCACTGCAACGCTACGGGCACCTGAGCCGTTGATGACCTGAAGATAAGGCTTGCCGTCGGGACCGCCGTCAGGGGTGACAGAGAAGTAATTCTCAGTAATTGTCTCACCGGCAGCATCCTGCCAGCCCTCGAAACCGTTACTGAAGTCACCATTAGTGATGAGGTTCTCACTAACGACCTTGAACTTACCATTACGGGTATAGATGTATTCACCTGTCTTATAGGCAAATGCAGTCGTAAAGCCCAGAATGGCAGCCATTGCTAAAAGTAATCGCTTTTTCATACGCTTTTTTAGTTAGTTTGTAATATAGTTGTAAATCAATGAATGCATCGTAGCACGACTTGTTTTGCGCTTGTTCAGTAGTTCGGCTGCAAAGATACACATTTTATTGAAACGGCACAAAAAAAACGACCCGAATTTTTGGTTTTTAACGCTATGTTTTTGCTCTATCCGGAAACAGCGGCCCTCCCCTGCCCCGGGGAAAGCCGCTGTTCCTGTGAGTCTTAGTGATGTCAGCGCACCAGTATCTTCACCGTCTGTACGGTGCCGCCGCCGGCCTGTCTCACGACGTATGTGCCACGGCTCAGCGGCAGACGGCGGGCGACGGCCTGGGCGGTCTGCGGTGTAGCCTCGAACTCGGCAACCAGCACGCCGGCGGTGTTGAACAGCTGGTAGCGTGCCACGCCGTTTTCACCAACGTTATGTATGGCAGTAGCACCGACGACCTTCAGCACTCCCGTGGGGGCCATCAGCTGCGTGGTGTCCCACGACAGTCCCTCCGGCAGTTCCGGCAGGTTGACGGTAGGAGTACCCGCGAAGGCAGCTCCCTGCCACAGCGTGAACTCACTGCCTCCCGCCGGCACGAAGCCGTCGTTGAGGGTTACGTTCACCGTACCGTTGAGTGTCATCGCGCCACCCGCCGTGATGTACGACAGGCTGCGTATGGTGCCCTGGCTATTTGCCAGGTTGAGGTTAATTACCGATCCGCTCTCCGCCGTCAGGCTGCCCGTAGCACCGAGCGGTCCTACCTTCGGCGTCATTCCCGGTGTGAGCTCGGCACCGCTGCCGAGCACTATGCTGTTCACCGTGCCGTTACCCATCAGCGTGGCACCGTCGTTGAC
>Ga0310697_10003516_pt1 | contig 15827 bp, 16 predicted proteins | sample 172DNAGHGlowgp2_FD_203883 | JGI IMG/M metagenome (GOLD analysis project Ga0310697, IMG submission 203883) | Sheep rumen microbial communities from Palmerston North, Manawatu-Wanganui, New Zealand - 1728 DNA GHGlow gp2 (v2) (version 2) | ecosystem: Host-associated > Mammals > Digestive system >... | reverse complement strand
TTGACTAACTTTATATGTCAAACGAAATATAAGAGACATGGGAAACTTCAAACTGTTTACTAAGAACGGATACGATTTCTTCGAGGTGGCCAGCGCCTTGCAGAAGTCCATCCGCCGCAATGACGTGAGGGTAGCCGCCTACTTCGGTGTCGAGCTGTGGGCAAGCGGCTACGGGAACTACCTTTGGAAACGGCTGTACACCATCAGCGCCGAGGACTGCTGGGGACTCATCACCCACGAGATCGACGCGCTGCACACGGGCTATGACCTGGTGAACACTGGTGCCAAGGAACCGAAGGGCCGCATCTTCATCGGCAAGGCAATCATCCTGCTTTGCGAGTGCTACAAGTCCAGGGACGCCGACCACTTGAACAACCTCGTGGTTGACAAGGTCGCCCCCGACGACGCGATGGTGCTGCAGGCCCTCGACGATGCACGGCGTGAACCTATCGAGGTGCCTCCGTACACCTACGACGTGCACACCCGCAAGGGGAAGAAGATGGGAAAGACGAAGGAGCAGTTCTTCCAGGAAGAGCACGCCTCCCTCATCCCGAGAGTGCCGGGCCTTTTTGATGACCTGGCGGAAAGTTGAACCCTTAGACCAACAGCACGTCATGGATATTGAAAGCGATCATCACTGGGAGCGAGGGCTTCATCGGGAAGTTCCTCTGCACCCGACTTAATGGCCTCTTCGATGTCATCCGCATCGACACGAAGACTGGAGGCGATGCCGTCCGCATAGAGCCGCTGCTGGCTCAGGGCGACATTGATGCGGTGTTTCATCTCGCCGCCGAGACGAGCGTGTTCAACGACCGCCTCGACGACATCGAGCGTGAGAATATCCACGCGTTCATGGCGGTGGCCACTGCCTGCCACAGGCACGGCGTCAAGCTGGTCTATGCGTCCAGCAGCACCGCCAACGCGTGCAACACCACCTCGATGTACGGGATGAGCAAGCGTTTCAACGAGCAGTTCGCGAAAGCCTACTGCCCGTCCGCGACTGGGGTGCGCCTGCACAACGTGTATGGCCGGGAGCCAAGACAAGGAACTCTGCTTTACAACCTGCTCCACGGTCCATGCACCATCTACAACGGCGGACGCAACGTGCGCCACTTCACCTACATCGGGGACGCTGCCGAGGCCCTCATCTATGCCTACGGTTGCAACCGCCAGTTGGTGAACGTGCGCAACCCCAAGAGCAACACGGTGCGTGAGTTCTGCGACGAGGTGGCCAAGTACCGAGACCTCAACCTGGACTACACCGACGAGTTGCGACCCCTCGACAATTTCGCCCAATCGGTGGACGAGGGGATTTATTGCGTACCTTTGCACTATCGTGACATCGGGCAGGGACTTGCCCTGACGTTCGCGAAGTGAGAGTGAATGTTTGACTTGCCGCTGGTGTCTGCGTCGCATCGCGGAGCCAGCGGCTTTATTTTTCAACGACATGGCAAAGAAAAATTTCGACCCGAACATAGGCAAGGACACCCAGTTCAAAAGCGGCGAAGAAGCGGCGAAAAACGGGAAAAAGGGTGGAGTCAAGTCGGGCGAGTCCAAGCGGGAGAAAAAAGAGTTCCGCGAACTGCTCGCCATGGTGGATGCCATGCCCATGAAGGCACCGGCCTTTACCGAAGGTCTACGACAGCTCGGCATCCCCGAGGAAGTGATTGCCAACCTCGACCAGAAGCTGGCCAAGGCGTTTGCCCTGCAGCGCAGATGCCTGTCGGGTGATCCGCAGGCCATCAAGCTGTGGCTTGAGCAAATCGGCGAGCATGTGGACACCATCAAGCACGAGGGACTGCCCCAGCAGAACGGCGACCTGGTACTCGCACCAAAGAAGAATGACTGATGATTATCGAACGAGAACTGTTTTCACCGAATGCCTTTTGGGTATGGCGTTACACACTCGACCCGAGTGTGCGTAACATCGTGCTCATGGGCGGCTCGTCATCGTCGAAGTCCTACTCGGTGGCCCAGTTCCTGTCGATACTCACCTATTGGGAGGGCACAAACCAGCTCGTCATGCGTAAGGTGGGCGCATCCATAGAGAAGACCATCTACACCGACTTCAAGACCGCCATCAACGGCATCGAAAGACTGGCCGAGCACTGCCGCTTCAAGCAGAACTCCATCGTGTTCGACAACGGGGCGAAGATTGACTTCAGCGGCCTCGACGATCCCGAGAAAATCAAGGGCATCTCCCAGTACAAGCGTGTCTTCCTCGACGAGTTGTCCGAGTACGAGGAAAACGATCTCAAGCAGATACGCCTCCGTCTGCGTGGTATGGAAGGCCAGCAGATACTTGCCGCCTTCAACCCCATCAGCGAGGAGCACTGGATCAAGAAACACTGGTTCGACCTTGAGGAGTGGCACGAGGTGCCCATGGAACTGACCATCGGCGGCGAGAAGCTGCCGCCTGAGCTCTGCCGGGTGAAGGCCGTGCTGATGAACACCCCGAAGATGATACTCAACCACCGCACGGGAGAGTTCGAGGAACATGCACCCGACACTGTCATCATCCATTCCACCTACTTGAACAACTTTTGGGTAGTGGGCAGTCCTGATGGGAAGTACGGCTACTACGATTACCAGGCTATCGCCAACTTCGAGCGCGACCGCATCAACGACCCCGACTACTTCCAGGTCTATGCCTTGGGCGAGTGGGGCCACATCCGCACTGGTGCGGAGTTCTTCCCGTCGTTCAACCGTGGGACGGTCTGCGGCGACCACCCATATAACCCCGAGTTGCCCATCCATGTCTGCATGGACTCCAATGTGCTGCCGTATGTCACTGCCACGTTCTTCCAAAAAGAATATAAGCCCGACGATGTTCAGCAAGTTACGCAGTTTGATGAGCTGCCTATTGAGTCACCCAACAATAGTGCGAGAAAGGCGTCGAGGGTCATAGCCGGGAGATTGCGGGAATACCACTACGCCGACAAGGTGTATCTGCATGGTGATGCCTCGGGCAAGGCGGCGAACACAATCGACGAGCAGAACAGGTCATTCTTTGACCTGGTCATTGACGAGCTGGAGAAGGAAGGCTTTGAGGTGGTGGACTGCATCGGCAAGAAGAACCCGAGCGTGTCCGCGTCGGGCGAGTTCATCAATGCCGTGTGGGACGGCCGTGTCCCCGGTGTAGTTATCAACATTGATAATTCCTGTGTCACGAGCATTGACGATTACCAGGCCGTGCAGAAGGACGAGAACGGGGCAATTGCGAAGATGAAGGTCAAGAATCCCGTGAGCAAGCTGTCGTATGAGGCGCACGGACACATTGCAGACACGCTCCGCTACGCTTGTACCGACCTGCTGCGTTCCCAGTTCACTGAGTTCAGCATGGGGCGCAAGCGCAGCCTCTACAACGAGAGCGAGTTCAAGTTCTTCAATCCCGCCACCGAGTACCAGTACGACACGACGATGGTCTATGTGCTGCCGAACTTCGGCGGTGTGTTCTCCCTGGTGCGCATCGGCAAGGTGGGCGACCGCTGGCACCTCACCGATGTGTGCTGCCGCGCTGTCAAGGGCAACGACGAGATAGTGTCCGCCGTGAAAGTGATGCCCGCCGACCGCTATGTGGTGGAATGCCAGAAGGCGTACTTCCCCATGGTGCGAGAGCTCCGTTCCGCCCTGGGCGATGTCGCCGTGGTGAAGATGGGCAACGACCACCGCGAGAAGATTTCCGTAACGAGCGACTGGGTCAGGGCACACGTCCATATCGACCCCGAGCGGATGAACGAGCAGGAGTACGGGCGTTTCGTCAACGACCTGCTGGACTACAACGACGAGTCGCCCGCCGAGGTTGCGGTGGCCAGTGCGGCCTTGTCGGGTGTGGCCCGCGTCATCATGCGCAACGGGCTATAACCTTACAAGCTAACCTTACAAGTTAAACCAGGTTAAGGCGAAAAAATACCCTCAAAATCAGGACTGCTGGTACAATTCTTGCAACTATACAAGTGTAAGTCAAACATTTAATTCCTAAAAGTTATGAAACCTACAAGTTTATCACCTGAGTTCTACGAGAACCTGTACAACGAGATTATCCGCGACTACGATTTTGACCCTGATTGTGAGGATTGCGAAGAGACCCAGTGCTCCACCTACATCGAGGTCGAGGACTTCCAGGGCTTCTACATCTGCCTCAAGGCCACCTACGAGCTCAACCTCATTGACGACTCCTTTGACCATGCCTTCGGCACCGAATACGGGTGGCACATGGAGGTTGGCGAACTCATCGACATCGAGGAAGTGACCTTGTGCACTGAGGATGACGATGTGAGCGACCTCTTCGACTATGATGCCTTCTTCGAGCAGTTCAAGAAGCGTGAGGTGAAGTTCATGAGCGGCACAGTGATTAAGAGCGGCGACACCGTCATTGCCCAGTTCAACTACAACTGCTACGAACTGGCCGAATTCCTCTACCGCGACTCCAGGACCGACGAGTACATCTGCAAGCCTCTCGGTGCTCACCGCTATTCCCGCTCCTTCAAGCGCATTTTCCCCAACACCGAGGAGAACCGCAGAATCGCCAAAATCGCTTAACGAGAGCAATTTTTGCGACAAAATAGAACACCGTTAACAATCAGCACGTTAGCGGTGTTTTTTCGTTTGCGTGGCCGTTTGCGGACTCTCAAGAATTCGGTGTTTTGGAAAACGAGGTTTTTTTGTAAATACTTTTGTGCTTGTATCAATCGCAAGCACATGGGATTTCTCGAAAGCATAGGACTACGAAAGAAGAGCGCCACCCCGGTGGAGGAGGCTCCCGCCGTCTCCAACGAGGCGACAGCCATCGAACTTGAGCGCAGGCTTGAGGTGATGGCACGGAAGATCACCGCGACGCCGTATGTGGCGAACGCGAATTTCGTTGCGCTCTACAACACCGTCCCCGAGGTGCAGTGGCCGATCAACTACATCGCCACCCGCTGCGCCGGGGCAAAGTACCTGCTCAAGAGCTTCAAGGATGACAGCGTGGTGTGGAATAACGAGGCTGTGAACAATATGCTTGTCAAGCCTAACGCTTTCGAGACTTGGTACCGTTCCATCTTCAAGCATTTCGCCTACAAGTTACTTACAGGTAACTCGTACATCAAGGCCGCGATGAGCGACACCTTCGCCGGCGCTGATGTGTTGTACAAGTGGTGTGACCGCTATGTGACGCTTGAGGCACCGTTGGTGCACATCAAGTATCAGCGTTTCATCAACGACATCTACGGTGTCGCCGACATCTTGGACGTTGTGAAGTATTACACCCACGACATCGATAACTACTACCGCACCAAGCCCATCGACCCTCGCTGTGTCTTCCACGATAAGGACGACACGGTGGGTTGGATACCCAATGACCCGCTGAAGGCCAAGAGCCGCCTGTATGCCGCACTCAAGGCCATCAGCAACCTCATTGCCGTGTACGAGGCGCGAAATGTCATCTACGTCAAGCGTGGTGCGCTCGGCTGGCTCGTTTCCGACCAGAAGGACGAGATGGGCAGCAAGGCGCTGACCAAGGACGAGAAGAAGCAGATCCTGGAAGAGACCGACAAGATGTACGGTGTCGGTGAAGGCCAGTACCCCTACGGCATCAGCGACGTGAAGCTGCAGTTCATCCGCACGAACCTGAGCATCACCGAGCTGGAGCCCTTCGAGGAGACGCTGGCTGACGCCATCATCATCGCAGGTCTTTACGGCATCCCGAGTGTGCTCATTCCGCGAAAGGACCAGTCCACCTATGCGAACCAGGCGGCTGCAGAGAAAGCGGTGTATTCGTCGGTAGTCATCCCGATGGTGCAGCGTTTCTGCCAGGAGTTCACCCGTTTCCTTGGCCTCGACAAGGACGGGCTGTACCTGGATGCCGACTTCAGCGACGTGGACTGCCTGCAGACGGGCAAGAAGGAGGAGCAGGAGGTTCACCGCTCCATCACCGACCGCTGCAAGATTGAGTTCGAGAGTGCGTTGATCACCCTCAACGACTGGCGGGCTCAACAGGGCTACGAACGGGTGGAAGACCCGCTGTATGACAAGCTCATCAGCGAGATGACGCCCGACGAGATAGAGAGAGTAAAGAATTTCATTAACCAAACACCCAAACAAGATGAAGGAGAATTTTCAGCGCCTTCTGTACAGAACGAAGGCGAATGATTTGGACGAGGCCAAAGGCATCGTGACTGTTGCCGTTAACGGCATCGGGATTGTTGACTCCCAGAATGACATCTCAATGCCGGGCTCGTTCACGAAGACGTTGAGCGAGAACATCGCTCGCATGAAGTGGTTCCTCAACCATGACGTGACGCAGCTGCTTGGTGTGCCCTTGGAGGGCGAGGAGAAGGACGGAAACCTTGTTATGACCGGCCAGCTGAACCTCGCCAAGCAGATAGGACGCGACACGTTGGAGGATTACAAGCTGTTCGCCGCTGCAGGAAGGACGCTTGAGCACTCCATCGGCGTGCAGGCCATCAAGCGTGATGAGAAGGACAAGCGCAAGGTCCTGGAGTGGAAGATGTGGGAGTATTCCACGTTGACCAACTGGGGTTCCAATCCGCAGACGTTCCTTATCGGCATCAAGAATGACAACGAGGGTGACGTTCGCAGAAACATCGAGTTCATCCGTCAGGCATTGAAGATGCGCTATTCGGATGCTCGCTTAAAGGAATACGAGATGAGACTTGACATGCTTAACAAAGCGCTTGAGGGCGCGGTAATCGTTACCTGTCCCCATTGCGGGCAGGAGTTTGTGTGGGACGATGCCGAAAGGCACACGTTCAGCCAGCAGGTGTTGGAGACCGCCAACAGGTACCTGGGCTGGATTGCTCAAGACATCGTCGCAGAGGAGATGGCCAAGCTCGCGCCCGAAATCCGCGAGGCTGTCTTGTCCATCCTCTCGCCCGTACTGAGCAAGTGCAACGGCAAGATTGACGTGGAGATGGTCGAGAAGTCGCTGAGCGACATCGCCGAGTACGCCTATTGCCCGCACTGCTATTCCCGAGTTTACAAATCGACAATCATGCAAGAGCAATCCGCTCCCGTCACCGAGAAGACTGAGGATGAGCCGTCAGACGACACTCATGCCGATGGCGAAGGTGCAAAGGGAGAGAAAGCCGCTGGTAGCACTTTCTTCGGTAGCCTCAATGCTGTAATCGAGAAACACTAACCATTTAATCTTTTTTATTCTCATGAAGGTAAAGAAAGAAGACTTCGGGTACAACCTGGACGCCATTCAGGATCCCGAGCAGAAGAAGTTCATGGAGAGCATTCTCGGTGCGATGGCTGACATCGTCAACAAGGCCACCGAAGGTATGCTTACCCAGAAGGATGTTGACAACCAGTTCGACGGCATCAACGCCAAGCTCAAGGGCTATGACGCTGAGAAGTTCGACCAGCTGGTGAAGGACAACGAGCAGTTGCGTGAGATGCTCAAGAAGAGCATGGACGTGATTGAGAAGGCCCACAAGACCCCCAACGGCATGGAGGTAGTCAGCAAGTTCGACGAGATGCTGAACGCCATGTTCGACAGCGAGAAGTTCCAGGACTTCGTTGAGGGTCGTACCCGCAAGAGCGGTGCTTTCGACGGCTTCAGCCTGAAGGACATCGTGAGCATTACCGCCAATGGTGCCGACGGTGCTAACTACACCGGCGACAACCTGATTTCTCAGCAGGACCAGCGCTACTTCAGCAAGTACAACCCCGCCAAGCTGCACATGCGTGACGTGGTGAACGTGCTGCAGGGCGATCCTCAGTACCCCACCTACACCTTCGGCCAGGTTGCCAGTGTTGACCGCAACATCCGTTACGTCACCGAGAACGGCGAACTCCCCGAGAGCGCATTCTCGCTGAAGGAGGTTACCGCCAACACCGCCCGCATCGGTACCCACCTCAAGGTGTCGCGCCGTATGCTGAAGAGCCGCATTTTCCTGCGCTCTTGGCTGCTGGCCACCCTGCCTGACCGCATCTACTTGGCAGAGGACTGGGGCATGCTGTTCGGTGACGGCACCGGCGAGAACCTGCTCGGTGTTGCCAACCAGACCGGTTGCGTTCCCGTGGAGACCATCATCGGCACTGCCGTGGTTACCCTCGCCGCTGGTTCCGTTGAGTCGTTCACTTCCTACAACAGTGGTGCCGACACCATCCTTGAGTTCAAGGCTCCGCAGCCCGACATCATGGAAGGCATGAAGATCACCCTCGCCGCTACTGGCGTGGATGCAGCCAACACCACCTACGACGTCATCAAGATGAACGACCGTCAGATTCTGCTGAAGGGCCTCGCCTACAGCAGCAGCCTGAGCAAGAGCAACACCACCGCTGTTGTCCGCCACGGTGCTTACCAGAGCATCGCCCTGCCCAACTCGGCTGACGTCATCAACACCATCTTCGCTGTGATGAACTACGCCCAGTACAGCCCCAGTGCCATCGTGCTGAACCCCATCACCGTGAACGCCATCATGGCTGAGAAGGACACCACTGGCCGCAACCTGGGTCTCGTCGTTGGCAACAACGGCGTGAAGTACATCGGCGGTGTTCCCGTCATCGAGCTGAACAGCATCCCCGTTGGCAAGTACCTCGTTGGTGACTTCATCAACGCCGCCAACCTCATTGACTACACCACCTTGAGTGTTGAGTTTGCTGAGGACGTCGACACGAAGTTGAAGAACTACGTTGCCGTCATCGCACAGGAAGAGGTTATCTTCCCCGTTTACATGCCTTGGGCCTTCGCTTACGGCTCGCTTGCTGACGTGAAGACCGCAATCACCAAGCCTGCCTAACCATGAAGTATATCCTGGAAGGTCCGCAGGCTGACGTGGTGCTTCAGGAGAACCGCTACCGCATCGCAATGGGGATGGTGAAAATCACCCCCGTTGCCGATGAGGTGGAGGAACCCGCAGAGGAGGCTCCTGCAGAGGAGACCGCCGCTGAGGAAGCTCCCGAAGAACCTGCAGAGGACACTAAGGAGGTTCCCGTAGAAGATACCAAGGAAGTGTCCGCTGAGGTCGAGAAGGCAGACACCGAGGTGGAAGACACCAAGGAAGTCGCCCCTGCCGAAGAGAAGAAACCCACCAAGAAGACAAAGAAGTGAAAGAATGAACCTCATAGATTGCTCATATTTCTACACCGGTCCTCTCGCTATCGAGAATGCGAAGGCCACCGATGACCTCGACAACAACGCTTATGCTATCAAGGAGGCCATCACTGGCTACATCGAGCACTACCAGGACGAGTTCCTGGACAAGATGGTGGGCGGAGCCGTCGCCGCCCAGGTGAAGTACCACCTTGCAGCCGTCGAGGCCTACGAACAGGCTTTGGCAAATGCAGAGGATGGCGAGGAGGTGGAGCCCTACGCAGACGATGACGCAGAGGAACTGTGCGAGAAGCTCCGCATGTCGTTCGCCCATTACATCTACTTCAAGATGGTGGGTGACTGCAATCAGACGATGACCATCACCGGTCTGATGCGGATCAAGTCGGCCAACGACAACCAGCCTCCTCGCCAGCGCATGGTGTCGGTATGGAACCACATGGTGGAGCTGAACAGGAAGTTCGTCAAGTGGGCCGAGACGAGCAGTTATGAGGTGTTCTATCACGTCAACATGGTAACTACCATTAACCAGTTCAATATTTGACGCAATGGACCAGATAGAGGATATTTTCGCAAGTGTGGTGGAGGCCGTAGGCCGTTCCGTTAGCATCATCAAGACCAAGTCGGACGGCAGCACCGAGGCCGTGGCGGGTGTAGGTATCAACTACATCTTCGGCTCGGCCCAGTACATCAAGGACATGCTCGACGTGCGCAGCAAGGGCGTGGGCAGCAATATGCCGCTCAAGTTCCCGCTGATAGCGTTGCAGACTCCCAATGTGCAGACGGTGGACAGCGGCGACTACCAGTACCGCACGAAAATCAACCTCATCATTGCCTGTTCGTCGAAGAAGGAGTGGTCTAATGAGAAACGTATGGAGACGTCGTTCAAGCGCATCCTGTTGCCCATCTACGAGAAGCTGGTTGAAGTGCTGCTGCATGACCGCCGCTTCGAGTGGAACTATGGTGGGCTTGAATACGTCCCGCATACGATGTCCAAGAACTTCGATTACGGCCGTTACGGTGCGATGACGCCCAGCGGTCAGGAGGTGAGCGAGCCGATAGACGCTATCGACGTGCGAAGCCTCGAGATTAAAGTTAACAATCAAAACTGCATAAGAGAATATGTCAAGACTTAGAACTTGTAAGACTGATTCGTTCTTCAGCGGTCAGTCTATCTGCGAAATCGACTACAACAAGGTCAAAGCGATGATCCTCGTTGAGCACGGCACCAAGCTGTCTTACGACTCGCTCGCTGACCTGCGTGCCATGTGCCATGCCGACCTGCCCGACCGCGCCTATGGTTTCCCCACCATCATCAACTGGGAGCCCAGCGGCGGCGAGGCTCAAATCAGCCAGGTAGGTTACGGCCCCAACGCCTACAACGGCATGAGTGCCCGTACCGATGCCTTCACCCTCGACGCGTACCGTCACTATCTGCGTGCGCAGATCCTGAAGAACGCCAACAAGGTGTGGGACATGTACCTCATTGACGCCCGCAACAACCTCTACGGTCTCACCGACCCCGAGGGTGGCGACGTGCTTTGCGGTATCCCCGTTACCATGTACCCCAGCGGCAACGACCATGAGGGTGCAAGCGACAAGGCCTCTCTCGTGGTGAACGTCGTTTACCAGGATGTCGAGGATTACATGATCCGTCTGGACGTTGTGCCCTTGGCCTACGAGGCTCTGAGCGCCGTTTACGGCCTGATGCCCGTGACCTTGGAGAAGCAGGGCAGCACTGGCAACAACTACAAGGTTGTCGAGTTCTACGGCAAGGGCGACGCCACTTCCAAGTACGGTGCTCTGCTGGGTGGAACTGCCGCAACGAGCGTGCTTGACGGCGTGACTGCCGCCACCTATGATGCCACCGAGAACGTGCTGCAGCTGACCGTCTCGGCCGATGCAACGCCCACGTTGAAGAAGGCATCCGTGCTCTGCACCAACGGCATCTATGGCATCGAGCCCTACAAAGCCTGATCGCCATGTTCTACGAAGGTGTAGCCTTCGTCGAGGAAGCCTGTGCGAAGATGACCAAGGAGGAGTTCATTGAGCACCACAAGGGAGTCTTTTGGCAGGACCGCGACGAACAGACCCGCGAAAAGATGCTTGCGGACGTCTATGAGCGGATGTTCGGGAAACCCGAAGTAAAGCCCGCCAAGAAGAGCAAGAAGTAATCAATCGGGGCATTCCGCAGCTTGTGGGGTGCCCCTTTTATTTTCCATGATATGACAATCGCAGAAGTGAGAGACAAGATACAGCGCATCAAGGACGGCATAGAGCCCGAGGTGTTGCAGTGCATGGACGCTAACGCCAACGAGATGGCGGTTTCCGTCCGTGAGCAGCTGTATTCGGGTATCGACGGCCGTGGCGCACCGCTGTCTCCGTCATATTCACAGGACCCGTGGTTCCAGAACAGGCGTGCCGGCTTCTACGATGAGGAATACGACATGTGGGTGCCCTGTTATATGCACCCCGAGAGGTACATAGCATGGAAGGAACACATCACGCCACCCGAGCCGAGCGACCGTCTGGGACTCCCGGCAAGGGACATCGACACCCCGAACCTGTTCATCGTGGGCACGTTCCACGGCTCCATCAGTGCCAGGGGCACGTCACGAGGTGTCGAAATCTTCACCTTCGGCTGGGATGAAGGTCCCGCCGTCGAGCGCAAGTACGGCTCGCAGATCTTCGGATTGAGCGACCCTGCCGTGGCGCATTTCAACGAAAATTTCCTGTGGCCGTGGCTGCGTAACTGGTTCGAGACGTTATGAGCTGCAGGTGTCAACAGGAGAAGTGGCAGAGGGACTACGCCAAGCAGCGTGACCTTGCCAAGAAGGCGGCGGTCATGCTGGACTGCCCTCAGGTTCTCTACCGCACGGATGACGGACGTTTCGGCTTCGTCAGTGAGGGGAACGAGTATAACGGCGAATTTTACGAAATCATAACGCAATACTGACTGATATGGCAAACGAAACACTGATTACCGACCTTGTCGCCCAAGAAGCGCTTGACCAGCTGGCGGCACTCGACCAGGCGATGCAGGACACGTTGGACAAATACACCGAAGTTGGGAAAGAGCTCGCCAAGGGCTTGAAAATCCCCGTTGAGGTGCAGGGTGACCTCGACAAGGTTACCCAGGTGTACAATACGCAGATGAAAAATGCAGCGCAGACCACCCAGCAGCTGACGCAGATCCAGCAGCAACAGCAGCAGGTCATCGCCAACACCACCAACACCATCTCCCGCCAGTTGGCCGAGCAGGAGAAGCTGAATAAGGCGCAGCGTGAGGCATATACCGAGCAGCAGCGAGGCCTCGACATCGCCAAGAACGTCCTCGGCACGCATGAGCAGAATGTGGCGTTGATGGCGAGGTACAACAAGGAACTGAAGAACTTGAAGGATGCCTACAAAGCGGGAACAGTCGGCGCAGAGGAATACACCCGCCGTGAACTGGAGCTCAAGACCGCCAAGCAGGAGCTGCAGAAAATCCTCAACAACGAGACCAAGATGATGCAGGCCGCTGAAGGCTCGTATCAGCGACTATCGTTGCAGTTGGAGCGCATGAAGATGGCGCAGAAGCAGCTCAACGAGGAGCAGAAGAACGGTGCTGACGGCAAGGCTTTGGAGAAGGAGATACAGGCTTTGGATGCCCACCTCAAGGACATGGCCGCCGACATGGGCGAGTTCCAACGCAACGTGGGCAACTATGCCATCGCTGGGAAGTCGTTGCGTACCGAGCTGAAGGAACTCACCTGGCAGATGGCGCGGATGTTGGCTGATGGAGTTGACCCCACCAGTGAGGCGTTCCTGGAAGTCGCCGAGCGTGCCGGTGTCTTGAAGGATGCCATGAATGATGCCAAGAACACCATCAACGACTATGCCAACGATACCCAGGGCCTCACCCAGGGCATCAGTGTCATTGAGACCGCTGTCGGCGGCTGGCAGGCTCTTGAAGGCGCTATGTCCGCCTTCGGTATGGAAAATGAGGATGCCGCCAGGGCTACCCAAAAACTGATGGGCATCATGTCGCTGATGAACGGCATCCAGAAGGTGAGCACCGAGCTCACCACAAACGGCACCGGTGCTTATCGTGCCTACCATGCCATCTTGAAACTGTTGGGCATTGAGAAAGCCGCACTCACCACCGCGACGGCTGCCGAGGCAACTGCACAACAGGCTGAGGCGACTGCTGCGACCGAGAATGCCGTTGCTCAGGCTGCAGGTGCGACGGCCACTGAAGCCGCTACGGTAGCTGCCGGTGCACACACCGCTGCAGTGGGTGTGGAGACTGCCGCCTTGACGGGTGCCACTACTGCCGCCACCGCATTGAAACTCGCCCTTGCCGCACTGGGTATCGGTGCGGTGATTGCCTTGATTGTCACCTTGTATGAGGGCATCAAGGAGTTTAACAAGGATGCCGAGCAAGCCGCTGAGATTTCGAATGGACTTAATGATGCCATGAAAGAAGGCGAGAAGAGTACTGCCGCCACAGCCGCCGAGATGAAATACTATGTCGGTGTGGTCAATGACTTCAACGGTACAGCCGAGGAAGAGAAAAGACTGGTCGATGAGCTGAACTCCAAGTATGGCGAATCGATTGGCTACTACCAAAGCATTGCACAATGGAAGTCAGCATTGACGAGCATAAGCGAGTACTATATTGATGTCCTCAAATGGGAGGCCATCGCACAGGCCAATCTGCAGAAGTATGCCGAGGCTACTGCCGAAGGGAACCTTGACGCTGCTGCGGCCTATGAGAAGCAGTTCGAGTTCTACAAGAAGATGGCCGCCAAGCAGTCCCAGGTGGTGAAGAACCTGGTGAAACTTCATGGCGGCGGCTCGAAGCCGACCTCGTCTGGTACGAAGTCCACTCGAAAGTCGGGTTCTTCCAGGTCCACATCCACCGACAACGGCGCAGAGGATGCCGAGAAGCAGATGCAGGAACTCATCAACGAGGCCAACGACATGCTCGACGAGTGGCAGAAGTCCGCGACGCAGCGTGCCATCGCCATCACCGCCATTGTTACCACCACTTCGGCCGAAGCCTTCACCCAGCAGATTGAGGACGTGCGTAGGCTCTACGAGTCGTTGGCGGGACAGATAGAGGAGGAGCGCGACAAGGCCATTGCCGCTGAAGAGGAGAAATACGCGAAGGCAAAAGAAGAGGCGAAAAAATATGGAAAATCCACAAAGGAACTTGATGAGGCGTTAACATCTGCGAGGACGGCCATGTGGAACGACTATCAGCGTCAGATAGAGGAGAACGCTGCCGACATGGAGGCCACCATCGCCGACATGCGTGCCGACCGTCTGGCCCTTATCGAGGAAGAGAACGAACGGGAAATCGCATCCATTGTCGCCTCCAATGCCGAGAAGGCCAACATCCTGCGTGAGCTCTACCTCGAGGAACTGCGCCAGGCTGAGGGTAACGAGAAGAAGATTGCGGAAATCCGCAAACGCTATGCCAGAGAGTCTGCCGAACTCACCGAGCAGAGCGCCATCGACGTGGCGAATGCCACCATCAAGGGACTTGAACAGGCCCTCGCCGTTGAAGACCTGACCGACGATGAGCGTAAACGTCTCGCCGAGGAACTCGCCAAGGCGAAGGCCGACCTTGCGAAAGCCGTTGGTGATGCCGAGGAGAAACAGCTCGACAGGACACTGAAGGACGAGCAGGACGGCCGCGACGGACGTATCGAGGCCATGCAGAAGTGGGCGCAGAAAGCAGCCGAGATCATCGGCAACGTCTCCGACCTGTTCACAGCCATGTATGACAATCAGATCGAGAAGATAGAGGAGCAGATGGATGCCGAGCAGGAGAACCATGACGCGCAGATGGCGCAGATTGATGAGCTTGAGGAGCATGGTGTCATCACCAAAGAGGAGGCCGAGCTTCGCAAACGCGAGGTTGAGGCCCGAACCGCCAAGGCTCAGGAAGCCCTTGAGAAGAAGAAGGCCCAAGCAGAGTACAAGCGTGCCGTTGTCGAGAAGGCCAACAGCATCAGCCAGATTGGCATTGCCACCGCATTGGGCATCATGAAGGCTTCACCCAACTGGGTGATGATGGCTTTGGTGGGTGCCATGGGTGCCATCCAAATAGCCACCGCATTGGCGCAGCCCATCAAGGCGTATAAGGAAGGTACGAAGGGCAAACCTCACCCTGGAGGCCTTGCAGTAGTGGGAGACGGAGGCAAACAGGAATTAGTGGCATACGGCCGCAATGTATGGCTCACGCCCGACACGCCCACACTTGTGGACTTGCCCAAGGGTGCAGAGGTATTCCCCTCCGCCACTCCCGAGGACGTGCAGCGTCTGGGAGCATCCCTGCCGATGGCTATCACCCGCGACAAGTCCAGCGGCATGCCCGTCATCATCAACGACTACACGGCTCTTGAGGGCCGCGTTGCAGCGAACACCAAGGCCATGGGCAAGTTGTTGACGAGGCTTGAGAAGAGCCTCACCAGGGAACTGAAGAACCAGTCGTTCAACGCCTATCTCTCGCGCAGGTTATGAAACAACGCCTTGACCAACTGACGCTGCAGGAACTCATCGAGTTATCGTGTGGTGACGTCTCGGTGCTCATCGAGCATGACGAGGTGCCCACGGTTGAGGAGTCGTCGAAAGCTGCCTCGCACATTCTCGCAGAGTACAAGTCCATTGCTTCCCCTGCTCAGGCAAGGATGGACCTGTCGGAGAAGGAAAAGACCACGAAGCTGACGATCAAGGAGCGTTGTGCCCGCATCGCTATGGCATTGTGCCAGTCGGG
>Ga0310697_10003514_pt1 | contig 15831 bp, 12 predicted proteins | sample 172DNAGHGlowgp2_FD_203883 | JGI IMG/M metagenome (GOLD analysis project Ga0310697, IMG submission 203883) | Sheep rumen microbial communities from Palmerston North, Manawatu-Wanganui, New Zealand - 1728 DNA GHGlow gp2 (v2) (version 2) | ecosystem: Host-associated > Mammals > Digestive system >... | reverse complement strand
CGCCTTGATATTTTCCGCGTCGAAGGTTGCCAGAAAGTTTTCGCGTTCTTCGTCAATCGGATAATTCGCCGAGCGCAGATTAATCAATTCGGAGTAGGGGCGAATCACAGAATCAGTCCCGAATAAATCTTTGCCTTGCATGTCTTCGACCTTATTGCGAGTGAGATTAGCGCGGAACATTGAAAGCGTCCGTTCGTTAGCGCGATAGAAATTGTCGCCAATCGTCATGTAAGTTTTCTGGAGACGTTGCGCATAAATCTTAACGCTAGTCACATCAGCGAACGTGCAATAGGCGTAGTGTTCGCCAAAATCGTCAATGAACGTGTAATTTATATTGCACCAAACGACGTTGCCTTTGGCGGTGACGTGGCGCACGGTTAATTCTCTGGTGCTCTCTTCTGAAACGCGGCGGCGTAGCATGCGTCTGACGGCAAGGCGGTCGTCGGGGTGCGTGAAGACAACTACGCTACGTTCATTTAAATGATTCAGCGCGTAATCGGTCGTGCACTGCATAAGACGGGCGAAATTTTTCGACACAAAGACCGCTTCAAATCTCCCATCGTTTTTTTCGCGCAAGAGGATAGCCGCGCCCTCCATTTGCTTTATTGTACGCAGAAATTGAGTCCGCGCAGATTGTTCAGTCATAAAATCTGTCCTCGCTCTCAAAAAAATTAGGGACGAAACTCTTTTGGAATTTCGCCCCGCATTATATCAGCATTTTAGATTTTTGCGAAGAAAAATTTTTTGTTTATAGAGAAATGTTTACGGTAAACTGACGAATCATGAAATGTTGACAAAACCTCTACGAAAATATATCATTTGCGGCGTTGACTATTCTTATGGAGGTTTTTTTGATGAAAACATTTACTGCTAGAGAACTGACTTTTGCCGCATTATTCGTTGCATTGATAGTGATTGGAACTTTTGTAAGAATTCCTGTCGGCGGTGACTATTACACCTTGCAATTTTTGTTTACGTTGCTTGCGGGATTAGTTTTGGGCGAAAAGCTCGGAACTTTATCTGTAGCGGCGTATGTTTTATTAGGATTGCTCGGAGTACCGGTTTTTGCGTCCGGCGGCGGGCTTGCGTATTTATTTCAACCGACTTTCGGATATTTAATCGGATTTATTTTGCAAGCGTGGTTTTGCGGAAGATTTTCGCGAAAAATTTCCGACATAACGTTTAAAAACTTGCTACTAATAAATTTAGGCGGCATGTTAATAGTCTATGTAATCGGAATGGCTTGGTTTTATATCGTTTCAAACTTTGTAATCGACGCGCCAATAGCATTTTGGACAATGTTTTTCTACAGTTTTGTTTTGCAAGTCGTGCCTGACGGATTGCTTTGCGTCGCGGCGGCGGCTTTAGCTCTGCGTTTTCAAAAATCAAATTTATGGTTGTGATTAAAATGAGCAAAAAAATTTTCGTTACAGGTACCGGAACCGACGTTGGAAAGACATTTATAACGGCTTTAATGATAAAAAAGCTTCGCGACGCTGGAATTTCTGCCGGATATTATAAAGCGGCGGCTTCGGGCGACGAAATTGAAAATATTCCTTCCGACGCTTTTTATGTTAAAAAAATCGCTGGCTTAAATTGCGATATGAAAAATTTCGTTTCTTATTCCTATACAGAATCAGTTTCGCCGCATTTAGCCGCTAAAATTTTTAATCGCCCTATAGAATTTTCCGTGATTAAAAGTGATTTCGCGGCGGCGGAGAAACATTTTGACTTTCTTACCGTCGAAGGGAGCGGCGGCATAATTTGCCCGCTACGTTTTGACGATAAAATTTTAATGCTTGACGACGTGATTAAAAATCTAAATTTATCCGTCGTGGTCGTCGTTGATTCTAAACTCGGCGAAATAAATTCCGCTGTATTGACCATTGAGCATTTAATTTATAAAAAAATTCCCGTCAAAGGTCTGATACTCAATCGCTTTGACGAGAAAAATTTATTGCACGTCGACAACAAGAACGTTATAGAAAATCTTACAAAATTGCCCGTGCTTGCAACCGTGAAAAAAAATGCGTCCGACATTGGCATTTCAATCGAAAAATTAACGGCTATTTACGATTAAATTTCCTTCAGGAAGGCGGAATAGCCTTTTTTAGTTTCGTAAATATCAATTTTGCTTGTCGCTTCCCAAGGCGCGTGCATACTCAAGACCGCAACGCCGCTGTCTATAACTTCCATGCCGTATTTCGCCATCATATAGGCAATCGTGCCGCCGCCGCCTAAATCAACCCTACCGAGTTCGCTAAATTGATAATGGACATTGTGCTTGTCGAGAATTTCGCGGAGCTTGCCGACGTATTCGGCATTTGCGTCGCTTGAACCGCTTTTGCCGCGTGAACCGGTAAATTTATTGAAGACCATACCTTTTCCCAGATAAGCGACGTTGCGTTTTTCGTAAGCGTTGGCATAAAGCGCATCAAAGGCACTGGAAACATCGGAACTAAGCATGAAAGAATTCCTAAGCGCACGACGAACCGCCAGTTCGCTATATTGTCCGCAAGCGTTCAGAAGTTCGGCAAGCGTATTTTCCAGGAAGAAAGATTGCATACCGGTCGCGCCGTAACTGCCAATTTCCTCCTTGTCGACGAGAAGGCAACAAGCCGTTTTGCCGAGCGTTTGATTGCCCGCCTCCAACATTGCAACTAGCGACGTGTACGAGCAAACGCGGTCGTCTTGACCGTAGCCAAGCACCATACTTTTATCAAAGCCCAAATCGCGAGCCTTGCCCGCCGGCACCAGCGCAAGTTCCGCCGAAAGAAAATCTTCCTCTTCAATGTCGTACTTGTCCTTCAGAAGTTTAAGCACGCCTTTTTTGACGGACTCCTTATCATTTTCCTTGAGCGGATAGTTGCCAACGAGAATGTCTAACTTTTCGCCCTCAATGACTTTATCGGCAGTCTTTTTCATTTGCTCCTGCGACAGGTGAATCAGCAAATCAGTCACGCAAAAAACCGGGTCGGCGTCGTCTTCGCCAATGACGATTTCAATAACGCGCCCGTCTTTTTTGACAACAACGCCGTGCATAGCCAGCGGCATTGTCACCCACTGATATTTTTTTATGCCGCCGTAATAATGCGTGTCGAGATAAGCAAGCCCGCCGTCTTCGTAAAGCGGATTTTGTTTAAGGTCAAGGCGGCAAGTATCGATATGCGCACCGAGAATTTTCAAACCGTTTTCAAGCGGCTCCGTTCCAATTTGGAAAAGCGCAACGGTTTTTTTCATGCAGACGCAATAAACCTTATCGCCCGCCTTGAGTTGAATTTTATTTCTGATAACGTCGTCGAGATTTTTATAGCCGGCGGCTTCGGCGCATTTGACAGCCTCAACTACGCTTTCACGCTCTGTTTTGCAACGACTTATAAAATCAATGTAGCCCGCCGCTAATTTCTCCATCGCGGCTTTGTCGTCGTCGGTGTACTCGCTCCACACGGAAAATTTTTTGTCTTGGTCTTCAGCCATTTTACGTTTCTCCTTCTCGATATGAATTTTTTTCCACTCGCGCAATTTTTCTCTTAGCGATGAGACCTGCGCGGCTAGTGAATTTTTATAATCCCTCAATACGATTAATAACCTCCAAAAAATCATCAGCACTTTCTGCACGGTTGAATAAATTTCTAAGCTCTGCGCCGCCCTGCAAGCCCTTAGTATACCAGGCGGCATGAGCGCGCATTTCGCGGACGCCAACCCGTTCGCCCTTGTAGAAAATAATTTTGTTAAGGTGACGGCGCATAATCGTGGCGCGTTCGTCAAGCGTCGGCGGCGGAAGTTTTTCGCCCGTCAGAAAATATTTCAGCAAGCGATTGATAATCCACGGATTGCCTTGCGCGGCTCTGCCAATCATTACGCCGTTAGCTTTCGTCGTCAACAAAATTTTATCGAGTGAATCGAAGTCGCGCACGTCGCCATTTGCAATAACCGGAATTTTGACGGCGGCTTTAACGCGGGCAATTTCTTCCCAATTCGCCGCGCCCGAATAAAATTGTTCGCGTGTCCTGCCGTGCACCGCAATAAAATCGACGCCGGCATTCTCCGCACGCTTAGCAACTTCGACGGCATTAATATTTTCCGCGTCGTAGCCCAGCCGAATTTTGACGCTGACGGGAAGTTTAACAGATTTCTTGACGGCGGACAAAATTTTTTCTAGGTGCGCGGGCTTTTTCATAAGGGCGGAGCCTTCGCCGTTTTTGACGATTTTTGGCGCAGGACAGCCCGCATTAAAATCAATGACAGCCGCCGAGCCGAGATTTTCTATATAAATCGCCGCTTCCGCGCAGATTTCAGGGTCGGAACCAAAAATTTGGATTGCAACGGGACGTTCTGCCGCGACAGTTTCAAGCAGGGCTAAAGTCTTTTCGTTGCGATAGTGGACGCCCGCCGCGCTTACCATTTCCGAAAACATCAGCAGATTTTTTCTAGCGAAGTCGTCGCCGATAAGTTCACGAACTAAAATTCTGAACGCTGTATCCGTAACTCCCGCCATTGGCGCAAGGAAAATCGGCGTCTTGAAAATTTCTGCTGTCGTCATTGCGAATTCCGCTCATGTAGGACGCGCAAGCCCGTCAGCGTCAAGAAGTGGTCGATTTTATCAATGGTCTTTGATTCTTTGTGAATCATTTTGGCAAGCCCGCCCGTCGCGATAACTTTCGCTTGCCATTCCGCGCCCATTTCGCCGCGAATTTTTTCTACAATCGTATCAATCTGCCCGACGTAGCCATAAATAATTCCTGACTGCATACAAGCCGTCGTATTATGCCCGATAACATTTTTGGGCGGAACGAGTTCAATGCGCGGAAGTTTTGCCGTCGAACTGAAAAGCGATTCCGCGCTCGCAACGATACCTGGCGCAATTACGCCGCCTAAAAAATCGCCCGTCTCCGAGACAACATCAAAGGTCGTCGCCGTGCCAATGTCAATGACAATCAAAGGTCCGCCGTATTGTTCAAACGCGCCGATTGCATTAACAATTCTATCCGCTCCGATTGCCCGCAAGTTTTCGTAGTTAATTTTAATGCCCGTCTTTATTCCAGGACCGACAATCAGCGGGCGCACCTTGAAATAACGCTCGCACATTTTAGTTATCGGGACAATCAGCGGCGGCACAACCGACGAAATAATTATGTCCTTCACGTCGGAAATTTTCACGTCCTGATAGCGGAAAAGGTCATTAATCAACATGCCGTATTCGTCGCCGGTCTTCTGCGTGTCGGTCGATATGCGCCAATGCTTCATTAAATTTTTTCCGCTGTACGTTCCCATAACAATATTACTGTTCCCAATGTCAATTACAAGTAGCAAGTTCTCAACTCCTAAATCTATTTCTGTATTTGCAAGAGCCGTTGAATATATTCCAACTCGATAATTTCTGACCAACGATTAGATAAATGAAAAGGTTCTGTCATTCGCGGTATAAATTGAATGCACGCTTTGCGAAGTAAATCGACGACGGGATAATTTAACATCAAAAGCGCGGGTAGTTCGGTTAGCAAAAGCCGTGCGTCTGCGAAAGACATTTGTCCTATTGATTTCAGAATCGCTTTGATTGCTGCTTCCTCGAAAAATTTTGCTGGAGCCGCGTCCGTGAGTTTTGTTTGAAGGTAAGCGGCGACTGCGCGGCACGTCAAGAAAGTTTCCATTTTTCCTGCGTAGAATTGCGGCGGCGTAGTTGCTAAAAGCGTCGGCGATAAATTTTCTGCCAATGCATTGAATAATCTTTCGTCGGCACGTGACTTATCTGGCAACCGGAAATTTTTCGCCCGCTCAGCGCGATATTTTAAAATGCTGTCGTCAAACTCATCATTTAAATTATTGGTCGACGCCGGCAAGCAAATGATAATCTAGCCACTCTTTGAGGTAAGGTCCTTCACACTTCATAATAGCGACAATCGTTAAGTCGTGCAGAAATAAATTTTTATCTACCGCCATAATATTTCCCCCTAAAAAAGTTTTAATAGCCGCCGCAAATGTTCTAAGTCGGAAAAATCTTTCCACGCTTCCTTTTGGCGCATAAAGTCCATTGTCTGCGAAATTATTTCAAGCGCAACCCCGCGCAGGTCTTTAACGACCGGATACGGCAACGCTAAAATATTTGGCAATTCGCTTAACAAAAGTCGCACGTCCGATAATTTTAAATCGTCAAGTGAATTTAGTATCGCTCCGAGTGATGTCTCTTCCAAAAATTTTTCTTGCAAAAAATTGCTCGCGGCGCGACAAGTCAAAGCCATTTCTAACGAAAATTCTTGCGCCTCGAAAGTTTTTATCAAAGCGTCCGTCACGCGATTAAATCTTTGCTCGTCGAGTTCGATAGAAAACAAATCTGCGCGGGCGGCGCGATATTTTAAAATGCCGTCGTCAAATTCCTCGTTGCGGTCGTACATGTCGAACCAATCGACAGTAAAATAATTCTCGTCCTTGTCAGCGCGTCCCTTATTCACTTTGGCAAGAAATTCTTCGCGGCTCTTTGTGTTGTAGTGATTGAGCGCGATTTTCTCCGCCGTGACAGGCTCATTGCAATAATTTGGAACAAGCCCGCCGCGCTCGTTCACAGAAAAATTGCCCTCGAAATAAATCGGAAAATGCGCACTGGTAAAGAAATAAATCTTGCGCGGATTAGCGACGGTTTTAATTTGCGCGTTGCCACCGGGTATGTCGCGCTTTGGAATGGGCACAACCCAATTTATCAGCGCACGCCGCGTAAATCTCTCCAACACGCCGCGATTATAATCCGCTTTAATCTCTCCGTTCGTCCCGAAAAGTTGCCAATTAATCGCCACGCCCGCCGCAGGGAAATTATTTAAGATTTTATCCAGCGTCGCGGCTATTGGCGCGGAAGTATTTTTCGGGAAAATAAATTCGTCTAAGTCAATGAACGCTATATATCGGCAATGAAATCTGTAATTCAAAACGGCGTCATCATAAGCCGCGAATTGCATTGACTTCCCAGGAAAATATTTCGTCGTGACTAAGCCCGCCTTGACGTATGGCGCGATTATCTCATTGAAATTGTCGGAGCTGTCGTTGTCGTATAAATAAAAGTGGTCGACGCCCGCCAAAAGGTGATAGTCGAGCCACTCTTTGATATAATGTCCCTCGTTTTTCAAAATGGCGACAACCGCCAAATCGTACAGAAATAAATTCTTATCCATTATTTTTTCCCGCGCAATTTATCTTCAATAAAAGATAAGCCGTCCTCGGTGATAGTCGGCTTTTTAATGTATCCGACCGCCTCAGATTGTTCAATCTCGTTGATTGTCGAAATGTCTTGCGTATCCGTCATGATTATCACGGGAATATTTTTCAGCTTATTATTTCCCTTGACCAGCGACAGAAATTTAATTCCGTTGACGAATGGCATATTAAAGCTAACCAGAATCAAATCCGCGCCCTTATTCTCCAAAAGTTTCATGCCCTCGTAAGCACTTTGCGCCGTCGTCAGCTCGCAAGGGAAACGGTTTTTAATCGTGTCTCTTTCCTGCCGCAAGTCGAAAATGTCATCGTCAATCAGCATAATGCTAAACATCACATTTGATTTATTCTTTAAGGCGGCAAGCTTTTCTTTTTCGGCAAGCATTTTATCGACGCGGTCGACAAGGTCTTTAGGCTCGCACGGTTTAGCGACATAATCTTGAACGCCGAGCGAAAAAATTTCCGCGACAAACTCTCTGCGCGTCGAACCAGACATCATAAGAACAGGTATATCACTAAAACGGTCGTCGCGGCGAATTCTGCGCAACATGTCAAGCCCGTTATAATCGGCGTCGAGAATCACTAGGCTTATCTCGCGAATATTTAGCATGTTGATTGCGTTCAGCGGATTATTCAGCGCAATGAATTTATATTTGGTCAAACTTCTTTCCAGAATAAGTTTAGTGATACTTAAGTTGCGGTCGTCGCTTATGACAATTAGAACAACAATTTCGTGGCGATTTTCGGCGACCTTGATTAAGTCTTTGCTCTTCATCGCCTCTATTCTTTTGCCTTGACTCCTAGCACGCTCGCGGAATTTTTCAAGGCACAAGGGGCAATACAGTCCGCTTTGAATCGGCTTGCCGCAACCGGCGCACGGACGACCGCCGATTCTATTCTTACCGTCTAAAGTTAATCTTCTGTTATTCATTGTTCGCAAAATCTGTCGGGAAATCGACAGTCTCTCTACCTCCTTATTTTTCTATAAGTTTACAAGAATTTTTCAACATGTCAATAAAAAAATCCGACGCAATTTCTTACGCCGGATTCTTTTTTACTTCTGAATATTTTTAGCCGTTAATCAATTTCTTGTAGAGTTCAATGTACTCGTGCGCGGAATTCTTCCAGCTGTAGTCGCTGTTCATAGCGTTGGAAGAAATTTGCAACCAAACTTCAAATTGCGCATAAGTCGAAAGGGCGCGTTTAAGCGCATACATCATTTCATGCGCGTTGTAGTTGGAGAAAACAAAGCCGTTGCCCTGTTTGGTGTACTTGTCGTATTGCTGAACGGTATCTTTCAAGCCGCCAGTTTCGCGAACGACCGGAGCCGCGCCGTAACGCATTGCGATAAGCTGACCAATTCCGCACGGTTCGTAGTTCGACGGCATAAGGAAAATATCGCTGGAGGCGTAAATTCTCTGCGCAAGTTCATTCGAGAAATAAATATTCGCCGAAACTTTCTGCGGATAACGCCACGCTAAGCCCTTGAACCAATCCTCATAAACTTTGTCGCCGGTGCCGAGCAGAACGAATTGGAAATCCTCATGCTGCAAAAGTTCGTCCATCATGCGGACAACGAGGTCAAGACCTTTCGCCGCGACAAGACGAGTAATCATTGAGACAATCGGAATTTTTCTGCCCTGCGGAAGTCCGAGCAACTCTTGCAGTTTAATTTTGTTCTCGCATTTCTTATCGAACGCGGAATAAGCGTCGGAGGCGTCGTAGTTTACGAACAAATCTTTATCGGTCGCGGGATTGAATTTATCATAATCAATGCCGTTGATAATGCCGTATAAATCATCTTTGCGGCTACGGAGAAGCCCGTCGAGGTGTTCGCCGAAGTATTCGTACTGAATTTCCTGCGCATAAGTTTTGCTGACGGTCGAGACGTAATCGGCGTAGATAATGCCGCCCTTCATGAAGTTTACCGCGTCATAAAATTCAAGGTCGCCGTTGTTGAAATATTTCCAATCGAGTCCGAGTACGTCGCCCATAATGTCTTTGGTGAAGACGCCCTGATATTTCAGATTGTGAATCGTGTACAGCGTCTTAATTTTTTCGTAACGCTCGTCGCCTTGGTGTTCGAGTTTCAAAAGGACGGGAACAAGCCCGCTATGCCAATCGTTAGCGTTGATAACATCGGGGAAAAAGTCAATCGCGGGCAAGCAATTCAGAACTGCGCGGCTGAAGAAAGAATATCTTTCCGCGTCATCGTCGTAGCCGTAAAGCCCTTCGCGAGCAAAATATTCCTCATTGTCGACGAAATAATAAATCACGCCGTCAAGCTCATATTTGTCAATGCCGACGTACTTTGTGCGCCAAGAAACGGGAATAGTCCCGTCGTAAACGTGCTCCATACCTTCGCGATATTTCTCACCAATTTTGCTGAACTTCGGGAGAATAACGCGCACATCAACGCCCTGCTCCTTGAGAGCTTTGGGGAGTGAACCTGCCACATCGGCGAGACCGCCGGTTTTAATAAACGGAACTGCTTCCGATGCCACATAAAGAACTTTCATATCAAGAATTCCCTCCTGTATATCTGTAATTATTTTTGGGAAAATTTTCGTTAGATTAATCCGCCTTGCTGAGATAATCTTGTGGCACGTCGTGTTTTAAGAAAATTGTTGAAAGTGGCGGGATTGTTAATGTAATAGATTGATTTCTATTGTGATACGGAAAATCTTCCGACTTCAAAGAACCCGCATTAGTGATTCCCTTGCCGCCGAATTCTTCCGCGTCCGAATTGAAAATTTCTACATAAGCCCCCTTGTCAGGGACGCCAATTCTATAATCGTCGTGTCGTTCGGGCTTGAAGTTGCTGATAACTATCAAGTAATCGTCGCTATCTTCCGCCTTGCGAATGAAAGAAATTACGCTGTTATCATTGTCGTTGCAGTCAATCCACTGGAAGCCGTTCCAATCAAAGTCGACTTGCCAGAGCGATTTATTATCGACGTAGAATTTATTCAACGCCCGCGAATAACTTTGCATTTGCGTATGCTTTTCATATTGCTCGACAAGGTGCCAATCTAAGCTGTCATTTTCATTCCACTCAATGAACTGCGCGAACTCTCCGCCCATGAATAAAAGTTTTTTGCCAGGGTGCGCCATCCAATATCCGAAGAAACAGCGCAAGCCCGCGAATTTCTCCCAGTAATCGCCGGGCATTTTTTCAATCAGCGACCGCTTGCCGTGAACAACTTCATCATGCGAAAGCGGCAGGATAAAATTTTCGGCAAACGCATACATGAACGAAAAAGTAACTTTGTCGTGATTCCACTTGCGATAAATCGGGTCAAGGCTGACGTAGAAAAGCATATCATTCATCCAGCCCATATTCCATTTGTAGTTAAAACCCATGCCGCCCATGTAAACCGGCTTGGAGATAAGCGGCCACGAAGTTGATTCTTCTGCCATCATCAATGCTTGAGGATTGTACTTGAAAACAGCTTCGTTAAGTTTCTTAAGAAAATCAACCGCCTCAAGGTTTCCGGTGTCGCCGTAGCGATTTGGAGTCCACTCCCCCTCATCGCGTCCAAAGTTAAGATACAACATATTTGCCACGCCGTCAATCCTTAATCCGTCAATATGGAATTCCTCAAGCCAGAAAAGCGCGTTGGAAATCAGAAAGCTTTGCACTTCCGTCCGTCCGTAATCGAAATTAATCGTGCCCCAGCCGCGATTTTCTGAACGTTGCGTGTTATCGGATTCGTAGAGATTAACGCCGTCGAACTCGCGCAAGCCTTGAGTATCTTTGCAGAAATGCCCCGGCACCCAATCCATTATCACGCCGATATTATTTTTGTGCGCCTGTTCGACAAGGTAGCGGAAATCATTTGGCTCGCCGTAACGACTTGTAACCGCGTAATAGCCCGTTGTCTGATAGCCCCACGAATTGTCAAGCGGGTGTTCAGTCAGCGGCATGAACTCAATATGCGTGTAGTGCATTTCCTTGACGTATTTAATCAACTTGTCAGCAAGGTCGCGATAAGTCAAATAATCTCTGTCCTTGCGTTGCCACGAGCCGGCGTGCACTTCATAAATCAACATGGGGTGAGAATAGGAAGATTGACGCTTTTTTAGTTCCTGCCAGTCGCCGTCGTGCCAATCATAATTTTCAAGGTCGTAAAGTCTCGACGCGGTGTTAGGGCGTTTTTCAGCGTAAAAGCCGTAGGGGTCGGCCTTAAGGATATGCGCTTTGCCGTGCGGCGGAAGAATTGCGTATTTGTAATTGTCGCCCTGCTTCAACCCTTCGATAAAAAGTTCCCAGGTCTCGCCGTCTTCAAGCCGAATCATTCTGTTGACGCGATTATCCCAGTTGTTGAAGTCGCCCACGACGCTAACCGACTTTGCATGAGGTGCCCACAGTGCAAAGCGAACGCCCTTTTTGCCGTCGCGCTCAATGAAATGCGCACCGAACATTTCGTATGCGCGATAATTTGTACCTTGATGAAACAGATAAAGCCCGTAATCGCTGAGGTTGGAAGTTTTCATTAATCAATCCCCCCTTTTCCCTAGTCCCTAAAAATTAATCATTGAATCTTGCAGGGTTTAATGCCCCAAATTTCAGCGGCGTATTCGTCAATGGTTCTGTCGGAAGAAAATCTGCCGGAGTTAGCGATATTCATAGCCGCCGAACGGAGCCAGCCCATACGGTCAGCGTAGCGTGCATAAATTTCGCTGTGCGCGTCGATATAGGCGTTGAAATCTTTCAAGATAAAGAATTCGTCGTTGCCCTGAATCAGATAGTCGCGAATTGAATGGAAGTTGCCAAAGCTACCGTCAGTGAGCTTGTCGACGACAAGACGCGCATTGGGATTGCTGGTGTATTCGTTCCACGCGGAATAGGTGCCGTTTTCGTAATAGGCTAAAACTTCGCCCGCCTTAAGTCCGAAAATAACAATGTTATCGTCGCCGACTGCCTCGCGAATTTCGACATTTGCGCCGTCAAGCGTGCCCAGAGTTATCGCGCCGTTCATCATGAATTTCATATTGCCAGTACCGGACGCCTCTTTTGACGCGGTGGAAATTTGCTCGCTGACGTCCGCCGCAGGATAAACAATCTCGCCTATTGATACGCCGAAATTTTCAATGAAGACGACCTTTAAGCGGTTGTCAATAGATTTATCGTTGTTAATCTTGTCGGCAATCGCGTTAATAAGTCTGATAGTTTCTTTGGCGATGTAATAACCTGCCGCCGCCTTGCCGCCGAAAAGATAAGTTGTCGGGAGCGGTTTATAGCTTGGGTCGGCTTTAATTTTTTCGTATTGCCAAATGATATGGAGCGCGTTCATAAGCTGGCGTTTGTAGGAGTGAATGCGCTTGACTTGAATATCAAAAATCGTGTTCGGGTCGAGTTCAATGCCCTGACGCTTTTTAATGAAGTTGGCTAAATCGGTCTTGCGAATCAGTTTAATTTCGTCGAGTTCCTTAAGAACTTTTCTATCGTCAACAGATTCGTTGAAAAGGTCGAGTTGTTCGGGGTGACGGTGCCAGACGCGGCTCCTAATCGTCCTGTCGATAAGGTCAGCGAGTTCCGGATTGTTGCCCATGAGCCAGCGGCGATGCGTTATGCCATTGGTCTTGTTATTGAACATGCGCGGCCAGTATTCGTAGAAGTCGTGCAGGGTCGTCGATTTAAGAATATCGCTATGGATTCTGGCGACGCCGTTGACAGAGTGCGAACCGACAATCGCCAAGCGAGCCATATGAACTTCGCCATTTTCAATAATCGACATAGCGCGGAGCTTTTCGACGTTGTTTGGATAACGCGCTTTGACGTATTCAAGATGACGGCGGTTGATTTCGTCAATAACCATGTAAATGCGCGGCAAGAGCGTTTTGAACATATCGACCGGCCATTTCTCCAACGCTTCCGGCATAATCGTATGATTCGTGTAAGCGACAACTGCGCGGGTAATCGTCCAAGCTTCACTCCATTCAAGTTCGTAATCGTCAACCAAAATTCTCATAAGTTCGGCGACACATAACGCGGGGTGCGTGTCGTTGATATGGATAGCGATTTTCTTATCGAGTTCGCGGACATTCCCGCCGGAGCGTACAAAGTGACGAATAATGCTTTGCGTGCCCGCCGAAACCAAGAAGTATTCTTGAATAAGACGCATGCGCTTGCCTTCTGAAGAGCTGTCGTCGGGGTAAAGGTATTCGGTAATGCTTTCAACAAATTGGCGATACTCATTCTTAGCGCGCATTTGTTCATGCGTCAACATGCCGTAATCGGAAAAATCGCGGTTGACTTCAGCATTCCAAAGGCGCAACGTATTGACGGTTTTATTGTGATAACCGACAATCGGCACGTCGTAGGGGACAGCCATAACCGTCATTGCGTTTTCGTGAACGAGTTTCAACGAGCCGTCGGGTTGCTCTTTCATGTAAGCGTTGCCGTTAAACTTGACGTTGATTGACTTATCGGGCTTGCGATACTCCCAAGCGAAACCGTCGCGTAACCAGTTATCGGGAATTTCGACTTGTTGACCTTGAATAATTTTCTGTTCAAAAAGCCCGTACTGATAGCGGATACTGCAACCGTGACCGGGCAGACGATGCGCCGCAAGAGAATCAATAAAGCACGCCGCCAAACGTCCGAGACCGCCATTGCCTAAACCGGCGTCGGGTTCTTCTTCGTAAATGTCGTCGAGATTCAAATTGAGTTCTTCGAGGACTTCGCGGAACGCCTCATCAATGCCGAGGTTGATTAAGTTCGCCTTGAGCAGACGCCCCATCAAAAATTCAATCGAGAAGTAGTAAACTTGTTTTTCTTGCCTGTCCATGTAAGCGTGATTGGTCTTAATCCAGTTTTCGGAAATGACCTGTTTAGCGACTGCCGCGACCGTTTTATAAATTTCGTTCATGGGCAATTCGTGAATGTCGCGACCAAACATGATATGCGCCGAGCTGATAAAGCGCACCTTCAGCGATTCCTTGAGTTTTTCGTACTCCTTACTGCGTGTAATTTTTCTGTCTGTATCCTTTGGCAAGTTAATTCCTCCTTTTGCTGCGTAATTTTCCTTCCCTGAAAAATTTTTACTTCGTCCGTCATTTTACCAAACAGAAAAAAAATTATCAATGAAAATCATAGAAAGGGCGAATTTTTACGTCTAGGAAATTTTCTTCCCGTCGGTAAAAATCCGCCGCTTTCATAAGTTTTTAATCGGACTTAAGCCGACGATTTTAAATTCTTGCTTTCTTCTTGACGATATAAGGATAATTTTCCGCGCCCTTGAGCCAGCGATTTTTGGTGATGATAACTTCTTTGTCGCAAATGACATTTTCGACGCGAGCACCCTCTTGAACGTCGCAACGTTGCATAAGGATAGAATCTTTGACGACTGCGCCTTTGCCGACGATGACGCCGCGGAAAAGTATGCTGTTTTCGACAGTGCCGCGAATTTCGCAACCGTTAGCGATAAGCGAATTTTTAACGCTTGCCGTTTCTTTGTACTGAACGGGAACTTCGTCTTTGACTTTGGTGAAAATCGGGCGGTCGTTGTTCATGAAAAGTTCTTCCCAAACTTCGGGCTTGAGGCAATCGCGGTTCGCTTCGTAATATTCCATTGTCGAATTGATATGCGCAACGTAGCCTTCATGCTTGAACGCGCTGATTTTGAATTCGCCCGCATGACGGATAAGAGCGTCAAGGAGGAAATCTTGACCGCCACGCTCGTAAGCCGATTTAACGATATAAGCGAACGTCGGGACGGGCATGAGATATGCGCCCATAACGTCTTTCTGTCCTTCTTTGATTGCGGGAACTTCTGCAAGGTCGGTGACGATACCATTTGTGCTGGTTTGAATCACGACGCTTTTGCCTTCGCGGTCGACTTGGGCTTTGGAATAAACCATAGTAATATCCGCGCCGCTCTTTTTATGGAAGTCGAGAACTTTTTCAAAGTCAATGTTGTAAATGTAGCTTGCATTAGTCAGCAGGACGTATTGACGCCCGCTGAGTTCTGCGAAATCGAGGTTGGCATAAATGTCTTTGAGGTCACCTTTGCGCGAATCGTTATCGGGAAGAGCCGCCGGCAAATAGGTCAAGCCGTCGCGACGACGAGCCAAATCCCAATCTTTACCGGAACGAATATGGTCAAGCACTGCACGCGAGAAATCGGGCAGGAGCAAACCAACGGCACTTATTCCCGAATTAACCATATTAGAAATTGCGAAGTCAACGAGGCGATAGCGTCCTGCAAAAGGCAGAGCTTCAACTGCGCGTGTCGCTGCCAATTCTCTAATCAGACTGTTGCCTTCCTGAAGATTTATAATCCCCACTACTTGTTTCAATTCAAAGCACCTCCGAAATCAATTCGTAATGCGTAATTTTTACTGCGCATTAACAACGGCACCTTCGGGAACGACGAAAATTTCGCCCTCTTTGCCTTCAACCTTCGCGCCAGCTTTGATGACTGCGTCTTGAGCAATAATCGCGTAGTTGACGACCGCGCCTTCTTCAATAATCGCCGACGGGAGAACAACCGAGTTGGTAACTTTCGCGCCTTTGCCTACGCGCACGCCTTGGAAGATAACGCATTTTTCTACGTCGCCTTCAATTTTCGCGCCTTCGTTAATCATAGCCTGTTTGACTGTGGCATAAGGACCAACGAAATGCGG
>Ga0310697_10003512_pt1 | contig 15836 bp, 9 predicted proteins | sample 172DNAGHGlowgp2_FD_203883 | JGI IMG/M metagenome (GOLD analysis project Ga0310697, IMG submission 203883) | Sheep rumen microbial communities from Palmerston North, Manawatu-Wanganui, New Zealand - 1728 DNA GHGlow gp2 (v2) (version 2) | ecosystem: Host-associated > Mammals > Digestive system >... | reverse complement strand
GGCATCTCGTGGGCATGTTGGCGGAGGAAGTCACGGAGCAGATCCATCGAGACGCGCTTGCCCATCTCACGCAGCATCCAGCCGACGGCCTTGTGCATCAGGTCGTGAGGGTGGTGCAGGTGAATCTCGGCATAGTGCAGGCACCACGAGGGGTCGCCCTGCTGTGAGGTCTTCCACGTACATACGATGCTCATGCGCTGCTTCCAGAGACATGAGCTGGCGGCAAGTTCGTCAAGCACCCTTCTCTTGTAGTCCAAGGACTCTTGTGTCTCAGGAATGGCACCTCGATGCCCAGGTTGAGCATCAACCGCTCTCCCCAGGTATGTGGGCAGCAGCAGCCAATGCCCGAGAATCTTGTGTACAGAGAGGTCCACCAGGTCCCAGTTGTTCGCCCGCTCGGCATACTGGAGATACATCGTCAGGATTTCGTCGCGCCCTCGGATGGCCTTTTCGTCATGCTCCAGTCGTTTTGTGGCCAGCTTCTCAAACTTGGCTACGAGGATGAGCAGTCCGCAGAGCCTCACCTCGTGCCATTTGGACATCAGAAGTTCCGGCGTTTCGTTCAAGGCAAAACCTTGAACCACACTGTTTACCACCTCGCGCGTCTGTGGCACCTTCAGCCCCAAGAACTCGTCGCCATAGCCATACTCTCCCGGTGCCGTCTTGAAGAACCGCATCAAGACCTTGCGCTGCTTCTCATTGCGCAGCGACTCCATGTGTTCAATGATTTCCTTTGCCGTTGTCATACATCGTCTGTCTCCGGTTCCCAAAGATGTTTGCCCATGTCCACATGGCCGTTAGGCTTGAAGCTGACGCCCTCCTCTTCCAGCAATGTCCGTTGGCGAGACCATCCCGGAGCCGTGCGCCCTGCGGCGTTCACCACCCGGTGGCAAGGCAACTCCTCTGCCCCTGGTGTATACCTCAGCGTCCGTCCCACCATCCTCGCATGGCTCGGCCATCCCGCCCACGCCGCGATGTGCCCGTAGGTGGTCACCCGCCCACGGGGTATCTGCCCGACGATGTCCAGCACATCCTGGCCGAATGTCCTTGCCTGTTCTGGCGTCATCCTGTCTGGGTGGTCTTGCATTTGTCCTGTTGAGTGTCCGTTGCAACTTGCCGACAAAGGTACAAACAATTTGGCACAACTCCATTGCTTTGAAAATTTTTCTAGAAAAATTTACGCAAAAGTCCCACGCCTGGTCTCCAAAAGTCCCACACTTGAGGAAATTTTTCTAGAAAAATTTTCGAGGGTGCGCAAAGCCCAGGGCAAACGGAGTGCGCAGAACCCTCAAAGGCACAGGGGGGAGCCAACACGATTTAGTCAACTTGCGATGGAGAGGCGAGAAAAATGACGCAGGAAAATTTGGTGGATAGGCAGGAAATGCGTAACTTTGCAGCCTCAAAATCAATAGGTGTCTTTTCAACCATACTGAGGAAAGTCTATGGAACTGTCATCCCTCACGGCCGTGTCGCCCATTGACGGTCGTTATCGTTCGAAAACAGAATCGCTGGAAGCCTATTTCTCCGAGTATGCGCTTATCAAGTATCGCATACGGGTGGAAGTGGAATATTTCATCGCACTTTGTGAGTTACCCCTGCCCCAACTGGCCGCTTTCCCCAAGGAGCGGTTCGAGCGCTTGCGCGACATCTACCGCACGCTGACGCCCCAGCGGGCGCAGCGGGTCAAGGAGATAGAGCAAGTGACCAGCCACGACGTGAAGGCCGTCGAATACTACATCAAGGAGCAGCTCGACGCCATCGGGGGGATGGACGACTTCAAGGAGTTTGTGCATTTCGGCCTGACCTCGCAGGACATCAACAACACGTCCGTGCCGCTCAGTGTCAAGGAGGCCCTGCAAGAGGTCTACCTGCCCCTGCTGGACGAACTCGTCGGCCAGTTGCGGCAGTATGCAGAAGAGTGGCGCGACGTGCCCATGCTGGCCAAGACCCACGGGCAGCCCGCCTCGCCGACGCGTCTCGGCAAGGAGGTGATGGTGTTTGTCTATCGGCTGGAGCAGCAGCGCAAGTCGCTGCTCGCCGTTCCCCTGACGGCAAAGTTCGGAGGTGCCACGGGCAACTTCAACGCCCACCACGTGGCCTACCCCGACATCGACTGGCGCGGGTTCGGCAACAGCTTCGTGAGCGAGAAGCTGGGGCTGGAGCGAGAGCAGTGGACCACCCAGATCAGCAACTACGACCAAATGGGCGCCCTCTTCGACGCCCTGCGCCGCATCAACACCGTGGTCCTCGACCTGGACAGGGACTTCTGGATGTACATCTCGATGGACTATTTCAAGCAGAAGATCAAGGCCGGCGAGGTGGGGTCGAGCGCCATGCCGCACAAGGTGAACCCCATCGACTACGAGAACTCCGAGGGCAACCTGGGCGTGGCCAACGCCCTGTTGCAGTTCCTGGCGCAGAAGTTGCCAGTAAGCCGACTGCAGCGCGACCTGACCGACTCCACCGTGCTGCGCAACGTGGGCGTGCCGATGGCTCACAGCCTGATAGCCTTCCACAGCACCCTGAAAGGACTGAGGAAACTCATCCTCAACGAACAGCGGCTGCAGCAAGACCTCGACAACACGTGGGCCGTGGTGGCCGAGGCCCTGCAGACCATCCTCCGGCGCGAAGCATACCCACACCCCTACGAGGCGTTGAAGGCACTGACCCGCACCAACGAGAAGATGACCGAGGACGCCATCCACCGCTTCATCGACACGCTCGACGTGAGCGAGACCGTCAAGAGGGAGATGCGTGACGTGACACCAAGCACCTATACAGGAATTTAGACAAAGCCGTGAGGCCATACATTACAGACCATCAAGCAAAGAGAAAATGGAGAACGAAAAAGATTTTCAGCAGCAGCAAGAACAAGGCGCGGCAGGCCGTGACGGTCAGCAGCGTCAGGGACGCTCTCCGCGTCCACGTATCCAACACTCCCCGGCGTCGCAGGGCGAGGGCTATCAGCCGCGTCCGCGCTTCAGGCGCAACGACGACGAAGGGGGATTTCGCCCAGAGGGCTTCGGAGCCAATCTGACAGGCGGACACCAGCAGCGCGAGGGAGGCTATCGTCCGCGCGGCAATGGATACCAGCCTCGCGAGGGTGGTTTCCGTCCCCGTTACAATGGCTACCAGCAGCGCGAGGGTGGCTACCAACAGCGCGAGGGTGGCTACCAGCAGCGTGAGGGCGGCTACCAGCAGCGCGAGGGTGGCTACCAGCAGCGCGAGGGTGGCTACCAACAGCGCGAGGGTGGCTATCGTCCCCGCCCCAGTGAGGGCTACCAGCGCCGTGAGGGTGGCTATCAGCCTCGCGAGGGCGGCTACCAGCCACGCCCCTACCAGCAGGGCAAGGGGTATGAGGGCGGCTACGGCAACCGTGGCGGCCATGTGGGAGCGGGCGGACACGGCTCCTACGGCGACCGTCCCCAGGGCGGGCGCGGCTACAACAAGTTCGCAAAGGGCGGACAGCGCAAGCCCTACGACCCCAACGCCAAGTATTCGCAGAAGAAGCGCATAGAATATAAGGAGCAGAGCTTCGACCCCAACGAACCCCTGCGTCTGAACAAGTTCCTGGCCAATGCGGGCGTTTGCTCGCGTCGCGAGGCTGACCAATTCATCCAGGCAGGAGTGGTGAGCGTCAATGGCGTGGTCGTCACCGAATTGGGCACCAAGGTGCTGCGCACCGACGAGGTGCGTTTCCACGACCAGCCCGTCAAGTCGGAGAAGAAGGTCTACGTCCTCCTGAACAAGCCGAAGGACTACGTCACGACGAGCGACGACCCGCAGCAGCGCAAGACCGTCATGGACTTGGTCAAGGATGCGTGCGAGGAGCGCATCTACCCCGTGGGGCGGCTCGACCGCAACACCACCGGTGTGCTGCTGCTGACGAACGACGGCGACTTGGCCTCCAAGCTGACCCACCCAAAGTTCTTGAAGAAGAAAATCTATCATGTCTTCCTCGACCGTGCCGTCACGGCAGCAGACATGCGCCAGATAGCCGAAGGCATCACCTTGGAAGACGGCGAAATCAAGGCCGACGACATCCAGTATTGCGCACCGGAAGACCGCAAGCAGGTGGGCATCGAAATCCATTCGGGCAAGAACCGCATCGTGCGCCGCATCTTCGAGCATCTGGGCTATCACGTGACCAAACTCGACCGCGTGCAGTTTGCCGGGCTGACCAAGAAGAACGTGCGCCGTGGCGACTGGAGATACCTGACCGAAGAGGAGGTGGACCGCCTCAGAATGGGAGCGTATGAGTAGATAAACTAGGATTACTAGAAATACTAGAATTGCTAGAATTACTAGACATTCTAGGAAATCTAGAACAAACAGACTATAGGACATGAAAAGAACAAAAGTGATAGATGTCCTGCGGGACACTGAATACGGAAAGCAAGTGACAGTGATGGGGTGGGTGAGGACCCACCGCTCCAGCAAGGCTGTCGACTTCATCGCGCTCAACGATGGCTCGACCATCAAGAACGTGCAGATCGTGGTAGACCCCACGACCGTCGCAGAGGAGACCTTGAAGCAGGTCACGACCGGCGCCTGCATCGCCGCCACGGGAACGCTGGTGGAAAGCCCCGCTGCCGGACAAGACAGCGAGATACAGTGCAGCCAACTGGAGGTCTTCGGCCTCTGCGGTGGCGACTATCCCATGCAGAAGAAGGGGCAGAGCTTCGAGGCCATGCGCAAGAACGCCCACCTCAGGCTACGCACCAACGTCTTCGGCGCCGTGATGCGCATCCGCCACAACATGGCCATGGCCATCCACACCTACTTCCACGAGCATGGCTTCTTCTATTTCCACACGCCGCTCATCACCGCAAGCGACTGCGAAGGCGCTGGCAACATGTTCCAGGTGACGACCAAGAACCTGTATGACCTGAAGAAAGACGAGGACGGCAAGATCATCTACGACGACGACTTCTTCGGCCAGCAGACCTCACTCACCGTCTCGGGACAACTGGAGGGCGAGCTCGGCGCAACGGCGCTCGGAGCCATCTACACCTTCGGACCCACGTTCCGCGCTGAGAACTCCAACACGCCGCGACACTTGGCCGAGTTCTGGATGATAGAGCCCGAGATGGCCTTCTACGATCAGGAGGAACTGATGGACCTCGAGGAAGACTTCATCAAGTACTGCGTCCGCTGGGCGCTGGAGAAGTGCAAGGACGACCTGGAGTTCATCAACAACAACAAGTTCATCACCCCCAACCACGACCTCATCCCGCGCCTGGAGAGCGTACTCAAGGGCACCTTCGTGCGTCTGACCTACACCGAGGGCATCAACATCCTGCAGGAAGCCATCCAGAAAGGCAAGAAGTTTGAGTTCCCCTGCAACTGGGGGGACGACCTGGCCTCCGAGCATGAGCGCTACCTCGTTGAGGAACACTTCAAGCGGCCCGTCATCATGACCGACTATCCGCGTGCGTTCAAGTCGTTCTACATGAAGCAGAACGAGTTGACCTCCGACGGCGGGTCGGTGGGATACAAGGGTGCTGTGGCCCCCGGCCCGACGATGCAGGGCACAGACGTGCTGTTCCCGCAGATAGGAGAAATCATCGGCGGCTCGGTCCGTGAAGAGAGTTACGACAAGCTGATGGCCGAGATCAACCGTCGCCAGATGGAGACGGAGAAACTCTGGTGGTATCTCGACACGCGCAAGTATGGCTCGTGCCCCCACGCAGGCTTCGGCCTTGGCTTCGAGCGTCTCATCCTTTTTGTCACGGGTATGCAGAACATCCGCGACGTCATTCCCTTCCCCCGCACGCCGAAAATGGCAGAGTTCTAAGCAAAGGACGCGATGGATCTGACCCGTGCGGACTGTGCGACCCGTAGGCCGCTCCCCCTTGGGGACTGTTGCCGTCGCTCCAACATTTGACATAGGGCTGTGCCAAAGCGGAAAAAAGCTTTGGCGCAGCCCCTTGCACATACCAGCAGTAAAGTAAGAAATTATGACGAAGACCATAGATTTCCGTCCAAAGTTGCTGTCGTCCCTGCGTGGCTACGACCGCAAGACGTTCGTGGCCGACCTGATGGCAGGCCTCATCGTGGGCATAGTAGCCCTGCCGCTGGCCATTGCCTTTGGCATCGCCTCTGGCGTGTCGCCCGAGAAGGGCATCATCACCGCCATTGTGGCGGGGTTCATCATCTCGGCCTTTGGCGGGTCGAAGGTGCAGATAGGCGGCCCCACGGGTGCGTTCATCATCATCATCTACGGCATCATCCAGCAGTATGGGATGCAGGGCCTGACGGTGGCCACGCTGATGGCTGGCGTCTTCCTGATACTCTTCGGCCTGTTGCGGCTGGGCACCATCATCAAGTACATTCCTTATCCCATCGTGGTGGGCTTCACCAGTGGCATTGCCGTCACCATCTTCACCACCCAACTGAAGGACCTGCTGGGTATGCAGATGGACGAGAACCCTGCTGACTTCATTGAGAAGTGGGTGGCCTACGGACGCAACATCGGCCACATCGACCCGTGGAGTGCGCTGGTGGGACTGGTCAGCGTGGTCATCATTGCCCTGACGCCGAGGTTCAGCAAGCGTGTGCCCGGTTCGCTGGTGGCCATCGTGCTGATGACGGTGGCTGTGTTGCTGCTGAAGCAGTATGCCGGCGTCACGACGGTGGAGACCATCGGCGACCGCTTCAGCATCGACTCTACGCTGCCCGACGCTGTGGTGCCCGCCCTGACGTGGGATGGCGTGAAGGGCCTTGTCGCCCCCGCCATGACCATCGCCGTGTTGGGAGCCATCGAGAGCCTGCTGTCCGCCACGGTTGCCGACGGCGTGATAGGCGACCACCACCGCTCCAACACCGAGCTGATAGCCCAGGGCATGGCCAACATCGCGTCGCCCCTCTTCGGCGGCATCCCCGCCACAGGCGCCATAGCCCGCACCATGACCAACATCAACAACGGCGGTCGCACGCCCGTCGCCGGCATGGTGCACGCCGCCGTCCTCTTGCTCATCTTCCTCTTCCTCATGCCGTTGGCGCAGTACATCCCGATGGCTTGTCTGGCCGGCGTGCTGGTGGTTGTCAGCTATGGCATGTCGGGCTGGCGCTCGTTCCTTGCCGTGATGCACAATCCCAAGAGCGACGTGACGGTGTTGTTGCTGACGTTCCTGCTGACCATCGTCTTCGACCTGACCGTGGCCATCGAGGTGGGGCTCATCTGCGCCTGTCTGCTCTTCATGCGGCGGATGTCTGAGACCACCGACGTGCGGGCTGTCTACGAGGAGATAGACCTCTCGGAGGATGCCGACATGCAGTCCGGCAACTTGGAGAACCTGACCATCCCGGAGGGCGTGGAGGTGTATGAAATCAACGGCCCCTACTTCTTCGGAGCCGGCAACCGCTTTGAAGACCTTATGGCTCGCTATGGCGGCAAGCCCCGGGTGCGTGTGATACGCATGAGAAAGGTGCCCTTCATCGACTCCACGGGCCTGCACAACCTTCAGAACATGTGCCTCATGTCTCAAAGGGAAGGCATCCAAGTGGTGCTTTCGGGTGTGAACGAAAAGGTGGACAAGGTGTTGCGCCACAACGGTTTTGTCCAGTTGCTGGGGGCGGACAACATTACGCCCCACATCGACGTGGCGTTGCAGCGGGCGAGGCAGTTGATGAATTAAGAGTTAAGAGTTTAGAGTTTAGAGTTATTCTCGCTACGCTGCGATTAACAATTTAGAATTAAGACTTAAGAATGATTCTTTGCTACCATAATTCTTAATTCAAAATTCTTAATCGTCGTAGGCGACAACTCTTAATTCTTAACTCTAAATTCTTAATTCACTATTTGTCCGTCCCGCAGGTGGATGGTGCGGTCGGTCTGCGAGGCCAGTTCTTCGTCGTGTGTGACGATGACGAAGGTCTGTCCTGTCTCTTGTCGCAGTCGGAAGAACAGTTGGTGCAGTTCTTGCTTGTTCTGGCTGTCGAGCGAGCCGCTGGGTTCGTCGGCCAGCACCACGGCGGGGCGGTTCATCAGGGCCCGTGCCACGGCCACGCGCTGCTTCTCGCCCCCGCTCAGTGTGTTGGGCTTGTGTTGGGCGCGGTCGGCGAGGCCAAGGTAGTGCAACAGCTCCGTGGCACGCTCCTTCGCCTTCTTCTGCGGGGTGCCCGCGATGTATGCCGGAATCATGATGTTCTCCAAGGCCGTGAACTCGGGCAGGAGCTGGTGAAACTGGAAGACGAATCCCAGATGCTGGTTGCGGAAGTCGGACAGCTGCTTGCCGTTGAGTCGCGTGACGTCGATGCCGTCCACCGTCACGCTGCCCCCGTCGGGTTGGTCCAGCGTGCCCAGTATCTGCAGCAGGGTGGTCTTTCCTGCTCCGCTGGGACCCACGATGGACACGATCTCGCCTCGGTCGATGTGCAGCGAAATGCCTTTCAGCACCTGCAGCGTTCCGAAGCTCTTGGTCACTTGTTCGGTTGTTATCACGTTGGTGTGTTGTGGTTTGTGGAGGGTTGTTGTTCTTCTTGTCATTCAGAGGAGCCCATAGCCTTCAGTTTCTCCCAGATGGACAGTTGCTCGTTGACGGGTCGTGGTGCGGTGAAGGTCATGGTGTCTTGCTGCAGGCCGTGCTGGTCGGGGTAGAGGATGATGAGGCTGCAGGCTGCGAAGTAGGTTGCCACCTCGCGCGGCAGATACTCGAAGGTGGCTTTGTAGGAGATGGTGCCCTTGCGTGCGGTGATGATGACGAGCAGGTCGGCGGGCCGCACCAGCGAGGCCAGCGAGGTCAGTTCCTTCCAGTGTTCCATCTGCACGTACTCGGCCCTCACCTGTGGGTGGCGCGCCCGAGTGTATTGGCTGATGAGGCGTGTGCTGTCCTCGCGTCCGTGGTAGATGATGCGGCAACCCAGTGCGTCGGCCAGCCGGTCGAGGCGTTCCACCCACCGGTAGAATCCCGGTTCGAACTCCACCCTCGAGGGCACTGCCACGTGGATGCTGCGCAGGGTGTTGAGCGGTTGGTTCAGCCGGCATAGCATCATCTGTCGCGGTATCTCGGCCACGAGGTTCTGTATGTAGCTGCCCCAGAAGTTGTCGTGGGCGTCGCGTTGTCGGTGCATGCCCATGATGATTTCCGAGGCGCGGTTTTCGCGGAAGGCGTGTTTGATGCCGTTGGCGATGTTGGTGGCCAGTCGTGTCTGCGTCTGCATCCTGACGTCTGCGCTGTTGGCGGTGGCGATGGCCTGTTCCAGCAGTCGTTCGCCGCTGTTCAGCCGCGACCCGCTCTCGTCGTCGTCGTAGACCACGTGCAGCCCTATCAGCCCTCGCTGCAGCCGTTTGTTGCGCATCAGGATGGCCAGCCTCACCAGCCGGTCGGCGTCTTCGCCGTGTTCCAAGGGCAGCAGCAGCTTCTCGTCGTCGCCCAGTTCGGGCGCCTTGTCTGTTCCCAGGCGTTCTTTCAGGAGGATGTGCTGCGAGGCTTGGTCCACCGTGATGGAGGATATGATGCAGGTGAAGAGTATCATGATGACCACGCCGTTCAGCATCTCGTTGTCGACGATGGGCTGTCCCTGCGGTGTGAGCAGCCCCATGCCCACCATGACCATGGCGATGGAGCCTGCGGCGTGGGCGGCGGTGAGGCCAAACATCATGTGCCCCTCCAGCATGGGTCGTCTGAGGGCGAGGGCCGTGGCGTAGGCGGCTGCAGCCTTGCCCAGTGTGCCGACCACGGTCATGGCCAGCACCACCCACACGGTGTGCCATCCGGTGAAGAGCAGCCGGATGTTGATGAGCATGCCCACGCCGATGAGGAAATAGGGGATGAAGATGGCGTTGCCGATGAACTCCAGCCGGTTCATCAGCGGCGAGACCGAGGGGATGAACCGGCCCAGCACGAGGCCCGCGATGAAGGCGCCGAAGATGCCCTCCAGTCCGCACAGTTCGGACAGGGCGGCGCTGGCGAAGAGCACGGCCAGCACGTAGGTGAACAGCGACACGGCGTCGGCGGTGTGCTGGAAGAACCAGCGCGTCAGGCGGGGCAGGAAGAACGCCTCGGCTGCGCAAAACGCCACCAACTTGGCCACGAACAACAGCCAGAACCACAGGTTGATGCCGTCTGCGCTGGCGTGGCGGGCCGCGATGGCGGCAACGATGATGAGGGCCAACGAGAGGGCCATCATCGACGCGCCCACACTGAGCGTCACCGAGCGGTGCTTCTGCAGTCCGAAGCGCGTCACGATGGGGTAGGCAATCAGCGTGTTGCTCGACAAGATGCAGGCCAGCAGCATGGATGCCGTGGGCGAGTAGCCCAGCACGACGGCCCCAAGACCGTAGCCCAGCACGAAGGGGATGAAGAACGTGGCCAGGCCGAAGGACAGCAGTCGCCAGACGTTCTTCTTGATGTCGGCGATGTTCATCTCGAGCCCCGCGAGGAACATGATGTAGAGCAGTCCCACCCGTCCGAACAGCTCGAAGCTCTGGTCGCGCTCCAGGAGGTTGAACCCGTAGCGCCCCACCAGGATGCCCGCCAGCACCATGCCGATGATGTGCGGGATGCGCAGCCGTCCCATCACGATGGGCGCCAGCAGGATGATCATCAGCACCACGAAGAAGCACAGCGTGGGGTTGGTGAAGGGCAGGGTCAGCAGGGGGAGAAATGTGGTCATGGGCATGTGGTCTCACGGCGTTTCCGCCGCAAAGTTAGGCAAAAAGTTTGAAACCGTTGAAGAATGTTGCCTTTTTCTCTTCGTCGATTGGAAAAAACTCACTACCTTTGCCGCCGCTAATGTTCAGAACGACCTTTAATAAGACGATTTAGGACATGATGGACTTCCGCAAGCGCGTGTGCCGCGTCATCTTCCCCCACGGAGAGAACCTTGTCTCGCGCATCTACGACTATGTGATGCTCACGGCCATTGCCGTCAGCATCGTCCCCTTGATGTTTCGCGGGCATCAGACCCTTTTCCTGTATTTCGAGCTTGTGGCCAGCGCGCTGTTCATCGTCGACTACGTGCTGAGGTGGCTCACTGCCGACCTGAAGCCCGGCAAGGACTGGAGGGCCCTCCTCACCTATCCCTTCACGCCCATGGCCATCATCGACCTGCTGAGCATCCTGCCCACCTTCAACGTGTTGGGCCCCACGTTCCGCGTGGCGCGTGTCTCGCGCCTGCTTCGCCTGCTGCGGGTGGTCAAGTTCATCCGCTATTTCGAGCCCCTTGAGATCATCCTGGCCGTCATCCACCGCCAGCGTCGCATCCTGGGCACGGTGGGCTCGCTGGCCCTCTTCTACATCTTCATCACGGCCCTCATCATGTTCAACGCCGAGGAGCCCATCAACCCCGAGGACGGCAAGTACCTTTTCCCCACCTTCTTCGACGCCTTCTATTGGGCCGCCTGCACGCTGACCACGGTCGGCTATGGCGACATCTACCCCATCTCCACCGTAGGGCGCGTCATCAGCATCTTCTCCTCCATCGTCGGCATCGCCGTCATCGCCCTGCCGTCGGGCATCATGACCGCCGGCTACCTGGACGAGCTCAAGGCGCGCAAGGAGGGCCGGCCCAAAGAGGAGCAGGAGCCGCTGCCAGAGAACTGAGAACAACAGCAAACCAACGCAAATACCATGAATGTAGCCATCGTGGGCGCCTCTGGCGCCGTGGGGCAGGAACTGCTCCGCATCCTTGCAGAGAGAAATTTCCCAGTAGACCAACTCCTCTTGTTCGGCAGCGAGCGCTCCGCCGGCAGCCGCTACACCTTCCGTGGCAAGGAGGTGGAGGTGAAACTGCTTCAGCACAACGACGACTTCCGCGACGTGGACATCGCCTTCACCTCGGCTGGGGCAGGCACGTCGAGAGAGTTCGCAGAGACCATCACCAAGCACGGGGCTGTGATGATAGACAACTCCAGCGCCTTCCGAATGGACGACGACGTGCCCCTGGTGGTGCCCGAGTGCAACGCAGAGGACGCTCTCAAACGTCCCCGAGGCATCATCGCCAACCCCAACTGCACCACCATTATGATGGTCGTCGTGCTGCAACCCCTGGAGCAACTGTCGCACATCAAGCGCATCCACGTGGCCTCATACCAAAGCGCTTCGGGCGCAGGAGCAGCCGCCATGGCAGAACTGCAGCAGCAGTACAGGGAGATGGTGACCGAGGGAGAGGTGAAGACCGTCAAGAAATTCCCCCACCAACTGGCCTACAACGTCATTCCGCAGATCGACGTCTTCACCGACAACGGCTATACCAAGGAGGAGATGAAGATGTACAACGAGACGCGCAAGATCATGCACACCGACGCCTGCTGCTCGGCCATGTGCGTCAGGGTGTCGTCGCTGCGCAGCCACTCGGAGAGTGTGTGGATTGAGACGGAGCGCCCCATCAGCGTAGAAGAGGCGCAGAAGGCCATCGCCGCCGCGCCGGGATGCAAGCTGGTCGACGACCCCGCCCACCTGGTCTACCCCATGCCCTTGGAGACAGCGGGCAAGGACGATGTCTTCGTCGGGCGCGTGCGAAAAGACCTCGCCAACCCCTGCGGCCTGACATTCTGGCTCTCAGGCGACCAGATACGCAAGGGCGCAGCCCTGAACGCAGTACAGATAGCGGAGTACCTGCTCAGTGTGAAAGCCTGACCCGACCATGCCGTTGTCTTAAAGGCAACGGATTTCGTACTGCGGTTGAGTGGGAAGTAAGTAACTGCTCAAATTCAGATTTTACAAACTGTATTGTACTTTATAGGGACAACGGATTTTACGGATTAAACGGATTTGGCCTGCAAAGGCAAACATCTGTGTAATCCGTAAAATCCGTTGTTGAACAATAAAATAATTGTGCTCATCTACTTTGCAACCACATGGTACAACGGATTTCACGGATGACACGGATGCTTGCCAACATGGGTGCAATCCGGCTAATCCGTGAAGTCCGTTGTCTCTGTTTCAACAAGGTTTTGACTCGGGCGGGGCAAGGGGAAAGACATCGTGGGGCGCCACCGCATTTGAAACAAAACAAGAAAATCGTGGTTTGTTTCAACATTTTTCTTACAAATTTTGTTTATTTTAAACCAAAGTGTTACCTTTGCACCCCAATTGCGACTACATCTGCAACACCATCAGCCCCGACGACAGGTGAAAGATGCAAGGCAAAAGTGAAGACAGAAGAAAAAACAAATACAACAGAGTAATGTCATTTATGCAAAAAAGACTCGCAATGATGCTGGTGGGACTGCTGCTCTCCATCGGGACGATGGTCGCACAGAAAATCACCGGCACAGTCATTGGACACGACGACGGAGAGCCGGTGATCGGAGCCACGGTCATGGTGCAGGGCACCAAGACGGGCACAACAACAGACATCAACGGCAAGTTCAGCATCAACGTGCCCAGCGGAAAGAAAATCGTCATCAGCTATGTGGGCATGGTGACGCAGACCGTCACGCCCAAGAACGGGATGAAAGTTGTGCTCAAGAGCGACGCGCACGTCGTCGACGAGGTCGTCGTCACGGGTGTCGTCAAGCAGGACAAACGCCTCTTCACAGGTGCCGCCGCAAAGATTGACGCAGACAAGGCCAAACTGTCGGGTATGGCCGACGTGAGCCGCTCGCTGGAAGGACGCGCCGCAGGCGTGCAAGTGACCAACGTGAGCGGAACATTCGGCGCCGCACCGAAGATACGCGTGCGCGGAGCCACCTCCATTTACGGCAACTCGAAGCCCCTGTGGGTGGTGGACAACGTCATCATCGAAGACAACGTCGACGTCAGCGCAGACGAACTGGCCTCCGGCGACGCCAAGACCCTCATCTCCTCAGCCGTGGCCGGACTCAACTCCGACGACATCGAGTCGTTCACCGTACTCAAGGACGGCTCTGCCACATCTATATATGGCGCGCGCGCGATGGCAGGCGTGATCGTCATCACCACCAAGAAAGGCGCCAGGGGACGCGCCTCGGTCAACTACACCGGCGAGTTCACCACGCGCCTCAAACCCTCCTACAAAGACTACAACATCATGAACTCGCAAGAGATGATGGGCGTCTACAAGGAGATGGCCGACAAGGGTTGGCTCCAGCTTGAGAACCTGGCCTACGCACAGAACTCGGGCGTCTACGGATACATGTTCCAGCAGCTGCGCGCCTACGACGCGCTGAACGGCACCTTCGGGCTGCAGAACACCGAGGCCGCACGCAACGCATACCTGCAGGCCGCCGAGTTCCGCAACACCGACTGGTTCGACCAGCTCTTCTCCACCGGCATCTCGCAGAACCACTCCGTCAGCGTCTCCGGCGGAACGGAGAAGCTGCAGACCTACTTCTCGCTCTCGCTCATGCACGACCCCGGGCAGTACGTCAACCGAGGCAAGGTGAACCGCTACACCATGAACGCCAACATGTCGTACGACCTGCTGAAGAACCTCACCGTCCGCCTGGCCGCACAGGGCAGCAACCGCGAACAGGAGGCCCCGGGATCGCTCAACCGCACCACCGACGTCGTCACAGGCGAGGTGAAGCGCGACTTCGACATCAACCCCTTCAGCTACGCCATGAACACGTCGCGCTGTCTGGACCCCAACACGCGCTATACACGCTTCTACACGGGATTCAACATCTTCGACGAGTTGGAGAACAACTACCAGGAACTGAACGTGAACGACCTGATGTTCCGCGCAGAGGTGGAGTACAAGCCGATACAGACCGAAAACAATACGCTGACCCTGACGGGCCTGATTTCGACCCGCGTGTCGAACACCAAGACCGTGCACAACGTCATGGACAACTCGAACCAGGCCAACGCATGGCGCGCCGGTGTCGATGCACAGGACGACAACTCCACCATACGCAGCAGCAACCCTCTGCTCTATACCGACCCCGACGACGACGCAGCACTGCCCGTCAGCGTGCTGCCCGAGGGAGGCATCAAGTATGAGGACACCAACAAGATGCGCTCTAACTTCTACCGCGCCATCGTCAGCTATCGTGGCAAGTTCTTCGACAAGCACACACTCAACGCACTCGCCGGAACCGAACTCTCCACACGACACATCATCAGCAACAACTGGACGGGATGGGGACTCATGTTCAACGACGGTGGACGCACGCACACACCCTACGAATGGCTCAAGCAGTACAACGAGGAGAACACCGAATACTTCGGAGAGTCATTCACCAAGAACAACTCGCTGGCCTACTACGGACAGGTCGACTACTCCTTCCTCGAGCGCTACACCATCAACGGCACCGTGCGCTACGAAGGCTCCAACCGCCTGGGAAAGGCCACCAAGAGCCGCTGGCTCCCCACATGGAACGTGGGCTTAAAGTATGACCTTGGCAGCGAACCCTTCATGGAGGCAACACGCAGCTGGCTCTCGTCGCTCATGTTGCGCGGCAGCCGCTCGCTCACCGCAGCACCAGGACCCTCGTCCGTGACCAACGCCACGGCCATCTACAAGTCGCAGAACAAGTGGAGACCCACCACCTCGGCTGCCGAGTCGGAGATCTACATCGACCAGATCGCCAACACCGAACTGACCTTCGAGAAGAAGTATGAATGGAACGTCGGAGCAGACTTCGGCTTCCTCGACAACCGCATCGGACTCTCCGTCGACGCCTACTGGCGCGACAACTTCGACGAGATTGGCCTCACCTTCACCCAAGGCGCCGGCGGCGTGAACCGCAAGTGGGCCAACGTGGCCGACATGAAGTCGCACGGCTTCGAACTCAGCCTCCACACGGAGAACATCGCAGGAAAGGTGTTCAAGTGGAGCACCGACTTTATCTACTCCAACTCCAAGACCGAGATCACCAACCTCAAGACGGGCGACCGCGCCGTAGACCTCGTCACCGGAGCAGGCTTCGGCGTCGAAGGCTATGCCGTCCGACCCCTCTTCAG
>Ga0310697_10003511_pt1 | contig 15843 bp, 15 predicted proteins | sample 172DNAGHGlowgp2_FD_203883 | JGI IMG/M metagenome (GOLD analysis project Ga0310697, IMG submission 203883) | Sheep rumen microbial communities from Palmerston North, Manawatu-Wanganui, New Zealand - 1728 DNA GHGlow gp2 (v2) (version 2) | ecosystem: Host-associated > Mammals > Digestive system >... | reverse complement strand
ACATAAAAGAAGATAATTTATTTGAAAATGTTAATTATGTCGGAATTAATTCAACATTTTTTAAGGGCAGTGTCAGAGAGAATCTTCTTATGGCAAACAAAAATGCAAGCGATGAAGAACTTTGGAATGTATTGGAAGAATGCAATATCGGAGATTTCCTAAAAGAAACCGACGGTCTTGATACAATGCTTACAGAAAATGCAGGCAATCTCTCGGGAGGACAGAAACAAAGACTTGCACTTGCACGTTCAATTTTACATAATCCAAAGATATATATTTTTGATGAGGCAACCAGCAATATCGATATTGAGAGCGAAGAAGTAATACTTAGAGTAATCAAAAACCTTGCCAAAACGGAAACTGTAATAATGATTACGCACAGACTTATGAATGTAATTGAGGCAGATTCAATAGTTTGCATGGATAACGGAAGATGTGTTGGATTCGGCGCGCATGAAGAATTGCTTAATTCATGCAAGGAATATAAGACTCTCTGGAATACTCAGAAAGAACTTGAATCATTCGGAAAGGAGGCTGCTTTATGAAAAAACAAAGCAAAGTAATAATCCTTCTCAGAATGATCAAATTGGTGAAACCATTGACGGGCTTTATGATTATGGCTGTTTTCTTTGGAACAATGGGCTTTTTGGCAGCAGAGTTTATACCTATTTTCGGTGGATTTGCGGTTATTAACGCATTAGGCGGTAATACATGGTTAAGCCAAAAAGCGATATTCATATTATTGCCGATTTTAGCGATACTAAGAGCCATTTTCAGACTGTCCGAACAAAGGACAAATCATTATATCGCATTTACATTACTTGCAATTATCAGGGATAGGGTCTTTAAGGCTTTAAGAAAACTTTGCCCTGCCAAACTTGAAGGAAAAGATAAGGGAGATTTGATATCGCTTATTACGTCCGATGTTGAGCTGCTTGAAGTATTTTATGCTCATACGATTTCTCCGATATGTATTGCCATAGTAACGGAACTGCTTATGTGCGTATTTATAGGATGCTTCCATCCGCTCTTGGGTGTTGTGGCTATGGCTGCATATCTAAGTGTAGGAGTTCTTCTTCCGATAATCATTTCTAAAAGAAGCGGAACGATGGGCGATGATCTTCGTGCAATGTCCGGAGAACTATCTGCGCATATGCTTGAGAATATTCGTGGTATCGACGATACGATGCAGTATTCATATGGCAATGTGAGACTTAACGAAATAACAGAAAAAACAAATGAATTATCTAATAAACAGGGGTTATTAAGCAGACTTACCGGTACGAATATGGCTTTGGCCAATACTATGATTCTTATTTCAGATATCGTGATGCTGATTGTATGTGCACTTCTTTATAAGAATGGCTATGTGGGATTTGAAGGCTTTTTGATTCCGTTAATTGCGCTTATGTCTTCATTTGGCCCCGTTACAGCTTTGGCGGCTCTTGGAACAACCCTTCAAAGCACTGTTGCATCGGGAGCAAGAGTTTTAGCTGTAATTGATGAAGTTCCGGTAACAGAAGATATTGCAGGCAAAGTAAAAACAGAATTTACCGGTGCGAAGGTTCAAAATGTTTCGTTTGGCTATAGAAACGCTGATTCTGAAACAAAAGCCGAATCAGGTCAGAGTGAAGTCCTGAAAAATGTTTCTCTTGATGTGAATAAGAACAAAATTATCGGAATAGTCGGAAAGAGCGGATGTGGTAAGTCTACATTGCTTAAACTTCTTATGCGTTTCTGGAAAGTCAATGAAGGAGAGATTAATATTTCTGATAAAAATATAGAGGATATAAATACTGATAACCTGCGTGAGATTGAAAGTTATATGACACAGGAAACGATTCTTTTTAAAGATACGATTGCCAACAATATCCGAATCGGAAAACTTGATGCTACAGATGAAGAAGTCATTGAAGCATGTAGGAAAGCCTCGGTACATGACTTTATTATGACTTTGCCGAATGGGTATGAAACGGAGGTAGGAGAACTCGGAAGCACCCTTTCCGGGGGTGAAAGACAAAGAATCGGTCTTGCAAGAGCATTTCTTCATGATGCACCTTTCATACTTCTTGATGAACCCACCAGCAATCTGGATAGTTTGAACGAGGCGGTTGTATTAAAGTCACTGAAAGAATCAGCAAAAGAAAAAACTGTTCTTTTAGTGTCGCATAGAAAATCTACCATGCGAATTGCAGATGAAGTAATCGCTATGGACAGTGGTAGGTTTTCATAAAGAATAATAAGAAATGACTAAACTCCGTAATGCGCCTTGAAGGCGCATTGCTTTAGATACAACAGTTAGACAAAACTAACGATTTGGAGAAAAATTAAAATGAGAATTAAGAAGATTATATTTATCGTGCTTGGATGTATTTGCCTTGCGTTTGGAACTGTGGGAATCATGCTTCCGATATTGCCGACAACTCCTTTTTATCTTGTGACTTTATACTGCTTCGCCAGGAGCTCAGACAGGCTCAACAATTGGTTTAAAGGAACAAAGCTTTATAAGAAGCATTTGGAATCCTTTGTGAAAAAAGAGGGAATGCTTGCATCGACTAAAGCCAGCATTCTTACTACAGTTACAATTCTTATGGCGCTTGGAGTTTTTTTCATGGCTAGAAAAGGAATTTGGATACCTTGCGTAATACTTGGGGTGGTTTGGACAGCCCATATGATTTATTTTCTTTTCTTTGTAAAAACGATAAAGCGAAAGGTTATTTCAGAAGATGAATGATAATCATATTCAAATATTGGATTTACCATATTGCAAACCAATTAAAGAATGACTGAAAGAAAGATACGGCGAAGAACAGAGAGAAAATATGGGCCTTAAAACAAGAAAAACAGGTGATCATAAATCAACTATAAGCTTTTTAAGAAAGCACTACGCGAAGCGTTTGGAAAAATATCTTGTCTGTCAGGGAAGCGATGATGCGAAAGCGATTAGAGAAGAGTATGAAAAACGCTTTATGAAGTATATGGATGAATCTGATTTTGGGAAAAATGACGGAAAGTTCACAAGTTATCTGAATATTTATTCCGGACTTGCAGCTTATGAAATATTACAGGAAAAAGGATTCTCCAAAGATGAAAGTATAGCGACATATGATTTTATGTGCCTTCCGATGAGAAAGATAGCGGCAACGGCACACCGGGTGATAGATTTGTTTCCTAACGGATATGAACATTTAGTTAAAAACCTGTTGTCCGACATGGATGGAGACAAAGCGGTTTGCTGGGAATATGAAACTGTCGAAAACAGTGATGAAAGATTTGAATACAAGGTAAATAAGTGCATATATTATGATACCTGCAAGGAACATGGGTATCCTGAATTCTCTGCTGTATTTTGTAATCATGACCATTATGCCTTTGATGTATTGCATCGACATGTACGCTTTGAAAGAATTGGTGCTATTGGAGATGGATATCATTGCTGCCATGACATTTTTTATCATGTTAAGAAAAGATAAGGCATTTAAAGGAGACAAAAATGAGTCTTTTATACAGTATTTTGAAACCTATTGCGCGAAGGATTATTAAGGGCGGTTCTGTCCATCAGGAAGAGAGTTATGAAGTATTCAAACAGGAATCCTAATGAGATGTCAAGAAATTAATTTCTTGACATCTTTTTTTGATTGTTGACAAAACGGTTAGTGGGTGCTAACATACTATATGACCAAAATGCAAAAACGGTCACAAGAAAGGAAATGTATATGCCGGACAGAGTATTTACAAGTGAACAGAGGGATGAATTAAGGCTGGTAATGCTTGAAGCGGGATTCCCTTTGATAAAAGAATTTGGTGTAACACATACAACGATTACAAAGATTACCGAGGCAGCAGGGATAGCTAAAGGCACATTCTATCATTTTTGGAAAAATAAAGAAGAATATCTGGCTGATCTTATTAAGTATCACCGAGAGAAGATGCTTCCAAAACTTATAGGAGAGGATGTTCTTTCGGGAAAGAGAAAACTTGGAAGAGAAGACGCAAGAGTGTATTTTCGTCACCTGGTTGATAAAGACATGAGTATTTACGCACATATGACTCTTGAAGACGAATCGAATCTTATTCATAAAACTTCTGATTTTGATCCTGATGAAAAAAAAGAAAGTTCAATTGTGGTAAATCTTTTAGGGTTTCTGGAAGGAGTAAGACATGATGTGGATTTTCTTCTTTTGGCTAACATGTCCAAGATTTTGGTTCTTACAGCTGAAGCAAAGGAAGAACTTCATGAGAGTGTATATGAAAAGACTATAGATACTATCATTGACGGTATTCTTGATCTGATTTTTGAGAAAGGAAAGTGATCGTTATGAAAAAAATAAAAGAGACAGAGAAAGGATTCTACGGCTGTTACTGGCCTTGTCCGAATAAGGAATCTCATAATGCGATTATTGCGATGCTTGGCGATGATTGCGAAGATCATGTTGCCAAATCGGGAGTAAGGTGGTTGCATAAGAAGTTCGGTGTGAATGTAATGACACTTTCACCTGCACATAAGGATTACAGTCATCACAACCTTCCTGTTGAAAGAATCGGTTATGCTATTGAATATCTAAAGAGTAAAGGCAATACAAAATTTGGTATTGCAGGTGCATCTACAACAGGTATGTTTGCTCTTATCGCGGCATCTTATTATCCCGAGATAACGCTTACCATTGCGATGACGCCAAGTGATTTTGTCATGGAAGGTTTTTATCAGGGAAAACGTGACGGAATGAATGAGTGGCCGGGCGAAGGAGAATCCACAGCATCCTGGCAGGGAGAGCCATTGCCTTATTTACCTTTTGCATATCGACATCCTGAATATTATCAGAAGATGAAAGCGGATGCGAAGGCAAGTAAAGACATGCTTGTATCCAGAGGTGTATTCGATGATTCCGAAAAAGCACATCCGATAAGAGAAGAAGAGTTTATAAAAGTTGAACGTATCAAAGGAAAATTGTTACTTATAGGTGCGGAGGATGATGTTCTTTGGGATACGGCGAAATACATAAGGCGAATGGAAGAGAGATTATCGAGAATTCCTAATGAATGTGAAGTTGAAAGTATGATTTATGAACATGCTACACACTTTGTATTTCCTGAAAGCTTACTTAAGCAGATGATGCCTGTTGGCGGAAGTCTGTTCGTCGGTTTATTCAAAGCAGGACGAGATTATAAGAAGGAATGCAAAGAAGCGCGTATCGATATAGACAATAGAATGAGCAAAGCGATTAACGACTGGATAAAAATGTGACGATAAGAACGTCTTTAAGTGTCAAAAATGAGAGGAAAAAAGATGAATAGAAAAGAATTGAAAAAAATATATAATATGATGCTCTGGGTAATTCCCGGGATGATTCTTTGCATGATTGGAGATTATTGTATGGGCATCGAACCAAAGGACAGTACTGAAATATCAGGAATGATATCAACGGGATGGCTCACAATAGCGGATTGGAGAATTGCTGTATCAAATATTGGAGGACTTATAGGAACTGTATGTTATACACTTGCTGCGCTTCCTTTTGTAAGATTTCTTCGAGTTAAACTTAATGATAGTGAAAGCATATGGGATAAAATATGGATACACATATATATTGCGGGATTGATACTCGGAGTAATGAGTTTCCTATATTTTCATCTTGAATGCGGAACGCTTATACATAACTATAATGTGATTTACACGGCAGCAGGAGGCAACACGGATTTGGCAGTATCGATGTGGAATCGTTCATACATGGTACAGGTTGTTCCGTATTGGGCGACGTTCTTTACATTCGAATCGGCTGTATTAATAAGCTGGATCGTACTGGTCATAAAAGGTACATTTAAACTCCCTAAAATATGGATACTCGGATCACCTATGATCATTGCCGGAATCGGTTTTCTTTTAGAACTTATCATTCCATGGAATTTCAACGGATTCTGTTCGGGATTCGAAAGTTTCGGATGGATTGTAATGTTCATGGGCGGAAGACTATTAGTAAAACAAGCAATGCAGAAAGAAGATTGAAAATTTATTCTTAAAATCTTGACATGTAAAAATATTTATAGTAATCTTTGATAGCGAACAATGATAACTATCAAAGATTACTTTTTTATTTTAGGTGTTAAATATGCCAAGAGACAAGTCATTAAGTCATATAAGAGTGAATAAGGCAATGATGGAAGAGTTCCTTGAAAAAGGGTATGAGGCTGCTTCCATCAGAAGTATCGGCGCTCGTGCAGGCATGACCTCCGCGGGTTTATACAGACATTATGCCGATAAAGAAGCCATGTTTGCTGCATTGGTTGATCCATTGGTAGAAGATATCAAAAATTGGACACGCCGACACACGGAAAAGAAATATGATCTTTTAGATGACAATGCTAAGAAAAATGACTTATTCAACGAATCATTCATCGACCTTGTCAGGGATATCATTATTCCCCAAAGGGATGAATTTACACTTCTTATGACCTGTTCCGCAGGAACCAAATATGAGAATTTCATTCATGATTACGCCAGAGACAATCAAAAAGAATTTCTTGAAGCCATAGAATATATGAAAAAGAAGGGCTATAAGGTAATCGACGTGGACGAAGATGAGTTGCATATGCTTTTGTCCGCGTATCTTACTGCGTGTTTTGAGCCTATCATACATGGCGTTTCCGAAGAGAAAATCGATAAATACTTAAACACCGTGCAGGAATTTTTCATGCCGGGGTGGTTAAGAATCATGGGAGTAAATTAGAAGAGCCGCAAGGCTCTTTTTTAATGTCGTTAGCTATCGAATTTGAGTTAGCGATAACTAACACAAATCAAGACAAATATTAATAAACACAATAACCGGAGGCTTATATGAAAACATAAACAGTTTTGATTATTTATTTATGCATAGAGGAAATACAAGGAGGAAACAGAATTGGGAAAAACACAAAAAAATGATCATATGAAATTGATCAGACAATACGCGGGAGGACATAAGCATTTGATAACGCTTGGCAGATTTCTTGCTGCCGTAAGCGCTGTTATGACCTTACTTCCGTATTATTTGATGTGGAAGATAATAAGAGTTGCCGTCAACGGCGATAATCCGGAACACATCACATTTTATGCAATATTGGCAGTGGCTCTGATAGTCGGTGCATTGCTTGTATATATTGCGGCTCTTCTTTGCACGCATATATCCGCGTTCAGAGTTCAGGCAAACATGAGAAGCTCTCTTATGAAAAGAATTGTGACTCTGCCTCTCGGAATATTTGATGAAGACGGAACCGGAAAAATAAGAAGAATTGTCAACGATTCCACAGCCGCAACGGAAACATATATAGCTCATACACTTGCGGATAAGACCGTTGCTGCCGTCACACCCGTAGGACTTCTTGTGCTGGTTTTTGCTTTTAACTGGAAAATCGGTCTCATATGCATGGTACCTGCTGTATTGGGATTCGCATGCATGATGTTTATGATGGGATCCAATATGCAAAAAAAGATGAAAGAGTACCAGGATGCCCTTGAAACAATGAGCTCGGAGGCGACCGAATATGTCAGAGGAGTGCCTGTGGTCAAAACCTTCGGACAGACAGTTCATTCTTTTAAGAGATTCAAGAACTGCATAGACGGATACGGAAAATGGACGACCGAATACACTCTGATGTTAAGATTCCCCATGATGGGATTTATGACTTTTATAAATGCAATATTTGTTGCGCTTGTAATAGCTTCATTTATATTCACAAGAAACGGTGTGGACAATGCGATCATCCTCAATGTTATGTACTACATTATTATTACTCCTCTTGTGACAGTTGCATTAACCAAGATTGCTTATTCGGGTGAAGCTGAAATGAATCTGATTGATGCTCTTAAACGAGTTGACAGGATAATGGAAATTGAACCTCTAAAAGAGGGCAAATCAAATGAGAGACCTCTCGATTTCGGTATAGAGGTTAAGAATGTTTCTTATCGCTATAAGGATGCAACCAGAAATGCTCTTGATAATGTTTCTTTCTCCATTAAGCAGGGCGAACATGTTGCGCTTGTGGGACCTTCAGGTTCCGGCAAAACTACCATGGCAGAACTTTTGGTAAGATTCTTTGACGTTACGGACGGAGAGATAAGCATAGGAGGAGTTAATGTAAAAGACCTGCCCTCGGCTTATCTTATGGAACAGGTATCATTTGTATTTCAGGACAGCCGCCTTATAAAAAAATCCATCCTTGAAAATGTACGCATGGGCAAGCCTGATGCGAGCGAGGAAGAAGTTATCGAAGCACTGAAAAAGGCTCAATGCATGGATATAATTGAAAAACTTCCTAATGGCATACAAACGGTCATAGGTGAAAAAGGAACTTATCTTTCGGGAGGCGAACAGCAAAGAATCACTATCGCGAGAGCAATACTTAAAGACGCACCGATCCTTATTCTGGATGAAGCGACTGCTTTCGCCGATCCGGATAATGAAACCAAGGTTCAGGCTGCCTTTGATGAGATGTCCAAAGATAAGACTCTTATCATGATTGCACACAGATTATCCACGGTTAAGAATGCGGACAGAATATTTGTGATGGATGATGGCAAATGTGTGGAAGCGGGCAGACATGATGAACTTATGCAGGCAGACGGATTGTATAAGCGCATGTTCGAAGAATATTCAAGGTCTGTTGAATGGAAGGTAGGTGCATAAGATGATAGAAAAATTACAGCATAAATACGCACTTTCAAGACAGGGTGCCAAAGACATGATTAAAGCATGTATCTGCGTTACCATTACAAACATGGCATTAATGCTGCCTGCAGGCGTGCTTTATACATTAATCAAAGATTTATTAAATGACGGATTAAGCAAAGACAGAATTCCTTTCTACGCGATAGCTTCCGTTTTGATCTTGTTAATTATAGCAGTTACGAATTTTATTCAGTACAATGCGACATTTTTAACAACATACCGTGAAAGCGGTGTAAGAAGAACAGCAATTGCCGAGAAGTTAAGAAAACTTCCTCTTTCATATTTCGGCAAAAAGAACATAGCGGATCTTACAACCAATATCATGGGTGACTGCGCAATGATTGAGACGGCATCGAGTCACTGGATCCCCGAACTTATAGGAGCACTTGTTTCAGTCAGTCTGGTCGGAATCAGCATGTTCATATTCTTTGATTGGAGAATGGTGCTTGCAAGTTTCTGGGTAATCCCCGTTGCATTCATTATTGTGTTGACATGTTCGGGTGCCGAAAAGAGAGCGGTCAGAAAGAATCAGGCAGTAAAACTGGATATGTCAGACGGCATACAGGAGTGCCTTGAGTCCATACGAGACATAAGAGCCAATAATTATGAAGCAAATTACCTCGAAGAACTTGACGGCAAGATTAAAAAGGTTGAAAAATTTGCTTTGTTCACGGAACTTAAAATGGCTGTATACGTCAATTCCGCAGCGATAGTACTTAAGCTTGGAATCGGTACAACGGCCATAATGGGCGGCATCTTATTCGCCAAGGGGGATATAGATTTATTAACATTTTTCATGTTCCTTATGATTGTATCAAGATTATATGCACCCATGGAGATATCACTTCAAAACTTTGCTGCGATTATTGCTACCGGCATTCAGTGCGAAAGACTTGATGAGGTTCTCTCGCATGAGATTCAGACCGGTTCGGACAAACTTAAAACAGAAGGATATGATATCGTATTTGACCATGTGGGATTCAAATATTCCGATGACACGGATGTTCTTAAAGATGTAAGCTTTACAGCCAAACAAGGAGAAGTTACCGCGCTTATCGGACCTTCCGGCGGAGGAAAGACAACAATATCAAGACTTGCGGCCAGATTCTGGGATGTTAATTCGGGAACAATTACTTTGGGCGGTACGGACATATCCGAGATAGATCCGGAAACTCTGCTTTCAAAATATTCGATTGTATTTCAGGATGTTACTCTTTTTAACAATTCGGTTATGGAGAATATCAGAATCGGCAAGAGCGGTGCCACGGATGAAGAAGTAATGGAAGCTGCAAGACTTGCCAATTGCGAAGAATTCGTTAATCTGCTTCCTGATAAATACAATACGTTTATCGGCGAAAACGGAAGCGAATTATCAGGCGGTGAGCGACAAAGAATTTCCATCGCGAGAGCTTTCCTTAAGGATGCACCGATAATTCTTCTTGATGAAGCTACTGCTTCTCTTGATGCCGAAAACGAAACGGCTATTCAGGAAGCACTGTCAAGACTTATCAAAAACAAAACCGTAATGATTATCGCACACAGAATGAGAACCATAGCCAATGCAAATAAGATAGTTGTTTTAAAAGACGGTGTGGTAGCCGAACAGGGTTCACCCGAATCGTTGAGCGGATATGACAGCATATACAAGCGTATGACCGCGCAGCAGACGGCTTCACAAAACTGGAGAATGTAACCGGATATACAGCGGTAATTGAAGAGTTGAAATTATAAAAAAATGTATAAATAAAATAAACGGAGGATATTACAGATGGAAAAAAGTAACAGACTTAATGCAAAAGATTTGATAAATGTAGGTATATATACAGCCATATGCGCAGTTATTTGCTGCGCAGTGGCAATGACAGGTGTTATCCCGATTATGATGGTTTTGCTTGTGGTATTTGTACCGCTTCTGACAGGCATTCCGTACATGCTCTTTTTAACTAAAGTAAAAAAATTCGGAATGATACTTATATTGAATGTACTCATGGGAATTCTTATGTGGGTAACCGGTATGAGTTTTTATGCATTGGCGGTAGGAACGGTATCGGGAATTATTGCTGAATTAATATACAGATCAGGCAATTATCAGAGCAAATGGCGAGGAATTCTTGCGTATGCCATATCGGGAATTTACTGTTGGGCAAATTACTTTGGTATTTTCTTTAATGCGGATGCATATTTTGCGACAAGACAGAAATTCGGACAGGATTATATTGATGCGGTTACACGCATGCTTCCTCCCTGGATGTGCCCGGTTCTTTTGGCAGTCGATATCGCATGCGGAATCATCGGAGGTTTTATCGGAACCAAAGTACTTAAGAAACATTTTGAAAAAGCGGGCATTGCATAATCATGGAATACAAATTAAACAGAGACATACACTCCCTGCTTGATCCGCGAACCAAATTGCTGTTACTTTTTACAAGTTCGATATTTGTAATCGGAACGGCAGGGGAAAAATGGATGAGTGTTTTTTATTGGATACTTGTATTTTTGCCGGTTGTTCTTTTGTTTGTTGAAAAAGAATGGAAAGCGGGACTGATATCAATTGCGATATACATCGGCAGTTTCTTTGCGCAAAGAGCACTTCAACACGATCTTACAATGATTGAATCTGTTTTTGCTTTAATGCTTTTTATACTTACGAAGATTTTACCGACAGTCATTCTTGCAAGATATATTGTAATGACAACCAAAGTGTCGGAATTCTTAACTGCCATGAACAAAATGCATGTTACGGACAAACTAACGATACCCATAAGCGTTATTTTCAGATTTTTCCCAACTGTGGCGGAAGAATACAAATCGATTACGGATGCCATGAGAATGAGAGGAATTGAGATGGGAGCAAAAAAAGCGGGAGAGGCGATTGAATACCGTATGGTACCGCTTATTGCTTCCTGTTCGCTGATAGGAGAAGAATTGTCTGCGGCAGCAATGACAAGAGGGCTGGATGTGGGCAAAAAAAGAAGCTGTATCTGGAAGATTAAATTCGGATTATTCGATTGGTTCATAATTATTTTTTGCTTTGCCTGCTTTATATGGTGGGGAATCGGAAGGTTTTTTGTATGATTGTTTTTGATAATGTTTGCTTTTCTTATAAAAAGGGCGAGGAGAGTCTTTCAAACATAAATTTAAAAGTTGCTGAGGGCGAGGTTGTGCTAGTCTGCGGTCCTTCGGGCTGCGGCAAGTCGACGCTTGTCAGATGTGTCAACGGACTGATTCCTCATTTTTACGAAGGTGAATTAAAGGGCCAAATAACAGTCAATGATATTGATGTATCAAAGAGCACACTTCGTCAGTTATCAAAGAAGGTCGGTACGGTATTTCAAAACCCGAGAAGCCAGTTTTTTAATGTTGATACGACAAGCGAGCTTGCATTCGGATGCGAGAATTTCAATATGTCTCCCGAGAATATAGAAGAAAGCATCAATCGTGTGGTCAATAAACATGATATGTCCGCTTTAATGGACAGGAGCATTTTCAAACTTTCAGGTGGTGAAAAGCAAAAGATTGCTTGTGCGAGTATTGCGGTAGAACCGATAGAAATAATAATACTTGATGAGCCCTCGGCCAATCTTGACTATAAAGGAATATGCGAACTTCAAAAAATGATTGAAGCATGGAAGGAAGAAGGAAAGACCATTCTTATTGCGGAACACAGGATATCTTATCTTTTCCCTTATATTACCAGAGCTCTTTTGATGGAAAAAGGAAGTATAAAAAAAGAGTTTACGGCCGAGGAAATAAGAAATCTTTCAAAAGAAGAATTACATGATTTGGGACTCAGAGCCGATGATGCGAAGGACCCGACGAAACTGCAGGATAATAGTGAAACCGTAATAATCAACAAACAAATCGATGATAATTGCAATACACAGAATGAATCAAATGACGATGTAAAAAGCAGGGAATATTATGTGTTAAAAAATATGAAGTTTTCCTACAGAGGAGAAAAGCCGGTATTTGATATACCCGAGATGAAAATTCCGAAGGGCGAGATTATAGCTATAGTCGGAGAGAACGGGGCGGGTAAATCCACGTTTTTAAGATGCCTTTGCGGAATGGAGAGAAGATGCAGGGCGAAACTTAATAAAGACGGTGAAAATCTGAATAACAGAAAAAGACGTCAGAGCATATATATGGTCATGCAGGATGTCAATCATCAGCTTTTTACAGACAGTGTTCTGGAAGAGGTTCTGATATCGCAGGATAAGGAAGATAAAGACGAAGCATTAAAAATACTTGATTCCCTGAATCTAAAAGAATTTGCCGATCGTCATCCTTTGTCTTTATCCGGAGGACAGAAGCAGAGAGTGGCTGTAGCGTCTGCAATTGCATCGGGCAGGGATATAATTCTGTTCGATGAACCGACGAGCGGATTGGATTATTTCCATATGCTTCAGGTATCGGATATTTTAAAAGAGCTGAAAGAACAGGGAAAGACAGTAATTATAGTAACTCATGATACCGAACTGATTGAAAATGCTTGTACGGGGACATTTGTATTGGAATAACCTGTTTTTATTGAAAAACTTGGGAAAGTTGATTCTTTTTAAAATTTCTTATTGAACTATTGAAAATAGTGTGTTATAAAATGATTGGCGGTTAAGGCGGACTAACTTAACCGCCAATTAAACGTGAAATAAGTTAGCAAAAACTAACCACAAGGAGAAAGAAAATGGGCGGAACAATAATTGTTACGGCAATACTTGCAGTAGTTATAGGATTTGCATTCTTTGGTGTATTAAAAAGAATCAAATACGGATCGAGCTGCTGCGGTGAAAAAGATGCATTGCCTCCTAAAGTGAGAGTTAAAGACAAAAATAAAAAGAATTATCCGTTCAGATACCTGTTAAGTGTAGACGGAATGCATTGCAGCGGATGCGTCAGAAAAATTGAAAATAAGTTTAATACAAACGATTACATGTGGGCAAAGGCCAACCTTGAAAAGAAAGAAGTGTCGCTTTTGTCAAAAACCGAGATAGATGAAAAAACAGCGGCAAAGATAGTATCTGACGCAGGATTTACCATGCTTTCAATGAAAATTAATTCCATATAGATTTTTTTAGGAGGATGAAATGAGCAAACTCAATGACATGCAAAACGGAGCCGAAGGCACAATCGTGTCGGTAAGCGGTGATGCCAGATTTGTAAGCCGAATCACTTCAATAGGACTTACCCCCGGATGCAAGGTATCCATGATTAAGAATGAAAAGAACAGACCTATTCTTGTGTATTCAAGAGACACAATGATTGCACTCAACAGAAAAGACTGTTCAAATATAGAAATGGAGGTAAGAGCCTGATGACTTCAGATAATGAATTTGTAATAGCGCTGCTTGGCCAGCCGAACTCCGGCAAGTCAACACTTTTTAATGCTTTGACGGGAATGCATCAGCATGTGGGTAACTGGCCCGGCAAAACAGTTGAGAAAAAAGAGGGAACATTCAAGTACGAAGATAAAAAATATATTGTAGCCGATTTGCCCGGTACTTACAGCCTTTCGGCAAACTCGGACGAAGAGATGATCACAAGAGATTATATTGCATCGGGTAAGGCTGATGTTGTATGTATTTTAGCCGACAGCTCCCAGCTTAACCGTAGTCTTTATATGCTGGCGGATTATGCGGGAATTAACGTTCCCTGTTTTCTGCTTCTTAATATGAGCGATGTGGCAACACTTCAGGGCAAGGCTGTTGATGCAAAGGCACTTGAAGAGAAACTGGGAATTCCCGTGGTTCCTTTCTCCGCACCGGATAAGAAATCCTATGACGGATTCTATAAGGCTCTAAAAGAATCGATTACAAAACAAACCATATTGGACTATACGAAGCTGGAAGAGAAATATGCAACGATAGAAGGTTTCAACGAAATAAAAGGAATAATACCCGAAAGCGTGATTCCCGGATATTCAAAGACCTGGCTTGCAGTGAAGGCTATTGAGGGTGATGCGCCCGTTACTGCCAAAATAAAAGAAGTTCTTTCCGCAGAACTTGTAAAAGAATTCGACAAAATAGTTGTGGCAATTAAAAACGGAGTAGTTGTTACAGGCGAATGTAAATTCGCATGGATTGACGAACTGCTTGACGGCGCTGTCACATCCAGTAAAAAAACAGCCTCGCTGGGTAAGTTTGACAAACTTATAACCCACAGAATATGGGGCAAGATAATTGTTGTTTTAATCATATTCGGCGGACTTCTTCTTTCGTTTATTCCTGCATTGCCGTTAATGGGATTAGGACAGGCAATAGGCAAGATTCCGGATCCCTTATCGAATCTCCTGATTGGAGTAGGTTGTCCTAAAATAATTGCATCATTATTCTGCGATATTTTCATAAGATGTATATCGTTTGTTGTTCAGATGCTCGGATTTGTATTCGGTGTAACGCTTGTATTCGGCTTGCTCGAAGAAATCGGTCTTATGGCCAGAGTATCATATGTATTTGATAACTCTATGAGCAAGTTTGGACTTCAGGGTAAGAGCGTAATGCCTTTCCTTATCAGTTTCGGTTGTACCATGGGTGGTGCTGCGGGAACCAGAGTTATTGACAACTGGGGACAGAAAGTATTAACCATAGCACTTTCGTGGGCTATTCCCTGCGGCGCGGCATGGGCAGTAATACCTTTGCTTTCGACACTGTTCTTCGGAGCATGGGCGCCTGTAATAATTCTTGCCATTTTAATCGTTATGATTCTTCATATGTGCGTAACAGGCTTTATTTTCGGTCGATTCCTGGTTAAACCCGAGGAAAGATACGGTATGATTATGGAACTTCCTCCTTATCATAAACCCAGATGGGGAGCTCTTCTTCGTTACGTATTCGGCAGAACCAAAGATACATTTTTCAGATCAATCAAGGTTGTACTTATTGTTGCTTTTGTTTTCTGGCTTTTATCTTTTACGAAGGACGGAAATATAGCCAACAGCCTTTTATACAAATTCGGTCATTTCGTAGAACCTGCAACCAAATTGGTAGGTATGAGCTGGCAGAGCTTCCTCGCATTTCTTGCTTCATCTTTAGGAAAGGAAGGGGCTCTTGGTGTACTCAGTATGCTGTATACAAACTCCGGGACACTTACATTAGGCTCTCTTATGGCTGCTGAAAAAGCAAGCAACTTTAATGAATTGATGTTA
>Ga0310697_10003510_pt1 | contig 15852 bp, 13 predicted proteins | sample 172DNAGHGlowgp2_FD_203883 | JGI IMG/M metagenome (GOLD analysis project Ga0310697, IMG submission 203883) | Sheep rumen microbial communities from Palmerston North, Manawatu-Wanganui, New Zealand - 1728 DNA GHGlow gp2 (v2) (version 2) | ecosystem: Host-associated > Mammals > Digestive system >... | reverse complement strand
GCACCTGAGGCAGATACTGTTTATGGTCGTGTTGTTGCGGCTCAGTAGGTCAGCGAATTCTATTTCTTGTTGCTGCGTTGGCATTTATTTTTAGTTCAAGCTATAGCATAACTTCTTAACGTCATTTTGGTTGTTATATTATTATTGTGCTGCTTCATTTACGATATGTTTTGTTTGTGTTTTCTTTTTGCCATATTAGAGGCAAAAATTATTGAATTGTGAGACAAAGTGATGAAATTATCTTGAAGTTTTTTTTTGAATGGGCTGGGGTTCAATAGAATTGGAAAGATTATTAAAGGTTGCGACAATATCTTTTGTTCTCCGCTGCGCTATGGAAACGGCCAATGGTAGTTTCTTCACATACGGAACGATGGGCGGGACGGGCTTGGTTGGTTATTCTCTGGCGATTGGTGATTGAGGGGAGTCACCGTTGCGGCGGTTGCTCTCAGTTGCGGCAGACTTGTATTCCATCTCAAAAGAACCACGACGGGAACATCCGCCGCGACAGGCAGTCGGCCTTCGGCCCTTTCAAGAGGTAGACAAGTACGCGATGTTGCGCGGAACTTGACAACCGAGAGGCTTGCAAAAAAAACGATTCCAGTCTTTTTCATGATTAGTGATGCACATGAGGATGGGGCATACAAGGCACTATTCAATTCACAACACAATAAAAGGTGGGGTTTTGCGTTTACATAGTGTAATTCTATATTATGGCATCGAAAAACAAAAAAATATCACTAATTGATTTCCCAAAAGAGGAAAGAATAGAAAAGAATATCCGTATGACGTTCTATGACGAGACCTCTTATGAGAATCAAATGGCTGTGCTGAGTCACTTCTTACACAACCATCATAAAGAGATATTGAAAGAGGAAAAACAAGAAATTGTAAGTGCCATACGCGATTACTTGAACAGGAAAGAATTCCGTCAAGACCTCAACCTTGACCAATTGAGTGATGATGAGGTATTGAAAGTGGCGGAAGACCCTATGCAATACAGTCTGTTTACGGACTTTTACGATGTCCCATTCCCTGCCCCCGAAAATCCACATTACACATTTATTGACCTTTTTGCAGGAATCGGCGGAATTCGCATACCTTTTGACGAAATGGGTTATGACTGCGTTTTTAGTAGCGAATGGGACGCAAAAGCCTGCCAAACCTATTTTGCTAATTTCGGAACTGTCCCATTTGGAGACATCACTAAAATACCTGCTGAACGCATCCCGAAACATGATATTCTACTTGCTGGATTTCCATGTCAGGCTTTCTCTATAATGGGAAAGATGCAAGGATTTGCCGATACTCGAGGCACTATGTTCTTCGAGATAGAGAGAATACTCAAACATCATCGTACTCCTTATATACTTTTGGAGAATGTCAAGCAATTGGTTGGTCATGATGGTGGGCGAACATTTAAAGTTATACTCGAAAAACTTGACCAATTAGGCTATCATGTTAAATGGCAAATTTTAAACGCCCTCGATTTTGGACTACCACAAAAACGCGAGCGTGTTATAATTGTAGGCTTTTTGAACAAAGCAGACTATAATGCTTTTTCATTTGAAATCCCTCACAAAAAATACAATTTAGCCGACATACTTGAACCTGATGAAAATATTGACCCATCGCTTTTTGCATCTGAGAAGATTGTAGAGAAAAGAAAAGAGAAGACTTCTGGCAAGCAGCTTTTCTATCCATCCATATGGCATGAAAACAAAGCTGGAGATATATCTGTCCACGACTACTCTTGCGCATTGCGCACCGGAGCATCATACAATTATTTGCTTGTAAACGGAGTCCGCCGTCCAAGTTCCCGTGAATTACTCCGTCTACAAGGATTCCCCGAAAAGTATAAAATAGTCGTTTCCCATCAGGATATTCGCAGACAAACAGGCAACTCAGTGGCCGTTCCTATGATTAGAATGGTTGCACATAAAATAGACGAAATAATTCAAAAAAAGGAACAATATGGAACACCCAAAACTGAGAGACTCCAAGAGATTGCTTACGCATGAGCCATATCCGATAAATGAGATTCCTGAAAAAATCATCAAACAGATAGGCAAAAAATTGGTCTATTTGTTGTGTATAGGGCGTACTGACCTCTCTGGCAACGATTGGGGTGATGTGTTTTCCGAAGCCATAGGAGGAATCCATCTGCAATCCCCACTTGGCATTGCCGATGTTGAATATAACAAAATGGCTTGGTCAATGAAAACCATCAAATCCAACAATCCACACCGTGACGAAGCATCAGTACGTTTAATCAGTGGACGGTGTTCCCCTGATTACTCGTATGGCATCACTGACCCACATGAAGACATCCAAAAGACAGGACGTGCTGTGTTGAACATTTGGAACGAGCGTGTTAATATTGCCTATGATTATTATAACCCTGTACGTAATAGCATTCTTGTGCGCAGCAATGACCTTTTGACATATACATTGTATGAAGAGGAGAACCATCGATTTGTTGCCAATGCATACAGGTGGGAAGAAAACAAGAATGGTAACCTAATCGGAGTAGAGATTGAAACAGGAGAGACTCGTTTCACCTGGCAGCCACACGGATCCCAATTCACCATTCATTCCAAAGTACCAGCCAATGCCGTAAAATTCAAAATCAAACAGCCGCCAATTCTAGACATTGAAGAGACACTGAAACAAATTCATTATGATGATAGCTGGGTAGAAATAATAAACCCATAAATCCAATCATACTGAAACCCAACAGATGGATTGGAATGAAGATTCAGTGCCTAAAAGAAGAACTACTCAATGGTCTTGCTCCGTTTGCATCGCAGAATGGCTTTAAAATAATCAAAAAGTCATTTGAATTAAGCAAGAAAACGCCGAATGGTGATGCAAAAATATCATTCCTCCATACATTCGGCGTGGAGGATATAAAACTACAACCATTTGTTGAGATAAGATTTCGCACAATACATGAATTGTGTAGTCAACACGGCTTTTATCTAAATTATACGGCTTTCATCAATCTGTTTGTATTGGAGTTTGTATTGAAAAACAAATTTGACGAAAACACACAATGGAAGTTGGCACTGAAGGGGAATGATAGGTTCTCCATTCATTCCGACAAAGACATTGTTGAAACCATGGATGCACTTAAGCCAATGCTCTCACATGCGCTCTCATATATTGATAATTATTCAACAATGGATTCCATCAGTCGGTTATATAATTCAAAGCCCGAAGATGAATATAATCCTAATTGTTCGGGAATGGACACCCATTGTATCGTTGGTCTCATCGCATCCAAACTCAGCAATGACAACTATGAGACTATACGTGAAATATATTCGGACATTGTGACAAAAAAGGATTTCCAGGAAAGCACAAAGCAATCTTTCTACTCGATTAGAGATTATCTTGATGGGGTGTAGAACAATCGTTCATGTCTCGTTGTTGTATATCTGTGCGCACCCGGATGCCTAAATGCCAGTTTGCTGCACAATAAAGAGGCACATCATGCGTTACCACACAAAAAGTATAGATAATTGCTGATTATACGACATATACGGCATTGGTACGAGCCAAGAATACCTCACATGGTATTCCTGGACGGGCTTTATGCGGGGATGCTCAAGGATGACCGACTACAACTCAACGCTCCACGGGGCAAATACGAACTCAAGGTGCAGTTCGGAGGCCGGGTGCCCATCGGCAAGAACGGACGGAGCATCGACATGTCGGTATCTTCCACAAAGCCAATCGAAGTCCCCAGTACCGGCGATGTGGAATATGTGTTCCAAGACCGCGAACGGTTATGGAACCTGCTTTTCGACATAGACCTAATTGTGTGGGTGGTGTCGTGGTTCGTGACGATGCCGCAACTCTATAAAATACTCTCCGACGCGTTTTTCGCCGTGTGGCTGGTGCGGTTGATACTGATACGGAAGAAATACTACAAGATAACTGAAAACATAAACTGACACAATAATGGATCGTCGCGATTTCATAAAAAGGACAGCGCTGGGAATAGCGGCACTGGCTGCCAGCAGGGCTATGGCAAACCCTGTGGTTGAGGGGCTGCACAATATTGCAGATGAAGACACTCAGCTTGAGGTAAGGACCGAGATGAAAGAGGCCGACATCAGTGTGGTCGAGTATATTGCCAACTACCGCAACGCCGAAAGCTTTATAGCCTATTGCCGTCAATGCGACAACTATGGTCGCCGGTACGGCTGTCCTCCTTTCAACTTCGACGTAATGAAGTTCATAGGCCAATACAGCAAGCTGAAAATACTGGGTTTCAAGATTATTCCACGCACACAGCTGCCACTTGCCAAGGCCAACGATGTGATTGCCGCCGCTCTGCCGGAAATGAACCGTCAGCTGTTCGAGGCGGAGAAGGTGTTGGACGGCTTTGCCTGTGGTTTTGTGGGCAAATGCATATACTGCAGCGAGACCTGTGCACGGATAGAAGGCAAGCCCTGCCGACATCCCGACAAGGTGCGCCCGTCGCTGGAGGCTTTTGGTTTCGACCTGATGAAGACTTCCGAAGAGCTGTTGGGCATCAAGATGAAATGGGGGCACGACGGAATGATGCCGGAGTACCTCACATTGGTGTGCGGTGTGTTCTATGACAAAAAAACAGAATAACTGAAAGCATGATAAAAGTATCCAATTGGGCCGCTACGGCCAGAAGCCGCGTAATAGGCATCGGGGAGACGGTGCTGGACATTCTCTTTAAGGACGACCAGCCGCAGAAGGCCGTCCCCGGTGGCTCTACATTCAACAGTATTGTCTCGCTGGGACGGGCCGGAGTTCCGTGCGCTATGGTGACCGAAGCCGGCGGCGACCACATCGGCGACATTATATGCCGCTATCTGAGCGACAACGGAGTCTCTCCGGAATATGTATGCCGCCACGAGGGCATCAAATCGCATATATCGCTGGCCTTCCTCGACGAGAACAACGACGCGCAATATGTGTTCTACAAAGACCATGCCTCCGTCTCGCTCGACGGGAAGCTGCCGGAGATAACACGAGACGATGTGGTGCTTTTCGGCTCATTCTTCGCCATCAACCCCGCCATACGGAAGGTGGTGGGAGGCCTGCTGCACGCCGCACGCGAGGCGAGCGCCTGGCTCTACTATGATGTCAACTTCCGCAAGAACCATATCGCCGACTTGCCCGACGTGATGGGCAATATCGAAGAGAACATGCAACTGGCGGATGTGGTGCGAGGGTCGGTGGAGGACTTCGGACATCTGTATGGCCTACAGAATGGCGATGGAATATACGAGCGTGTGAGCCGTTTTTGCAGCACGCTGATACTGACCGACGGGGCGGGGCCCATACGGGTCTACACCCCCGAAGGCTGCGAGACCTTTGCGGTGCAGCCGGTGGAGACTGTCAGCACCGTGGGCGCGGGCGACAACTTCAACGCCGGCTACATCTACGCCATGATGCAAGGAGCGCACAACCAGTCAGCACGTATTGAAGTGGCACAACGATGGAGCCAAGATGTCTGCCGCCAAATGGGAAACAACATCAGCGACCAGCTGGCCGAATACTACAAAAGCCGAAACAATCGGTAAGATTTAATCTTCCGATTATCCTGTACAAGCATCCCTGAGGGATACATATCTTTACCATAGGGAAACCATCACACAGCACCCTTTTGGTCTGCGAGACTTTTCCCACACTCCTCCCCCAAGGAGGCAACCCACTATAGACACCTCAGAAAGCTCCTTCCCTCCTGCCGATAGTAGGATGAATGCTCCATATCCCGAACAAACCGCACAATCGTTTGCCAATACCAAAATATAGCCAATTACCTACTGAAAGCCTTGCAAACACTCTCCTATTGTTAGCCTCATCAAAAGATATTATCAAATTCCATTCCACTGGTTATCATTACCATTATAATGAACAATATTTTTTTTGGTATCAGTATCAGAAAAAATGTGTATATTTGCATCCGCTTACGCGAGTCATGTAAGCATTGCAAGAAAAGCATTGCTATATCTGTCCTTGTATTTAAAATCGCCAATTTTTAGCTAGGGGGCTGAGCATTTTGCTTTCGCTTGTCGTGTATGCTATTATAATCAGCATACCGTTCAGGCGTGAGATATGTTCCATGGAAAAGCCTGATGGTTTTACCCGTTCCTAGCGAAGGTGTTTGGCGATACCTTAATACAAAACGGACATGAGCACATAAGTCTCATGCCTTTCTTCTTGTATTAGCGACCGCTCTGTTGGAGATTTGGGGGCACAAAAACCGAAACTTTGAATAGTCGGATAGAACATATAATAGAAGAAATTACTGAACAATATCTCGAACAAGACCGATATAACAGACCTTGGATTATTGGTTTTAGCGGCGGTAAAGACTCTACTGTACTTCTTACCCTTGTATGGATGGCGATGAATAGGCTTAAAGAGCAGGGGACACCACTCAAACGACGTGTATATGTCGTCTGTAATGACACGATGGTAGAGAATCCTGTAATTGAAGAATATGTTATTAACGTTCTCGACAAGATTGACCGAGCAGCAAAAGATCAAAAGATGCCCATTTCGGTCACTCGAACAACACCCACGATTGAAGACTCTTTTTGGTGTTGTGTTATTGGCAAGGGATATCCTGTTCCCAACAACTCTTTCCGGTTCTGCACCGAGAAAATGAAAATAAAACCAACCTCTCAATTTATTACAGACCAGGTGTCGGCTGATGGAGAAGCCATTGTTCTTGTTGGTACCCGTCTCACCGAGAGTCAAGCACGTGAACGTTCTATTAAACGGCATGAAATAAAGGGACATAGGTTATCGAAACACCCATTAAACCCCAATACATACACATATGCTCCAATCAAAGAGTTAATGCTTGAAGAAGTGTGGTGGATTATCAATGCTCTACCATCCCCATGGGGATTTGACAACAAGATTTTGTTTGACATTTATCGAGATGCATCTGCTGATGATTACGAATGCCCCACTGTTGTTACAGATGATAGTCATCGTTCCTGTGGACAAAGTCGATTTGGTTGCTGGATTTGTACAGTGGTAAAAGAAGACAAATCAATGTCCTCCCTTATTAATAGTGGCGTGGTTTGGATGAAGCCATTGTTGGATTACAGAAATCGATTAGTAAAGAATAGGAATGTGTCAGAATTAAGATGCGACACTAGGCGTAATGGCCAACGCGCTGTTGATGAAACAGGACATAATATGGGCAACTATACAATGAATTATCGTATCCAATTGCTCCGTGAATTATTGTCCATACAGAAAGAAACACAGGATTATAGGGCAAGCATAGATTTGATTACGAATCAAGAGCTAATAGCCATTCAGGTTCTATGGTATCGTGATGGTAATTTTTCCACGACAGTCAACGACATATACAATGAGGTATACGGCTATAATATTCCAAATACGAATATGGGATTGCATGAGAGAATTCTTCTGGAAAAATCCTGCGCCAAGAATCCCGACCATTTTACTCTTATTCAAGAACTGTTAGCTCTTCAAAAGAACAAAGTGTTATTGATGCGTAAATATGGCTTGCAAACTGACCTTGAGTCAAGATTGGCAAACTATGTAAAAGAGGAGGCAGGCAAATGATTATAAACAATATAACTTTGTTTAACTACCGCCTATATGAGGGAATTAATACAATAAAGTTTTCTCCAGCCAATCAGAAAAACATATACCTGATTTCTGGAGAGAATGGCTTTGGTAAAACCACGTTTTTACACTCCCTTTTATGGTGTCTCTACGGAAGGCTGATTTCGGACATTGAATCAGAAACCAGAAAAGATATTGCCAGTTTGGGATATAATGCCTTCCTTAAATCCAATCTCAACCATAATGTAAGGAAAGAATTTGAAACACTCGACGAAAAAACAAAGTCTGGTATAAAGAAGAGTGGCTATTCTTTAGAATATGCCCATCTTCCCAAAATCACAACCTACTATGTCAGTATAGAATTCTCTGATGTAATTATTCCGTCGCTTCCTTGTACAACACTTACAATACGACGCTCTTATGATATGGCTCTTGAAAAGGAGAATGTAGAAATATTGATTGATGGAGTAAAAAATGAGTTGACACGTGAAATTGGCCCAGAAATATTTATCAACGATTTCATCCTAAATAAAGATATAGCACAGTTCTTCTTCTTCGATTCCGAGCAGATTGTTTCACTTGCAGAAACCAATACACCTACTGAACGCCGTAGATTATGTTCGGCATACAATGAGGTTCTCGGGGTTCGCAAGTACGAAGACTTAAAAAAGAATCTAGAGAATATCAGATTGCGCTTTCGGAAGAAGTCTTCCGATATAGAACACAGGGAACGGCTACTTGGCTTGATTGAGAAACGAAATAGGCTTAACGAGAAAATAGATTTGATAAAGAAAGAACTGGAATTGGCAGAAATCCACCTCGTGGAATTGCGCAACGAAGATGGGGAATTGCAAATGCGTATGGTGAGAGAGGGAAACAATACTACACGTGAAGAGATAGCTAAACTAGAAGGTATCATTAATGTGACCAAGCAAAAAGATGAGGAATACAAGGGGCAGTTGAAGCGTTTCCTTGAATATGCCCCATTAGCTATTGGAGGCAATCTCCTTTGTCAAGCCAAACAACAAGTTGAACACGACTTCCAGTTAAAGAATGCCTACAACAAACAGTTAAGCAGGAATGTTATCGTGGCCGACATCTCTAAAGACATGCAGTCGATGTTGACAAACCTGTCTATGGGGAAAGCCACTACAGAAAAACTGAGAAAAGAAATACAAAAGATTCTTGACAAATACGTTGACTCCAACAATCTCTCCGAAATACAAATCTCTTTAGCAGATGACGAGTACGAAGAGTTCATGGCTGTATACAATCACATCACAACCACCTACCGTTTGGAGTTTGAGAGACTTTCGGATGATTACAAGAAGAACAGACAGGTTCTGGAAAGAAATAGCCGGAAGCTATCAAATATCCAAGGCAACGAGAATGATGAACTGATAAAAAAAATCCGCACTCAAAAGAATAAGGTTGAAGATGAAATAAGTAACATCGATAATAACATAAAAGAACTCCACGAGGACATAGGCACCAAAATACAAGAACTTGCGACAACGAACAAACAGATAAGTGAAATCAGCAAGTTGGTGAGTCTTGATGATAATGATGAAAAGAAGGATTCCCTTTCGAAACAACTAATAGAAGAATTGTCGGATTTCCTCTATCAGCTGAAGATGGATAAAAAATATTCTCTTGAACGTAGAATCAAATCTGTCTTAAATACCTTAATGCATAAAGCTGACTTTATCGGTCATGTTGAGGTAGTGGTATCCGACGATGATATGGATATTGAGCTATACTCCGTCGATGGAAGAAAGATCCATAAAGACACATTGTCTAAGGGAGAACAGCAACTTTATGCAACATCAATTCTTAAAGCACTTGTTGAAGAGAGCGGTATTCAGTTCCCCGTCTTCATTGATAGCCCTCTACAGAAATTTGATAAGAGTCACGCCACAAAAATTATTACAGAATTCTATCCAAGTATCTCAAAACAGGTTGTACTCTTCCCTCTGTTGCACAAAGAACTGACTATAGATGAATTTGAGATAATGAAGAATTCTGTCAACGAGACCTTTATCATTAGAAATGATACGACACACTCTTACTTTGAGAAAGTGCCCATTAATAACTTCATGACATTCTAGAAAATGGTTACACAGATAAGAACAAGCACAGCTAACAAAGATGTTGTTACCTTTCTGACTCGAAAATTCGGATTAGGAGCTGAGAATATTATTGCTCGTATTGCCATTGCTTATTCACTGCAGCGTGGAATTCATTTCTCCCCATTAGATATTCAGGATTCCGGTGGCAAAGAATACAGCAAAAATGTATTGTTTGGAAACCTGTATCCCATATATGCTGCTATGATATGTAAATACTACGGCATCAAGATGAACGACAAAGATCTGTCAAGATATTTCAAGATTCATCTTGATAACGGGCTTGGCCTTATCATGGCAGATGTTAAGGACAATCCAAATCTTGTTGGATTCGACTATATTTTTGATAAAATAAAACTTGGATTAGAAGGAATATGCTAACTGATTGTCAATTCAAATATGATTACTACACCGGCAATCACGAGCCTAAAGAATTCTTCACAGAGGCTTTGATTGAAAGCAAGTCATTTGACTTAGGCTTGGGATTTTTCTCCTCAAGTGCAATAAATTCGCTTGCTGACGGATTCGCTCTCTTTATCGCTCAGGGTGGAAAGATGCGGGTAATCATAAATGACGTTTTGACAAAAGAAGATAAACAAGCAATCAGTCAAGGGCAAAAAAAAGAATTGGAAGATGCTGTCTGCAAACGAATAATAACAGACATTGACAGAATGAGAGAAACCTTTTCGAGGCCCAATGATTTGTTTTTCAGGTGTTTCTCATATCTGGTATCTATCGGACGAATGGAGTTTATTGCCACTTTGTCTACAAAGGGAGGAATGACACATGACAAGTACGGTATATTTACCGATGAAGCTGGCAACAAAGTTGCATTTATTGGTTCTGTCAACTTTACACGTACAGCCCTAGAACAAAATGCAGAGAGTTTGACGACCTTCACTTCTTGGAATGATGCTCAACGGGTAAAAAACTATCAAAAGAAATTTGAAGAATGCTATCAAAAAGACAATGACCACCTGATAAGAATTCCCATTGAGAAAGTTAAGACTCATATTACAGACAACTACCCTTCTCACGATGTCAGGCAGCTACTTAACGAGTCAATTAGCCTTCGCGAGATTTCTGTAAAAAATGGGCGACCCCTTCCTCAACACCTAATTGAGAAGATGGAACGAAAGGAAGTTGAGCCAAGATTCCCATTCCCCAAAGAACGTGATATTCAAATAAAGGCGAACGACGCATGGAAAGGTAACGGGAGAAAGGGCATTTTCGCAATGGCCACCGGTTCAGGAAAAACGGTTACAGCGTTAAATTGCTTACTGCATTTTTATAGAGAATTTGGATACTATAAAGCTATAATCGTTGTTCCTACGCAAGCTCTTGCCCTTCAATGGGAATCAGAGGTTCAAAACTTCAACTTCCAAAACATCATATCAACTCATACAGATAAGAACTGGAAAGAAACAATACGCCGATATTCCACTCGTAGTTTACTAAAACCCAACAGGAATATTGTTATTATCACTACATATGCAACCTTTATCAGAAAAAGCATTCAGGACTTTGTAATGAATACAAATGGTATGGAGTCTTTCGTTCTGATTGCTGACGAGGTGCATAATATGGGTGCAACAGGACCACTCAAACATTTACCCAATCAGATAGGGAATAGGATTGGTTTGTCCGCCACACCGGAAAGGGTTTATGATGAGGGTGGTTCAAAGGCCGTATACTCTTTCTTTAACTCCTACCCTCCATATTATACTTATAGGTTTACAATGAAAGAGGCGATTGATTCAAAAATATTATGCCCCTATGAGTATTACCCTGTCTTTGTAAACCTCACCCGAGAGGAAATGCATCTGTATAATCAGAAAACAGAACAACTGAGGAAATTTATCGATCCCAATACTGGAAAATACAAAAAAGAGGCCGAGATGCTTCTTATGTCCAGAAAGCGTATTGTTCATAAGGCCGCAGAAAAAAAACAAAAAGTTGCAGATCTACTGGATGAGCATAAAGCTGAAGGAAAACTAAGCTACACTTTTGTATTCGTACCAGAGGGATATGAACCTGAGTATGCCGAAGTGGATGATGCTGACATTGACCCAGAAGATATACATATCATAGATGAATATTCACAAATGTTTCGGGAAAGAAAATATTCATATCACCAATATATTAGTGGATTAGACGATGCACCCTCCATACTAAATGCTTTTGATAGGGGAGATATTCAGATACTACTCTCCATGAAGTGTCTGGACGAAGGCGTGGATATTCCTCGTGCACAGTATGCCATTTTTATCTCCAGCACAGGAAATCCAAGACAGTTCATTCAACGAAGAGGTAGGGTATTGAGAACCTGTAAGGGTAAGGATAAGGCATTTATTTGGGACATGATAGTTGTTCCACCAGACATAGAGACATCTGCTTCTCAAACTGACATCAATCTATTTACAAGCGAACTTCGGCGAGTATTAAACTTTGCCGCACTTGCTGAAAATAAAATGGAAATACTATATGGAGAGTTGCGTAGAATATGCTCTACACTCAACATAGATATTTTCAAAATGCTGGAAGACGAAGAAAAACAATATAAACCAAAAGAACAATAGATATGGCGATTCAAGACGAGATGTATAAAATGATCGAAAAAGAAATCAATAAGACTGTTGCCGAAGACCGACAAAATATCATTGTCGATTATGACAAAGCAAAGGTTGTTGCAAAAATGCTTGCAGAGCTCAGTACAGAAAGGGAGGATGCCGACTCTTTAGTAAATCAATACATGGCACAAATAAAAAACATTTGTCGTAATTAATATCGAATGTAGTCATGACAATTAATAGTATAACAATCAACAATTTCCAATCTTACTACAAAGAGGAAACGCTTGAGTTTGGCAAAGGGTTGAACTTGATAATTGGAAATGGAGGAAAGGGAAAGTCAAAACTCTTCAATGCGTTTTATTGGGTTTTGTTTGGAGATATTTACATTACAAGTGAAGGGTGGTGTTCTACGGCAGGATTGCCAGGCAGTTCTCGCAATTCACTTCATCGATATGAGTTTATTAACAAAAAGGCTCTTTCAGAAGCGAGGATTGGTGATGTTGTACCATGTAGTGTAATTCTTGAACTAACAGACGATAAAAAGAATCTGTTCCAGATTGAGCGAAGTGTTTCTGCGAAACGTCAGGATTCTAATAATTGGGATGAAGTGTCCGCATGGTCGGTTTCGGATGAGAATATAAAGGTGACGTTTGAAACACGTACAGGAACGAAAACGGTAATTGACGACATCGCAGAAGGGAAAATTGCAGAGCTCTTCCCTGAAGGGATACGTGGATATATTTGGTTCCAGGGTGAGTCGTTGGATACTTTGATTGATTTCCGGAAGAAAGAAAACCTAAAAGATGCAGTAAACCATATATCCTATTATCCGTATTACGAGAAACTATCAGAGATAATCACTCTAGCAAAACGCAAAATTGAGAAAGCAGAATCAAAGCATCTGACCGAAGCAAATCGACAAAACATAGAGGCCACAAGTTTGATAAAAAAAATGGAATTTTTGCGTGGTCGCATAGAAACTGAAGATGCAAATAAGAAGAAAATAGAAAGCGTTATAGAACAGATTCAGATAGCATTAGCAGAAGACGAAGGAAAAATAAGTGGATTGGCCGGTTTTACCGGTTTAGTAAAAGAGTACGAAGAATGTGAAAAGACAATTGCTGATATAAACAACCAATTAACGAATTACGATAATCGTCAGCGGGAGCTATTGCCATCATTGTGGATTCTTAGGGGAATCGACCCAATGATAGAAAAATGCAAGGAAATTATCAAATGCCATGTTGAAGAAGAGTATACTGCTCCTGAAATGAAGTATCTTGATAATCCAAGTCGAGCAAAACTTGAAGAAATATTAGAAAATAAGATATGCTACGTGTGTGGTTCTCGCGTCGATGAAGAACACCATGAGGCCATTGAGTATATTAAAAACAGGTTACGTCTACAGGACGAGTATTTTCGTGAAATGGAAGAGTATAGATCCAATATCGAGCAATCAAAACAGTTTAATATGTTTGTTGGGAAAATCCAAGATTACCCAGATTCATTGCTCGTCTCGCTAGGTCATATTGATAAACAATATGTTGATCTTGAAGACAAAATCGAATCTCTACTTGCAAAGAGAAAACGAATACAGGAAAAGAAACGCGGATTAGACGAAAAGATGGAAGAGGTCAAGCGTCGGTACAATGTTGACCCTCGGCGTGAAGCGGCACAAGCTCCTGTTTTGAACAGCAATATCAAGGCATCTCGTACTAATTTAGATAAACAGCAAAGTCTATTGCGAGCATGTGTCGCATCAATTGCGAAATATAAATCCGAATTAGATAGTGCTGAAAAAGATTATTCCAAAGTAGCCACAGCCAGTAAGGTGTCTCGTGTTCCTGAAACAGAATGGAAAAACATTTCGATTTTTTTAGAGGCTATTTGCTCATCTGTTCAAGAAAAAGCACGTGTGGAATTACTTCGGAAAATTGAAGAACGTTCGAATCAATTCTATGAAAAATTCACAGAACATGATAGAGGATATAAGGGTATGGTAGAGATTGACGATGATTATTCTATTAAGTTTGATGCTGGTCTTAATACTAGCCATGAAGACCGTAAGAAAATGAGTATCATCAATGCTCTGTTATCTCTTAACCAAGAGGCTATTGGTACATATTATCCGTTCATCAGCGACGCACCTACATCCAGTTTCGACCCCGATACAACTCACAAATATTTGATGGGAATAAAAGATATCTTTGGTCAATCAATTATTATGACAAAGGACGTTGTGATAGAAAGTGACAACTACACTGAACTGTTCAACGACAAAAAGATTTCCAGAATATACCTGTTAACAAGTAATACTTTTGGGAAAACAGACGGTGAGCCTCAGATTAATGAGGTAGCAACGAAAATCGAACGTCTAAAATAGTGAAGCACTATGGAAAACATTTTTGATATCAAATTCACTTTCGAACAATTCGTTAGAGATAACGTAATTCTAAAGTTCTCTAATAAACAAGGTGGCGATTACAATGCATTTTCTTCCTATTGGCAATGTTTTGCATGGGCCGCGGTAATTGGTTTCCTTCGTGACGAGAGAAAAGCATTGGGTTCTCCTTTGGCTGATCGGCCATTTAGCCTTCGTACGATGCAGAATCATGAAGGAGAGAAAGTGGCCCAAGCGCTTATCTGTATGTGTATTGCCAAAAACAATTCGTTGGATATTATGAAGAATCCAATAGATGCAATCAATATGATTAATGAGTATGCTAATGCGGGCTTCTATTATATCTTCAAGTTAATAGAGACTGGTGAAAATTCGTTCAACGACATTCAACAGGTACTAAAAGAGATTTTTAGTAGAGGGACCATCGGAATGAGGGAAATAGATAGTCAACCAATCATTGAACATTCTGATGATGCTACAATAATTGGTTTAGAATCACCACAGAATGATATGAACCAGAAAAAAAAGAAATCAACCGCACGCTGGGGAACAAACGAGGTCAAAGATTTGATAAAGTATTACAAGCAAGGTATGACAATAGAACAGTTAGCTGTTGTTTTTGATAAATCAGAAGAAACTATTATTGAATGTCTTCAAAAAAACAACATTCATGAAATGCAATAAAAAGCAACGAAACTAGTACGAGGTTAATCATCCAATTGAAATCTTAACCAACACCAGTCCGTCACTAATACTACCGGACAATTTAGGATTATTATGCCATAGAAGGCTTCCTACTGGCAACAGGATATGATGGTCTATGGCTATGGGTAATTGAAATATTGTCTAGGTGGGCCACGCAATAAAAGAGGAGTTATTACGTTTTTCTCGGGAAACATTGAAATACTATAAAAGCCGAAACAATCGGTATTAATAAGGGTGCAAATATAATTGGAGCATTAATAGTGACTGTATGTATTCAGAAAAACACGAAGTGGCTAGAAAACGAATCAGAAAATGTGGAGAAAATGTGGAGAAAATGTGGAGAAAGTGATACAAATAATTAAGGAAAAGCCAGATGTAACCATCAAAGAAATTGCCACTCGTCTTGGGAAATCAAATCGTTGGGCGGAAGAACAGATAAGAAAAATGA
>Ga0310697_10003509_pt1 | contig 15856 bp, 19 predicted proteins | sample 172DNAGHGlowgp2_FD_203883 | JGI IMG/M metagenome (GOLD analysis project Ga0310697, IMG submission 203883) | Sheep rumen microbial communities from Palmerston North, Manawatu-Wanganui, New Zealand - 1728 DNA GHGlow gp2 (v2) (version 2) | ecosystem: Host-associated > Mammals > Digestive system >... | reverse complement strand
ATAGCAGCGATTACGAGAACTTTACATTTTCCTGTAATCATGTTTTCGAGCTGTGATATCTGTGTTGGGATATCATTAGCAGCGTACTGAAGGTCTACCTGATAACCAGCCTTTTCAAGGTCAGCTTTCATGTTAGCACCATCCTGGTTCCAGCGCTGTAAGTCTTTTGTAGGCATTGAAACACCTACTTTTGCCTTTTTAGCGGCGAATGCTGCAGTTGACAATGTTGCAACTGCCAAAAGAATTGCTACAATTTTTTTCATTTGTAAAAACTCCTAATTTTTTTTATATAAGGCCAACGACCCTTTACCTAGAGAGTATAGAATAAACAAGGGGGAAAAATTCAGCGATGTTCTTAAAATTCTTGGTATTTTCTTATTTACACTAGTATGCAAGTGGGATTTTTTTAAGCAAATCTGTATTTTTTTGCTGTAAAATTTGTGCTAAAACGGATGAATCATATAGAAAAATATATGCGCGCTTATTGTATTAATTATAAAAATAGCTACCGGTCGCGGCCGCAGATCTTCAAAACCGGGGGCTCGCCCCCTATGCGCTACAGTGCCTTGTAATTATTGACGTTGCCGCTTTCGCGGCAGCACTGTAGAGCATTTTTGAAATCTGCGGCCGCTCCCTCCCGCTATTTTTATAATGCCTGTTGATATGGGCGCGCATATATTTTTCGTGTTGGTTCAGCGAAACAGGTTCCATATTTTACAAGAATTAAGACACATGATATAATACAGAATATGCTTAAAGAACAATTATATAGAGAAATATACGCAAGATACGGGTTTGTTACACGAGCCCGGAATTGTTTTTTATATACTCATAAAGGGGTCAGGCTTACTGATTTGTTCCAGGAGAATGGTAGAGCGATCTTGGGGTGGGATGGTAAAAATGGAACGACCTTTTTTAAGAATATGCTTAGTAAAGGATTAACTGGGGGATTCATCTGTGAAGATTCTCCTCGGATAGATAAGGCGGTTTCGGAATTAATTGGGAAAAATTGTGGGGTTTCTTTCTATATTAATAAGGCGGAGGCGGTAAAAGTTGCTGTTTCTGCTGGGGCTCGCAATATTGTAGCTTATAAACCTTGGAATAAGGAGCAGGAAGATCTTAGTGCTGCGGATGCGGTTGTTATAATTCCGCCATTTCCATGGGGGGAAGAGCTTGTAATATTGGCTCTTCGCCCACTTCGACAGGCTCAGGGAACACGAAGCAATGCGGTCCCTGAGCCTGTCGAAGGGCCAACACACCAGGGCCTCACCATCCCATTTGCACTGCAGACTGCACTCACACGCGCAATTTATAATCTTATTGCAGAACTTCCACTCAGGCAGGAAAAGGACTGGTTTATTTATGACACAATCCTTACAAAATATTGGGAAAGAAAAGGGCCTTATTTATACCCGAAAATTTCCGAAAATAAATATGATGATTTTGTAAAACACTGTCTTGACTGTTTAATTGTAATTAATCCTTCTTACAAGGAACCTTCAATTATTCCTTTTGGCGCAGACAAAGGTGTTTTTACAAAGCTTAAAAACAATCCCTTTGAGGAAAAATGATGAATCACGAGATAGTTTTATTTATAATCAAGCTTATTCTTGGCGGAATTGCGGCATTTTTAGCAATTTTTGTAATGTCAAAAACACGCGACGCCTCCTGGACCTTTTTAGTTGCAGGATTTTTATTCAGCTATGCAAGTCTGGTAATTGAACTCATGGCCGAGCTTGGCATTTTTGATTTACAAGCCATTCTGGTCGGAGGCTTCCCGCTCATTCCACTCCTCTGTGCAGTAATCCCAAGTGCAATGTTCATAACAGCATTTATAATCAGGCTTTGCAAAAAGTCCTAAGGCGAAAAAAATGACACAACTTGACGAATACTGGAACAAATTCTTACAGGCCTCCACCCTTCCCCCTGAAACAAAATGTGCAGGAGATTTATTTTTTGAAGCAAAAGGTTTTGTAAGCGACCAGATGAATGCCCTTGTAATTTCGGGACAAAAAACTGCATTCTTTTCCAGCTATGCAACCTTTGCAATAGACGGCGAACCTCTTCCTGTAAGCGGAGAACTTTATATAGTAGTAGACCGTGCACAAAATCCCCTTTGTGTAATTGAACTTCAAAGCGTAAACATTCTTCCATTTAATGAAGTAACATGGGAAATGGCCCAGAAAGAAGGCGAAGACGAAAATCTTGAAGCCTGGCGGGAAAAAAAGCAGGAATACCTTGAAGAAGAAGGCAGCGTCCTGGGATTTGATTTTGCACCGGATATTAAACTGGTATATCAAACTTTTAAAGTTGTATATAAATAAAGGTGGTTTCGACAAGCTCAACCACCACAATCAGGAGGAAAAAATGGGAAAAGCAAATAACTTTTCACTTGGAAGACTTCTTCTGCAGATTGCAGTTGGAGCAATGCTTGCAGTAGCAGGAATCTGGGCACTTCAGGGCGGCGGAGACGAAGGCGTTACAGCAATCAGAAAACTCATTGATGCAAAAAACGTAGAATCAATTCTTTGCATTGCCTTTGGAATTATTGAGCTTATTGCAGGTATTTTCCTTATTCTTGCCCTCTTCCTTGGAGACAAACTTGGAAGCTTAAGCAAGATTCTTATGTTAATCATTATGATTGTATGGATTATTGCAATTGTTCTGATTGATTTCTTTGGCAGCGGAAGCCTTTTTGATCACGGTTCACACTGGAACTTTTTAAAATGGCTTTATAACTTTGCATATCATTTAATTGTTCTTGGTGCAATTATAGTACTTCAGAACTAATATTGGCCGGAAACAAGGGGGACTTTTGATGAAAAAATCACTTATACTTGCATTTTTTATGATGTTTGCCACAGGGCTCGCATTTTCAAGCAGCAGTTTTTTTACAACAGAAGTTTCCCTTGGAACAGGCATTTCAATTTACGATTCAAACGGCGACAGTCTTAGAAAAGACCTTCTCAGCCAGAAGGATTATAAAAGAATAGTTGCAGGACTTACAGCAGATACAAATCTTAATATTTCAGATCCCCTCAAAATAATGTTTGGAGCCGAAGCCTTCAGCGACTTTTTATGGAACTCTCCTCAGTATTACAATACACTAGATTACGCCTTTTTTACAGGCATAAAAGTTTATCCAAATAAAACAGGATTAAATATTTCGATTTCATACGTGCTTGGTAACAGGGCGGATTTTTTCACACAGACAGTCGAAGTTCAGTCTGATGAAGTTGATGAAGAAGGAAATCCGGTTTTAAATGAAGACGGAAGCCCGTTAACCAAAGATGAACTTCAAAAATCAAATGATACAAAAGCCTGGGGCAATGGTTTTAGAATTGCAATTCAATATGATTTTATGATGAACAAAGCAACAAAAATTAAACCGGTCGTAGGCGGCTACTACAGATGTCTTCCGCGCGGTGACTACAACCGCGATCACATTCTTTGCATTTATGGTGGAATAAGATTTTAAAAAAAAGGCTTCCCAAAAGGAAGCCTTTCTATTTTATCTTGCATATTCAATAATTCGTGTTTCTCGAATCATTGTAAGACGAATGCGGCCCGGATAACGAAGGTCGGTTTCAATCTGTTTTGCAATATTTCTTGCAAGCTCCTTAACTTCTCCGTCAGGAACCTTTTCATTATTAACAAGAATACGCAGCTCGCGTCCAGCCTGAATAGCGTATGCCTTTTCAACTCCATTAAAGCCTTCGGCAATAGCTTCAAGATTTTCAAGACGCTTAACGTAATTGTCAATTGTTTCGCGGCGGGCACCAGGTCTCGAAGCCGAAATTGCATCTGCAATCTGAACTATTATAGCTTCAATACTTGTTGCTTCAACGTCGTTATGGTGGGCGGCAATTGCATTAATAACAGCGGCATTTTCACCCATTTTGCGGGCCATTTCGGCACCAACTTCTGCGTGGTTCTGGTCACTGTCGTTTTCGGCACCCTTACCAATATCGTGGAGAATTGCAGCACGTTTAGCAAGCTCTCTGTCTGCACCAATTTCTGCAGCAATCATGCTTGCGGCCATTGCAACTTCCTTTGAGTGGGTAAGAACATTCTGACCATAGCTTGTACGGAAGTAAAGGCGTCCGAGAGCGCGAATACCATCTGTACTCATATTGTGAATGCCAAGGTCAAACAAGGCCTTTTCACCTTCTTCGTAAATCTTGTTCTGTACTTCGTGAGTAACTTTCTGAACAATTTCTTCAATGCGGGCCGGATGAATACGTCCATCAGAAATAAGACGTTCAAGCGATTCCTTTGCAATTTCCTTACGAACAGGGTCAAAGCAAGAAATTACAACTGCCTCAGGAGTATCATCAATGATGATATCTACGCCGGTAAGAGTTTCGAGCGTACGGATATTGCGTCCTTCACGACCAATAATACGTCCCTTCATTTCATCGCTAGGCAATGAAACTGTAGTTACAGTAATATCGCTTGTTGTTTCAGGTGCAATACGCTGAATTGTTGTGATAAGTACGTCTTTTGCTTTTTTCTCGGCTGTAAGTTGTGCTTCCTGCTCAATCTTATTGATGAGGGCCTGTGCATCGTGACGGGCTTCGTTCTCAAGATTTTTAATAATAAGATCTTTTGCTTCCTGTGCAGACAAACCTGAAATTTTTTCAAGTTCCGATCTGTACATCTCTTCCTGTTTTGAAACGAACTCCTCTCTTTTTGCCATTGCAGCAATCTGATTAGCAAGTTCCTTTTCCTGTTTTTCAAATTGGGCAGCACGTTCTTCTAAAAGTTCTTCTTTCTTATTTAAACGTGCTTCATAGCGCTGAACCTCAGCACGGCGCTCCCGATTCTCTCTTTCCTGCTGATTTCTTTCCCGAATGAGCTCATCTTTTGCATTTAACAAAATTTCTTTTTTCTGTGCTTCAGCTTCTCTGATTGCGTCCTGTTTTACACGTTCTGCCTTTTGCTCTGAAGCAGATAATTGAAATCTGGCATACAGCCAGCGAATAATCCATCCAAGAACAATTCCAACAACAGGGAGAATTATAAACCAAATCCAAGTTGGCATATACTTCACCTCTATTATATAACATTTAGAATAGTTCACTTTCAATTGTAAAGCAAAAAAGATTATCTGTCAAACTGAATTTTCAAAGTACAAGGGCCTTTTACATACTGAAATTCTTACCCAGATAAACTTCGCGGGCAACTTCGCTGGCAAGGATTTCTTCTTTGGTGCCTTGGAGCATGATGGTGCCGGTGTTTATGATGATAGCGCGGTCGGTAATTTCCAGGGTGTCGCGGACATTGTGGTCGGTAATGAGGATGCCGATTCCACGGGAAGCAAGAAGTTTTATTACACTTTTGATATCGGCAACGGCAATAGGGTCAATTCCGGCAAAAGGTTCGTCCAAAAGCAGGAATTTTGGCTCAATGGCAAGGGAACGGGCAATTTCGGTACGACGGCGTTCACCACCAGAAAGTGTATAAGCCTTCTGGTAACGGATGCGGCCAATTGAAAATTCTTCTATTAAATCGTCAAGGCGCTGCTTTTTTTGTTTATAGGTAAGGTCGCGGCGGGTTTCAAGCACAGACCAGATATTTTCTTCTACAGTAAATTTTCTGAAAACCGAAGGTTCCTGGGGCAAGTACGAAATACCAAGCCGTGCACGCTTGTACATAGGAAGCCTTGTAATACATTTATCATTTAAGAAAACTTCGCCGGCTGTGGGTCGGTAAAAGCCTACTACCATATAGAAGGTTGTTGTTTTTCCGGCACCGTTGGGACCCAAAAGTCCAAGGATTTCGCCTGTTTTCATGGAAAAGTCTATGCCTTTTACAACCTCTTTGCGACCAAAGGATTTGTATAAAGAATTGACCTTGAGGAGAGGTGTTTCGGTTTCGGCTGTGGGAGCAGGATCTGGTTGCTGCCCTTCGACCCCTTCGACCCCTTCGACAGGCTCAGGGACCGCAGGGAACACAGCTGGCTCAGGGACCACAGCTTTCTGGACTTCTTGCGGTTGCTGAGCTTGTCGAAGCACGGCTTCTGTATTCATCTCTTCTTCCATTCTCTACTCCTTTTTCTCAGCGGGCGGTACTTCTTCCGCAGGCTGAGTCTTTGGCTGTTCCGCCTTTTTTGTCTCGGTAACAGAACCTTTTACATTTCCAGAAAGAGTGATGCTCTGAGTATCAAGATCAAGCGTAATCTGCTGGGCACGGAAAGTATCATTTTCCTGTTTAACCTGTGCATTACCACTGATTTCCAAAAGCTGCTCGTTTTTCTGATAAACCGCATAGGCACCCGTACAAACATTCTTTTTTTGAGTAAGAGTAATGCCAACCTGCAGCACCGCAATATTTGTATTTTGATTATATTCTATTAACTGGGCATCGGCTTTAACATCGTTTTCGGTATCTACAAGATTAACACTTCCCTGAAGATTCGCAACCTTTGTCTGCCTGTCGTAGCCCATATACTCGCAGGAAAATTCCATTTTTGTTTCAAGGTTTTTTCCTTTAACATTGCCGCTAGCCTTTATAAAACGGTAATCATCCCCGGAAAGTTCAATAGAGTCTGCAGAAATTTCAATAGAAGAAGTCTGAACAAAAGCACCACCACTGAGGGTTGTAGTTGCAGAAGAGTCTCCCGCCTGCCCGCTCATGCTGCCTGCCGAAAAAGTAATTTTTTCTGCAAAAAGGCTTTCTGCACACAAGAGAAAAATGCTGAAGATAATTACAAAAAGCTTTTTCATTCCTGTGTATTCCCCTGTTCTTCCTGGCTTTCGTTCTGGTTTTCGTTTTTATCTTTGGCTTCTATCTGGCCCGAAACAGTTCCCGCAAAGCTGTAAGTTTTACTCACACCGCTTGCAGAAAATCCGGTACCGTAAATAACAGTTCCATCCTTTTCGATTTTTGCAGTATCGCGGCGAGCCCCTGTAAGCTGCTCTGTTTTGCCGTTCCATTTTAACATATTTGCAAAAAAGTTTGTATTCTGACTTCTATTATAAAGCTTAATTCCGTCATAAAGCTCGTACTGTTCCTTGTCGCTGTCGGCATATAAAAGTCCGCAGTAGCCTTCTGTTTCTACCTTGTGGTCATCATCATAAGTTGTAAAGGTAACGTTTTTGCCATAAGTAATATCTGAATCTTTATATTGTTCTATATTATCTGCATTAACAACAACAGTTTCTTTGCCCTTTTCGTAGCGCACAAGCTTTGCATGATTAAAAACAAATTCCGGATTAGTTTCTTCGGCATTAACAGTTTCGCTGTATTTAAGGGAACAGGAGGCTGCAGAAAAAATCAGCAAGGAAGCAGCAGAAATAAAAGCTGATTTTTTTAAGAAAGACATTTTATTCAACATTTTCCTCCTGTGATTTTTTACCCCGGAATATTTTTCCATTATATGTTTTTGCAAGCTCTTTTACAAATTCAATTTTTCGCGGACACTTATAAAGGGCCGTATTCTGCCTTATAAAATCAGAAAGTTCCTGCTCCAGTTTTTTGTCGGCTGCAAAACCATCTTTTAAGACAACGCAGGCAATAACAATCTGACCCCGCTTTGGATCTGCCTTTCTATAAACAGCACTTTCTAAAACAGCCGGGTGCCTGTTAATTACAGCTTCAACCTCATGCGGACTGATTCTAAACCCTGCCGATTTTATTATATCATCTTTTCGTCCAATAAAATAGAAATATCCTTCGCTGTCGTAATAAGCAAGGTCGCCTGTATGATAAAGTTTTGAGTCTGCTGGCAGGTTACAGTTTGTAAAAAGTCCCACAGGATGATTTTTTGAAAGGTCAATTACAATTTCGCCGGTTTGCTTTGGTCCACATTTTTTTCCCTTAGAATCTACAAGGCTGATTTTGTATAGAGGAGAAGGTTTTCCTAAAGAAGAAAGACAGTCTTTAGAAGGGGCAGACGATTTTTCATCAAAATCAAAATTGGCACAAAGAAGAGCAGATTCTGTCTGGCCGTAGCCTTCAAAAATTTTGAGTCCCGATTTTTCGTAAAACTTCTGGGCAAGAGATGAATCGAGAGCTTCTCCTGCAGAACAGCAGTGTTTTAAATTCTTGAGATTGTATTTAGAAAAATCCTGTTCAACAAGGTAGCGGTAAATAACAGGAGGAGCACAAAAAGTATTAACACCGTAGTCTGCCAGCTTCTGTAGAATTGACTGAGGATTAAAGCCCTGCCTGTCGTAAACAAAAACTGCCGCACCACAAATCCACTGGCCATAGATTTTTCCCCAACTAGCCTTGGCCCAACCGGTTTCGGCAACAGAATAATGAAGGCCCCCTTCGTAAGTTTTCTGCCAGTATTTTGCAGTGATTATATGAGCCAGAGGATAAAGCCAGTTATGAATTACAGGCTTTGGCTCCCCTTCTGTGCCCGAGGTATAATATAAAAGCATTGGGTCATTTAAAGAAACTTTTGGGCGAGGAAGGTCGGAAATTGATTTTTGAAAATCGGGGTAAAACTGTAAGTAAGGCTCCCACTCCTCTTTTAAAAAATCCTGATTTATAAAAAGGCGGACTTTGACTAAAGTGTTTCGCTGAGCAATATCGGAAGAAGTCAGCTGGCTGGAAACCGGAAAGGCCACAGCACCAAGACGATGAAGTGCTAAAATAAAAATCCAGTATTCGTAACGGCGGTGAAGAGAAAGCATTACAACATCGCCAGTGCCAATGCCCTTTTGCATTAAAAAATCGGCAGCAAGTTTACTTAAATCAGACAGTTCATTAAAAGTAAATTCTTTACTTTCGCCCGCATCGTTACACCAGACTAAAGCCCGCTGGGAGGGAGATTTTTTGGCATAAAGGTCTACAACATCAAAAGCAAAATTAAAATTGGAAGGAAGCTTAAGCTCGAAGTTTTTTTCAAAATCTTCGTAAGTAGAGAACTGTGTTTTTACCAAAAAAGTCTGCAGCAGATTCATTTTTTTATATTTTACTATATCCTTTTTTATGCTATTATTCAATTTATGAGCGAGCGTTGCTTTAAGTGCTTTAAGCCCAAATCGGTGTGCCTTTGCAAATATGGCGCCACAATAGATACAGGAATAAAATTCATTTTTCTCATGCACCCAAAAGAGTTCCGCAGGCAGCGCACCGGCACCGGCTACCTTTCGCATTTGTGCTTAAAAGATTCCGAAGTTATAGTAGGTCTGGATTTTTCTAAAAACGCCCGCCTCCAGGAGCTGTTGCACAACCCTGAATATTACGCTGCGCTCATGTACCCGGGAGAAGATGCCCTCACCCCACAAACAATCACCACAGGACTACCCGTAGGAAAAAAACTTCTACTCCTGATCCTTGACGCCACCTGGTTTTGCGCCAAAAAGATGATTCAACATAATCCATTTTTACTGGAACTGCCAAAATTAAGTTTTCAGGGAAATTACAGGTCGATTTTTACTTTTAAACGCGAACCCTCCCCAGAATGTATTTCGACAATTGAATGCTGCTACTATGTAATCAAAGAGCTGCAGGCCTCGGGCTTTGTAAACGCAAACATCGATCCAGAACCGCTCATAAACATCTTTAAGGCAATGATAAAGCTTCAGCTCACCGCAGAAAACGAACGCGTCATGGGCATCCGCACAAACTCCCACGACTACGATGCAAAATATAACAAAATCAGGACAATCCCCGACTACCTTTAGTCTTTAAAATATCATTCTTTTCTGATATAATAGTAGAATATGGAAACATTATCATTTGATTATATTATAATTGGCGCAGGCCCGGCAGGCTTGAGTTCGGCTCAGTATGCGGCTCGCAGTGGCTTAAAGACAATTGTTTTGGAAGGCATGGGACCTGGTGGCCAGGTAGCACAGATTTTTGAACTTGAAAATTATCCTGGAGTTTTTCCTGCAGTAAACGGTTTTGATTTTGTAGAAACATTACGCAAACAGGCAGAAGCCTTTGGCGCACAGATTAAACAGGTACAGGTAACTTCTATAGATAAAACAGGCAAAGACTTTATCATCCAGACAAAGGACGCAACCTACTCTGCTCCGGCTCTTTGTATAGCAACCGGTGCCGTTCATAAAAATCTTGGAGTTCCTGGAGAAGAAGAACTTAAAGGCCGCGGAGTTTCTTACTGCGCAACCTGCGACGGACCATTTTTCCGCAATAAAAAAATTGTAGTAATTGGAGGCGGAGACTCTGCCTGTTCAGAAGCAATCTATCTTGCAAGCCTTTCTAAGGATGTAACAATTGTTCACCGCAGAAACGAGTTCCGCGCACAAAAAGCACTTGTAGACAAAATGCTCAAAGCAGGAGTAAAGCCTGTTTATGATTGTGTAGTAAAACAGATAAACGGCCAGAACAAGGTAGAAAGCATCACGCTCGAAAATGTAAAAACTGGAGAAACCTCTGAGCTTGAATGTGCAGCCGTATTTATTTTTGCAGGTATGACACCTCAAACCGATTTAGTTGATATGATTAAAAAAGACATCTCTGGTTATATAATGACAGATGAAAATATGCAGACATCAATCCCGGGACTTTATGCAGCAGGCGATGTAAGGTCAAAACCTTTCCGCCAGATTGTTACAGCAGTAAGCGATGGAGCAATCGCAGCAAATGCCGCAAAAGAGTTTATCAAATAAATGAAAGCCCGATTTTTTGCAACGCTCGCTTGTTTGTTATTCCTAACATCCTCTTTATTTTCACAAGGACAGACAGCCACAGTAAGTTTTTGGGATAACATACCAAACGAAACACTTGCCCGTCAGATAACAGATCAGATGACAGATACAGAATTGTATTCGCAGATTCTCATGTTTGGCTGGGCCGGAGAAGAACCAGAAACACTTTTGTACGACTGGGTAAAAAGAGGACTAGGAAGCGTAAAAGTATTTGGCTGGAACACAAACGACATCCACCTTGTTGCAAAATCAATTTCGTCATTACAGACAAGCGCACAAACAAACAGATTCAAAATCCCGCTTTTTGTTGCAACAGATCAGGAAGGCGGATCAATCCGTCACGTAAAGGGAGACACGCTCATAACACCGGGAAACATGGCAATTGGAGCAGCGGGCTATCCTGCAGACGCCTGGTACAGCGCCTATTACATCAGCCGAGAAATCCGCGCCCTTGGAATAAACATGAACTTTGCACCAACAGTTGACCTGTTTACAAATCACGACTCGTCAATTATTGGTACACGTTCATTTGGAGATGACCCGCAAAAGGCAGGAATCCTTGGAGCCGCATTTGCCGCAGGTTCGCAGGCCGCAGGAGTCATTCCAACAGTAAAGCATTTCCCAGGCCACGGAGACACAGAACTCGACAGCCACGGAAAGCTCCCAGAAATTGACATAGACTTTGAAACATTCAAAAACCGTGAGCTTGTACCATACATGTATTTGATAAAGGAAAACGCACCCGCAATTATGAGCGGACACTTAAGCTTTCCGCAGATTGAAGCATCTAAGGCACCAGCCTCGCTTTCAAAATATTTCCTTACTGATCTGCTCAGAAATCAGATGGGCTATCAGGGTCTCATAATCACAGATGATATGGAAATGGTAGGCGCCACAATTTTTGCAGGAACAATTTCGAACGCATTTAAAATGGCAATAGAAGCCGGCAACGACATAATTCTTTCTTCACGCACAGCACAGCTTAATGAAGCCTTGTGGTACAGGAACTTAAACTTAATGAGCGACGACCAGGCATTCCACGACCGCGTAAAAGATGCCGCATACCGCGTAATAAAAGCCAAGCTTGATTATTACAAAAGCGGCAACGAAATTGCACCACTCTACCCGGACCCAAACAGCATAGATTCTTTTATCCCAGATAAAGAAGGCGAAAAGTTTTTTACAGAACAAGCCTGCCGTTCAATAACAGTTCAAAAACAGGGCTCAATGCCTTTAGACACAAGTAAGACCGGCCGCATACTTTTGTTAGGCTCGCTTAACTGCTTTTTCAAGGATGCTTTGTTACGTTACCCTAATGCAGGTCAGGTTTACTTTAATTACGAAACAGGCCCTAACGAAACTCAATGGGTAATCGACCAGCTTCCAGACATCAGCGCAAATTACAACACAATCATAATCTGCGTTTCGAGCGAAAATCACGTAAAGATTGCAAACTATTTTAAAGACACAAATAAAAAGGTAATAATACTTTCGACCATGTCACCAGAGCTCACAAAAAAACTTAGCTGGTGCGATACCATTTTACTGGGCTACAGCTGGAGATGCGAGTACTCGCTAAAGGCAATGCTGGCGGCGCTGAATGGGGAGTATATTCCGAGAGGGGTTAAACCCTATAACTAGGGTCCTTCGACAAGCTCAGGGACCACGAATAAATGCCCTTCGACAAGCTCAGGGACCGCAAATGGGGGCCCTGAGCTTGTCGAAGGGCCCTTATTGGAGACCTACCTTCCAATCAAAAATACACACGGCACCTTTTCAAAATCCGGCATGGGACTTTTCTTCCACTGCGATACAGTTTTAGTAACGATAAACTCATGTTCAGTGGTAATACCTGCCGCAAGACAAATCTTAGTATCAGGCCGCAGAGCACTAAGCATAGTTTCAAGCATTTTAGAATTTCGATATGGAGTTTCTATAAAAATCTGCGATTGGTCTTCGTTATAAACTTTATTTTCAAGCTTCTTAAGCGCCTTCACCCGCCCCGCAACATCAACAGGAAGATACCCGTTAAATGCAAAGCTCTGCCCATTAAACCCGCTGGCCATAAGCGACATAATAATAGATGAAGGCCCAACAAGCGGCACAACCTTAAACCCGCGACTCTGGGCAATCCCCACAACATCAGCCCCAGGATCAGCAATAGCAGGACACCCCGCCTCAGAAATTATTCCCACAGCCTGCCCCTGCTCAAGCGGCTTAAGATACTCCCCGATAATCTTACGATCTGTATGCCGGTTGAGCTCATAAAAAGTAAGCTGGTCAATATCAATAGACTTATCCACCTTTTTCAAAAAACGTCGCGCAGACCGAATATTCTCAACTATAAAATGTTTAATGCCAACAATCACATCGTGGTTATAATCTGGAAGAACATTACGGATTTGGGTCTCGCCAAGAGTTACGGGAATTAAGTAGAGGGCTTTTTCTAGAGTCATGAGATTACAGTAACATTTATTTGAAGGGGTTTCAAGTTATGCCTTAACGGGAACTTTAGAGGCAATTTTCTTGACTTCTTCAATAGGAAGTTTTACCCATTCAGCAATCTGTTCAATTGTGCCTGCGTTAGATTCAATAAGGTTTCTAACAATGCTTTTCTGAGCCTCAGTACGACCTTTATTCGTATACTTCTCTATAAAGCCTTCCATAGTAACACCTCCTTCAATAAAGTTACAATTATTATACACTATACAATCCAGGGAAGAGAAATTGGTGGTAATGATAAACGAGACAATCCATCCAAAACCTGTTGGCGAACAATTGGCCACAAAGTTTTTAAAATTTGCTTATCTTTAAAATACGACATTATTTCTTCATCCTTCCATAACTCATCAAATACTTTTTTATCATTTATCATCATAACAATCTGAAAAATGGATTTATGGGAATAAACAATCTGATTCTCATAAGAAATAGAGATATCAAACATTGGTAATAGTTGGAAATTATTATCAACAATTCTGTATGGCTCATTATTAGGATACATCATTCTCCAGCTAATTTCTAAAGGCACTTCGCCACTTGGAATCTCGCCAGAACATTCAATATCAATTTTTGTAGGCTGAATTGTAGATAGAGAAATAGATTGTATAAACTTCGTAAATATATCTTTATCCATTACGCAACTCCCAAATCTGTTTTTATTTCAAGTTTTCCTGAATCAATCTCTTCTGAACCAGCGTAGATTTCAAAACTAGGTTTATCTATTTCATTTCTAACCATTGTTGTTACAATATGAGTTACAGATGTTTCAGAAATGTCTGTTCTGTTTTCAATAATCTGTCTCTCTGATTCCGTAAGATGATTGTATAAACTTTCCAGTCCACCCCACTTATAACATTTTTTATAAGCCATAGAAGATTCTATTCGCTCACGTTGAATTGCGCCAATTTTATTTTTATTTCTTTCATACATTTCAAAGAAAATCAAAGGATTTTCAGAAAGATGTAAAAGCAAACGATTAGAAGATATTGGAATAGACTTACCCTGCTCATAAGAATTAATAGTCAATTCTCCCATACCAAGAATAAGTCCAAAAGCTTTCTGACTTGCATTATAACTTTCCCGGATAGATATAATTTTAGCAGGACTCACAGACTCTTCCAGCAATTCGTACGCTTCTCTTGCCGCAAGTAGATTTTCATCCATCATTTGAGCGGAATCAAAAATCTCATGACAATTATTGCATTCATAATGCACAGCTTCGTAACTTACATTTTTTCCCTTAAAAACAATATTTTCAGTACGTTTAATTTTACGTACTTCATGTATTGATTCGCAGTAAGGACAAGACATCTTAATCATATTCACCTTCCTCATGAAATGAAATAACTACACCAGAATCCCCATCAATATCTTCCCATATTTTTAATTTAATGTAAATTCTAGTTTCTCTATATGGATATAAAAACATCATAACATAACCTGGAGTTCCATTACGATCCTCTTTTGGCCCATCAAAATAATTCGAAGGTTCCAACTTTTCCAAGAAAGCAAAAACATCATCTGTAGTCATTCCTTCCTGCATCAAAAATAATTGCGTCTTTTGATTTCTGGGATCAAAAGAAATTCTTTCTTTATGATTTGCAAGAAGAGATTTTAATCTTTTAATGAATAACTGAGCAGCAATGATATTATTCACTTATTCTCCTTTACTCTTCGGTATTATACAATACCAATATAATATCATTTTAATTATAATGCAAGTAAATTTTAAACAAAAAAAGGCAATGCCCCATCCGGAACATCGCCTTTTTCATCATTATAAGTGTATATCTTATTTCCCCTCTCCCCTTTATCTCCTCCGCCACCTTCTTTACATCCTGAATCTTACCTTTAGCAGCAACAAGAAGTGCATCATCACTATCTACAATTACAATATTATCAAGGCCGATTGTTGCAATAGTTCGTTTGCCGCCGCGGATGTAGGAAGAGGTTGTGTCTAAGGCAATTACGTCACGACCTTTGATAACGTTCATGTTGGCATCTTTTTTGCTGATGTCGTAAAGGGCAGACCAGGAAAAGTTGATTGTTTTAAGATATAAGGAGGGAAAAGCCTTTCCCTCGCTTCAGCCCGTTATAACGGTCTTCCGCTACCCTTTCTAACGGGGGACACCCCCGTAACGCCCCCGCGATGTTTGTATAAAAAGCAAATGGCGAGCAAATAACAAGCAAGTTACGAGCAAGTTAGATTATGCCCAGAAGGGTACAATAGTTTATCCCAAATATTTTGAAGGCTCAAAAAACAATTCTGCAGCTTCTTTAAAATTTGCTGCAGCTTCTTCCTGTGTAGCACCACAAGAATTTATTCCCGGCATCTCAGGACAATATGCAGCCCATGAATCAATAACTTCATCGTATTCCAGAACAACACGCAATGTCATATTTTTGCCTCCTGATATCAAATATAGTACCTCAATAATGAAAAAACAAGACTAGAAAACTAAGTCTAAAAGTTAGTAACAGTTAAAATTTATAACCAATATGATTCATCATTCTTTATAAAAAAATGATTTTACCCTCTTATCAATTCTATATTCATTTAATGCCAAAATTGTTGGAACCAAAACAATGACACTTGCAAATAATATGAAAACAAGTATCGGAATATTTATTTTTTCTTTTACCAATACTATTTTCGTATCTTTCTGAACTTCATTTAATTCATCCAAAGTAACTGTTTTTTTCTCTTCATTACCTAAAATTTT
>Ga0310697_10003508_pt1 | contig 15857 bp, 8 predicted proteins | sample 172DNAGHGlowgp2_FD_203883 | JGI IMG/M metagenome (GOLD analysis project Ga0310697, IMG submission 203883) | Sheep rumen microbial communities from Palmerston North, Manawatu-Wanganui, New Zealand - 1728 DNA GHGlow gp2 (v2) (version 2) | ecosystem: Host-associated > Mammals > Digestive system >... | reverse complement strand
GCATCATACTCGCTGATGCCGCTCAGGGGCGTTTTCCAGCCCTTGAATTCCTTGTAAACGGGCGTGACGTTTTCGGCACCGTAGCTGCCCCATTCGCAGGTCTGGTCGCCGACCTTGTAAGCGACGGCCACCTTGATGGTCTCGAAATCATCCAGGACATCGGATTTCATCATGATCAGGTCGGTCACGCCGTTCATCATGATCGAATATTTCAACGCCGGAAGGTCCAGCCAGCCGCAGCGGCGCGGGCGGCCCGTCGTAGCTCCGAATTCGTGTCCGGTCTGCCGCAGGTGCTCTCCGTCTTCGTCGAAGAGTTCGGTCGGGAAGGGACCGCTGCCGACCCGGGTACAGTACGCCTTGAAGATGCCATATACGGAACCCACCCGGTTGGGAGCGACACCCAGGCCGGTGCAGGCGCCGGCGGCCAAGGTGTTGGAAGAGGTAACGTAAGGGTAGGATCCGAAGTCGATGTCCAGCAGGGACCCTTGCGCCCCTTCCGCCAGGATCGGGGTGCCGGCATCCAGGGCATTGTTGATGAAGAGCTCGCTGTCGATCAGCCGGTAGCTGCGCAGTTTCCGGGCGGCTTCCATCCATTCCTGCTCATGCGCCTCCAGGTCGAAACTGAAGTCCGTGTATCCTGCGAGGAGGTTCAGGTGCCGGTTCCGGAGGGCTTCGTAGCAGGCTTCAAAGTCCGGACGGAGGAGATCTCCGACACGGAGGCCGTTCCGGCCCGTCTTGTCGGCATAAGCCGGCCCGATCCCTTTCAGGGTGGATCCGATCTTGGAGGCGCCCATCGCCTGTTCGCTCGCCGCATCCAGCAACCGGTGCGTAGGGAGGATCAGATGGGCCCGCTTGGAGATCAGCAGGCGGTCTGACACATCGATGCCCCGGGCTTCGATCTGGCGGATCTCTTCCAGGAGAATGACCGGGTCGATGACGACGCCGTTGCCGATGACGTTGCGGGTCCCTTCCCGGAAGATGCCCGAGGGGACGGTGTGGAGCACAAAGTGCTCTCCGTCAAAAACCAGCGAGTGGCCGGCATTCGGCCCGCCTTGGAAGCGCGCCACGATCGGATAGTTCGGGGTCAGTACATCGACGACTTTTCCTTTGCCTTCGTCTCCCCACTGGAGTCCGAGGACGATGTCAATTTTGTTCATAAGCAGTTATTGTTTTTGATTCATTCTTCTGTCCATCTGTGGCCGTACAGTTCGGTCGGATAGCGTCCGCTGAAGCAGGCGGTGCAGAGTCCGGCTGTCCGGGCGGCTTCGGAGAGGGCCTTCTCCGGGAGGTAGTGAAGCGAGTCGGCTCCGATGAACTGCCGGATCGCTTCGGGATCGAGCCGGGCGGCAATCAGCTCTTCCCGGGTGCCGGTATCGATGCCATAGAAGCAGGGCCAGGCGTAGAGAGGGCTGGCGATGGCCATGTGGACCTCCCGGGCACCGGCATCCTTGAGGAGGCGGACAATCTGCCGGGAGGTCGTACCCCGGACGATAGAATCGTCGATGACCACGACGCTCTTGCCTTCAATCAGCCTCCCGATGGGGCTGAGCTTCATCCTTACGCCGAGGTCCCGCATGTGCTGCGCCGGCTGGATGAAAGTCCGGGCGATGTAGGCATTCTTGATCAGCCCGGTCTCGTAGGGGATGCCGCTTTCCTGGGCGTAGCCGATAGCGGCGGCATAGGAAGACTCGGGGATGGCGGTGACGAGGTCGGCAGGGATGGGATGGTCCTGCCGGAGAAGCCGTCCCGTCTCTTTCCGGAAAGAATAGACGCTCCGGTCTCCGATCCGGCTGTCCGGCCGGGCGAAGTAGATCAGTTCCATGGCGCACAGGTGCGGCGTCAGTTCCCGGGTGAAACGGAACGAGTGCAGGCCGTCCCGGTCGATGCATATCAGTTCTCCCGGTGCGACATCCCGCAGGTAGCGGGCTCCGCTTTCACGGAAGGCGCAGGTCTCGCTGGCTACCAGGTATCCCTCCCGGGTGCGTCCGATGGAGAGGGGGTGGAAACCGTGCCTGTCCCGGAAGGCATAGATAGCGTCCGGAGTCAGGACGACGACGCAGAAAGCGCCGTCAAGCAGCTGCACGGCGGACAGGATCCCTTGCAGGCGGTCTTCTGCCGAGCCGTCGTGCCCGATCAGATGGCCGATCAGTTCGCTGTCGGAGGTCGAGAGGAGCAGGTGCTTTTCGCTTTCCAGCCGGGCGTGGATCTCGTCCGCATTGACCAGGTTGCCGTTGTGTGCGACGGCGAAGGGCCCGAGATGATCCGTCATCCGGAAGGGCTGGAGGTTTTCCGGGCCGCCTACATCCGTGGTCGGGTAGCGGACATGTCCGACGCAGGAAGTGCCCGGCAGGGCGTCCAGATCCCTCTCGTCGAACACCTGACGCACCAGTCCCGCTCCTTTCTTGAGCCGTATCTGTCCGTCCGGTCCGAGCGTGGCGATCCCGCAGCCCTGCTGCCCCCGGTGCTGGAGTTCCTGGAGGGCGATGAAGGCCTGGCGTGCGGCATCCCGGACGCCGAAGGCTGCGAACACGCCGCACTCCTCGTGGATCTCGCTATATGACCGTTCAGCGTCCATTCAGGCAAGTTTTGATTCTTTCCATCGCTTCGGCGGTCCGTGCCCTGTCATTGAACGAGGTGATGCGGAACCAGCCCTCTCCCTGGCTTCCGAAGCCCGACCCCGGGGTGATGATGACGCCCGCTCGGGCAAGCAGCAGGTCGAAGCATTCCCAGGAAGTCATTCCCTCCGGCGTCCGGGCCCAGACATAGGGGGCGTTCTCGCCGCCATAGGCGGTCACGCCGGCCCGTTCCAGTCCTTCCCGGATGAGCGCAGCCGTCCCGAGATAGGTATGTACATTCTCTGACGCCTGCCGGTGCCCCTCCTCCGTATAGAGGGCCAGAGCCCCGCGCTGGGAGATATAGGAAGCGCCGTTGAATTTGCAGCCTTGCCGGCGGTCCCAGAGCCAGTTCAGTTTAATCCGGCTCCCGTCGCGCCCGCGGGCGGTGATGTCTCGGGGAATGACGGTGTAGCCGCAGCGAACCCCGGTGAACCCGGCCGTCTTGGAGAAACTCCGGAACTCCAGGGCGCATGCGCGGGCTCCTTCGATCTCGTAGATGGAATGGGGCAGCGACGGGTCTTGGATGTAGGCCTCATAAGCGGAATCATACAGGATGATCGCCTCGTTCTCAAGAGCATAGCGGACCCATGCGGCGAGCTTTTCCCGTGTGACAACAGCTCCGGTCGGGTTGTTGGGATAGCACAGGTACACCAGGTCCAGATGTTCCAGGGGGATATCGCCGGTGAAGCCGTTCCCTTCCGTGCAAGGGATGAAGCGGATCCGACGGGAATCAATCACGTTGGTGTCCAGGTAGACAGGGTAGACCGGGTCGGTGATGCCGACGAGATTGTCCCGGGAGAAAACATCGGAAATGTTGCCCAGGTCGCTCTTGGCGCCGTCGTTGATGAATATCTCGTCCGGGTCCACCTGGATGCCGCGGGACGCATAATCTCCTCGGGCGACGGCTTCGCGGAGCCACAGATGTCCTTGCTCCGGCCCGTAACCTACGAAACTGTCGTGCCGGGACAGGTCCTCAACGGCCGTGTGCATTGCGGTGATGACGGCCGGGGCGAGCGGCAACGTGACATCCCCGATGCCGAGGGGGATGATGTCCGCTCCGGGGTGTTCCGCCTTGAAGGCGGCCGCCCGCCGGGCGGTTTCCTGGAACAGATAGCGGTGTTCCAGGTCTTGAAAGCCTTCTTTGATGGTAGGCATAGTGTTGTCAGTTCGTTTCTATCGTTCCTTCGAAGACGGTTTCGGCAGGCCCCGTCATCAGGACTTGTTTCGTGGAAGGGTCCCAGGAGACGGAGAGCGATCCTCCGTCCATCAGGACCGTACAGCCCTCGGGCCGGGTCAATCCAGCCATGGCCGCGGCGACGGCCGTGGCGCAGGCGCCGGTCCCGCAAGCCGCCGTGATGCCGCTGCCGCGCTCCCACACCCGCATCCTGATATGCGTTTCATCGAGGATCCGGGCGAATTCGATATTGGCCCGGTCGGGGAACATCGGCAGCCGTTCCAGGATGGGGCCCGCTTCGGCAACGGGCGCGGAGAGGGCGTCTTCGACGAAGAGGACCAGGTGCGGATTGCCCATGTCGATCGCCGTACCCGTAAAGCGTTGCCCGGCCGCACGTACCTGCCCGCAGATGAAGGTCCCCGTTTCCCCGCCGGGAAGCAGGACTTGCATCGGGACGCCGGGTCCCATGCCCACGGTGACCTCGTGCACTTGACCTTTCTCATCCGGGTGAAGAGTAAGCGTCTTGATTCCGGAAAGGGTTTCCAGGGTGATTACGATCTTGTCCGTCAGACCCTTGTCGTGAAGGTATTTGCCCACGCATCGCGCGCCGTTACCGCACATCCGCGCCTCGGACCCGTCGGCGTTGAAGATGCGCATGCTGAAATCCGCCCACTCCGAACCTCCGATCAGGATCAGCCCGTCGGAGCCGATACCCGTCCGCCGGTCGCTCCAGCGGCGGGAAAAAGCAGCAGGATCGTCGATGGGGCACTGCAAGACATTGACATAGATATAGTCGTTGCCCAGTCCCTCCATTTTTGTAAAACTGACAGGCTTATTCATATATGCGAATTTAGCACAGGTTCAGGGAAATACAAAGGAATAATCAATGATTGTCGTATGCTTGTTCGTGGACGCCGGCGACGGCTCGTCCGCTGGGGTCGTTGAGGTTCTTGAAAGCAGCGTCCCACTCCAGCGCAATGGCGGTCGAGCAAGCCACGCTGGTCTCACTGGGCACGCACAGGGCTGCCGAATTGCTCGGGAAAAGCTCCGAGAAGATGCTCCGATAATAGTACTCTTCCTTGTTCTGCGGCGTGTGGATAGGAAACCGCTCAGCAGCGTGTAGCATCTGGTCGTCGGTAACCGATTCGGACGTCATCTTCTTCAGCGTGTCGATCCAACTGTAGCCGACGCCGTCGGAGAACTGTTCTTTCTGTCGCCAGGTCACTTCGGCCGGCAGCAGGTCGGCGCAGGCCTCGCGCACGATTTTCTTCTCGATGGTCTTGCCCGGGCACATCTTGGCCGCCGGGTTCAGCCGCATCGCGACGTCCAGGAATTCCTTGTCCAGGAAGGGGACACGCCCCTCCACGCCCCAGGCGGCGAGGCTCTTGTTGGCCCGCAGGCAATCGTAGAGGTGGAGTTTGGACAGTTTTCGGACCGTCTCCTCATGAAATGCACGGGCCGACGGCGCCTTGTGGAAGTAGAGATAACCGCCGAAGATCTCGTCGGCACCTTCGCCGGAGAGAACCATCTTGATACCCATCGACTTGATCACCCGTGCGAGCAGATACATCGGTGTGGAAGCGCGCACCGTTGTGACATCATAGGTTTCCGTATAGTAAATCACGTCGCGGATGGCGTCCAGACCCTCTTGGATGGTGTAGTTGATCTCATGGTGGACCGTGCCGATATGCTTGGCAACCAGCCGGGCCTTGTCCAGATCCGGCGCCCCTTTCAGTCCCACGGCGAAAGAATGCAGCCGCGGCCACCAGGCGCGCGTCCGCGAATCGTCTTCCACGCGCATGGCACTGAACTTTTCGGCGATGGCGGAAATGGCGGACGAATCCAGACCGCCGGAGAGCAATACGCCGTACGGGACGTCAGACATCAGCTGGCGCTTGACGGCTGCCTCCAGCGCTTCCCTCAGTTGGGCGGGATCCGCCGCGTTGTCTTTGACGGCGTCGTAGTCCATCCAGTCGCGCGCGTACCAGCGCTTCATTTCCAGCGATCCCCGGCCAGGGCGGGAGTGAAGGGCGTTGGACTCACACCAGACATAGTGCCCCGGCAGGAAGTTCTCATACCGCTCGCACTGCCCCTCCAGCGCCTTCAACTCCGATGCGACATAGACCTTCCCGTCGGGGTCGTAGCCGATATAGAGGGGGATCACGCCGATGGGATCGCGCGCAATCAGGAAAGCATCCCGTTCCGCGTCATACAGCGCGAAGGCGAAGATGCCGCTGAGTTCCTCCAGAAAGTCTGGCCCCTTGTCGCGGTAGAGCGCCAGGATGACCTCGCAGTCGCTCCCGGTCTGGAAGTCGTATCGTCCGGCGTAATGCCGGCGGATTTGCTGGTGGTTGTAAATCTCGCCGTTGACGGCCAGCACCAGTTTCCCGTCCGGGGACAGCAGGGGCTGCCCGCCCGATTCCGGGTCGACGATACTCAGTCTCTCGTGCGCAAGGATAGCGCTTCCGCCGCACCAGATGCCGCTCCAATCCGGACCTCGGTGCCGGATCCGGCGGCTCATTTCCAGTGCTTTCCGGCGCAGTGCCTCAGACTGCTCACGGACATTGAAAATACCTGCGATTCCACACATGACTGTATCAGTTATAGCAACTTTCGCCGTGCTCATAAATGTCGAGGCCTTCCTCTTCCACACGCTTGCCCACGCGAAGACCGCAGAGTTTCCTGATCCCGAAGAAAAGCAGGAAACCGGTCGCGGCCGTCCAAAGGTCGATGACCCCGATGCCCAGGCACTGCACGCCGAAGAAGTGCCAGCCGCCGCCATAAAGCAGACCGCCATCGGTGGCCAGCAGGCCGGTCAGCAACGTGCCTAGAATACCACATACGCCGTGGACCGACGAAGCGCCGACCGGGTCGTCGATATGAAGCCTGCTGTCGATGAATTCAATCGAGAAGACCAGTACGGTGCCGCAGACCAGGCCGATGAGGACCGCTCCGAGCGGAGAGACCAGGTCGCAGCCGGCCGTGATACCGACGAGACCGGCCAGAACGCCGTTCAGCGTCAGTGAGAGGGAAGGCTTGCCATATTTCCACCATGTCACGAACATCGTCGCCACGCCGCCGGCAGCTGCTGAGAGGTTGGTCGTCAGGAATACGTGCGAGATCGCCACCCGGTTCACCTCGCCGGATGCAGCCAGCTGTGAGCCCGGGTTGAAGCCGAACCAGCCCATCCAGAGGATGAATACGCCGAGCGAGGCCATCGTCAGGTTGTGGCCGGGAATCGCGCGGCTCTTGCCGTCCGGGGTGTATTTGCCGATGCGCGGACCCAGGGCGATTGCCCCGATCAGCGCCAGGACGCCGCCCACGCTGTGGACGATTGCACTTCCGGCGAAATCGTGGAATCCCATTCGTGACAACCAGCCGCCGCCCCAGGTCCAGTGACCCTCGATCGGGTAGATCAGCAGTGAAATGACGGCACTGTAAACCAGATACATCGAGAATTTGGTGCGTTCAGCCATCGCGCCGCTCACAATGGTTGCGGCCGTGGCACAGAAAACCGTCTCGAAGATGAGGAATCCTTCGACGGGCAAGTCGCTATTGTAGAAGGAGAGGTCACCCCAGTTGGGAGCACCGATGAATCCGGCGCCCTCGCTGCCGAACATGAAACCGAAGCCGACAAACCAGAATAGCAGGGAGCCAAACATGAAGTCCACGAAATTCTTCATCAAGATGTTCGCCGTGTTCTTGCTGCGGGTGAATCCTGCCTCGCACAGCGCGAAGCCCGGTTGCATGAAGAAGACCAGCATGGCGGCCAGAAGCATCCAGACCGTATCGAGAGAGATTGCTAAATCACTCATTTCCAAGCTATTTTAATCCTTCTATTTTTTATCCCGTAGCACTGTGTCGCCATGCTCTCCCGTACGGATAGACCACGTGTCGATCACATCGCTGACAAAAATGCGTCCATCACCGATCTCTCCTGTCGAAGCGGTCTTCAGGATGACCTCTACGGTCGGTTCGACGAAGCGGTCGCGGCATACGATGGTCAGCGCGACGCGCTCGATCACATCCGTGGAATACTGGACACCGCGATAAATACGTTCCTCGCGGCTCTGGCCGATGCCATGCACATTGTGGTACTCGAACCAGTTGATGTCCGCAGCGAGCAAGGCCTCCTTGACCTCCTCGAATTTCGTCTTGCGGACGATGGCTTCAATCTTTTTCATACACTACTACTTGAAACAATGATCTCCTTTACCTCTTCCGGCACCAAGTATCCAGCGCTTCGGCGGCGGCATGGCCCGAAGCCATCGCACGGACGACCAGCGAGGCGCCGCTTGCGACGTCGCCGGCGAAGAAGACGTTTTCTCCGACCGCAGGCAGTTGCGGCTTCAGGAAGCCCATCGCCAGCAAGACGATGTCGGCTTTCACGACCTCCGGTTCTCCGGCCGCGACCATCTTCGGGCGTCCGCCTTCCGGATCCGGCTCCCAGTCGATGGGCTGGATCTCGACGCCGGTGAGGTGTCCGTCTTCGCCCAGGAAACGGAGGGTGTTGATGTTCCAGCGCCGCTCGCAGCCCTCTTCGTGGGACGAGGAAGTCTTAAGCGTCCTCGGCCAGGCGGGCCAGGGATTGGCAGGATCGTCTGGTCCCTCAGGCGGCTTGGGCAGGATCTCGATCTGCAGGACGGACTTGCAGCCTTGACGGTGCGCCGTGCCGATACAGTCGGAGCCAGTATCGCCGCCGCCGATGACCAGCACATCCTTTCCCTTGCAGGTCACGCGTTCCGATTCGGGAAACTCCGCGCCGTACAGGATGCGGTTCTGCTGCGATAGCAGTTCGAGGGCGAAATGGACGCCCTTGAGTTCCCGGCCAGGAACGGGCAGGTCTCGCGCCGTAGGTGTGCCGGTGGCGATGACGTATGCGTCAAATCCCTGTGGCAGTGCGTCCGGGACCACTTCTTCACCGTAGCGGAAGCAGATACCCTCTTGCTCCATCACGGTGATGCGCCGGTCGATCACGGTCTTGTTGAGTTTGAAGTTGGGGATGCCGAAACGCAGCAGGCCGCCTGCCTTTTCGTTTCTCTCAAACACCGTCACGGCATAGCCTTTCCGGTTGAGCCGGTTGGCGGCGGCCAGACCAGCAGGACCCGCGCCGATCACGGCCACCCGGCGACCGTTTCGCTCGGGTATCACGGGACGGACATAGTTTTCGCGATAGGCGATTTCCGTAATGGCCGCCTCGTTCTCGCGGTTGGTCGTGGGTTCGTGCATCGTCAGGTTCAACACGCATGCCTTTTCGCAGAGTGCCGGGCAAACGCGTCCGGTGAACTCCGGGAAATCATTCGTTTCGTTGAGCAGGCGATACGCCCGTTCGAAATCCCCCTTGTAGACGGCGTCATTCCATTCCGGCGGGCGGTTGCCCAGCGGGCAGGCCCAGTTGCAGAACGGGACGCCACAGTCCATGCAGCGCGACGCCTGCAGCCGGCGGTCGCCCTCGTTGAGTGTTTGCTCCACTTCCCCGAAATCCTGGATGCGGTCGTGGACCGGCCGGTAGCCGGCCTCCTTGCGGGGTATCGTCAGAAATGCCTTGAAATCTCCCATGATGCGTCAGTATTGGATTTGGAGATGCTGCACCTTCTCGGCCAGGCTGCGCAGGCGCTCCTGCTCGAGGATATGCTTGTATTCGAAGGGAATCACCTTGATGAAATCATCGACGGAATGGCCCCAGTCGTCCAGCAGCGTCCGTGCCAGGCTGGAACCGGTGTAGAGATAATGCTGGCGGATCAGGTCGAGCAGTTCCTTGCGGTCGAGCCGGTCATCCACCAGGGAAATCTCGACCATGTCGAGGTTGCAATAGTAGTCGAAGGAGTGCGAAGGATCATAGACATAAGCTATGCCGCCGGACATACCGGCTGCGAAGTTGCGTCCCACGGGTCCCAGCACGACGACGCGCCCGCCCGTCATATACTCGCAGCAATGGTCGCCCGTCCCTTCCACGACGGCTTTGGCACCGGAATTCCGGACCGCGAAACGCTGGCCCGCCCGGCCGGCGACATACATTTCGCCGCCGGTGGCTCCATAGAGGCAGGTGTTGCCGACGATGGTGTTGTCCTCCGCCTTGAACGTAACGCGAGGGGAAGGCCGGATCGCCACCCGGCCGCCGCTCAAGCCCTTGCCGACGTAGTCGTTGGCCTCGCCTTCGAGGCGCACGTTGATGCCGCCGGAAAGGAAGGCGCAGAAACTTTGGCCCGCCGATCCCTTGAACTTGATGTTCAGGGTCGAATCCGGCAGGCCCTCGGCACCGTATTGGGCGGCGATCCGTCCGCTCAGCATCGTGCAGACCGCCCGGTCGGTATTGGCGATCGGATATTCCAGGCTGATTTCTTCCTTCCATCCGATGGCCGGCTGTGCCGCCTTGATGATCTCCAAGTCGCGAACAGGCAGGAGGGCATGCAGTGGACCGCCGGCCCAGCAACTGTCTCCGCTCTCGCGGTAGAGCAGGCGGGACAAGTCGATGGCCGCAGCCTTGGAGGCGGGGACCACCGGCTTGCGCTTCAGCAATTCCGTATGTCCGATGATGTCGGACAACTTAGTATATCCCATTTCCGCGAGATACTCCCGCACCTCGCGTGCAAGGAAGGTGAAATAGTTGACCAAATACTCCGCCTTACCAAGGAAATGCTTCCGCAGCGCCGGATCTTGGGTCGCTACACCCGTGGGACAGGTATTGAGGTTGCACTTGCGCATCATCACGCATCCGAGTACGATCAGCGGCAGGGTGCCGAAACCGAACTCATCCGCACCGAGCAGCGAGAGCAGGATCACGTCGCGGCCGGTCTTCAACTGGCCGTCTACCTGGACGCGGACCTGGCTGCGCAGGCCGTTCCGGACCAGCGTTTGCTGTGTCTCGGACAAGCCGATCTCCGGGCTGATGCCCGCAAAACGTATCGAGGAGGACGGGGAAGCTCCCGTCCCGCCCTCGGCACCGGACACGACGATCAGGTCGGCCTTGGCCTTGGCCACGCCGGCGGCGATCGTGCCCACTCCGCTCTCGGATACCAGTTTGACGCTGACAGCCGCGGACGGGTTGACATTCTTCAGGTCGAAAATCAGTTGCGAGAGGTCCTCGATAGAGTAGATGTCGTGGTGCGGCGGCGGGGAAATCAGCGAGATGCCCGGGATGGAGTTGCGGGTCTTCGCGATAACCGCATTCACCTTGAATCCAGGCAATTGGCCGCCTTCGCCGGGCTTGGCGCCCTGGGCGATTTTGATCTGGATTTCCTCCGCATTGACCAGGTATTCCGTCGTGACGCCGAAACGCCCGGATGCTACTTGCTTGGTCTTGCTGGACAGCGAGATGCCATCCACCTGCGTGTGGTAGCGTGCGTTGTCTTCGCCGCCCTCGCCCGTGTTGGACCGGGAGCCGAGGCGGTTCATGGCCAGCGCAATCGCCTCATGCGCCTCGATGCTCAAGGCTCCGAAACTCATCGCACTGACGACGAAACGCTTCACGATGCTCTCTACGGGCTCCACAGATTCGACAGGGACCGGGGTGCCGCGCTTGAAGTCCAGCAGGTCGCGCAGGAAGATCGGGTCCTCCTTGCCGTCCACGGCGGCGGTGAATTCTTTGTATTTCTTGTAACTGCCCAGGCGCGTGGCGATTTGCAGCGAAGAGATCGTGTCGGGATTCCATGCATGCCGGATCCCATCCTTGCGGTAATGGAACTGCCCGATGTTGGGCAGGAAATCCCTATGCTGGAGATCCGCATAGGCCTGTGCGTGGAACCACAGCGCATCACGGGCGATGGTCTCCAGGCCGATGCCGCCGATGCTCGAGCTTTCCGTTCCGAAATAATCCCGCAACAGGCCCTCGTCCAATCCGATGCTCTCGAAAATCCGGGCGCCGCGGTAAGACCGGATGGTCGAGATCCCCATCTTGGCCATGATCTTCAGCAGGCCTTTCTTCATCGCCTCTATGTAGTTGGTGCGGGCCGTGGCATAATTCAGTTGCATCTTGCCGCCGTGCGTCAGGCTGGAGATGATGGAGAAGGAGAGGTAGGGGTTGATGGCGGAGGCGCCGTAACCGAGCAGGAGGGCGGCATGCATCGTCTCGCGGATTTCCCCACTCTCGACGATCAGCGCCGTCTGCACGCGTTTGCCGGTGGCAATCAGGTGATGATGCACGGCACTCACGGCCAGCAGCGAAGGGATGGGTGCGTGCGTGGGGTCCACGTCGCGGTCCGACAGGATGATGTAATTGACGCCCTCGTCCACGCATTGTTCCGCCTTCCGGCACAGTTCGGACAGCGCTTTGCGCAGGTTGGACGCGGCTGCAGCCGTGTCTGCCGCACATTCGAAGAGCATCGGCAACTTGACCGTATTGAATCCCTTGTAGCGGATGTTGCAGAGTAGGTCGAGCTGCGTGTTGGTCAGGATCGGATGCGGCAGGCGCACCATCTTGCAGTTGTCTCCGTCAGGGGTCAGGATGCCCGTCCCCACGCGTCCGATGTACTCAAACAACGACATGACCATCTGCTCCCGGATGGAATCGATGGGTGGGTTGGTAACCTGGGCGAATTGCTGGCGGAAATAGTTGAAGAAGCTTTGCGGACGCTCGGTCAGTACGGCCAGGGGTGTGTCATTGCCCATCGAGGAGGTGGGCTCGATGCCCCGTTCGCACATCGGCTTGAGGGAATTCTCAACGTCTTCCGCCGTACATCCGAATAACAGTTCCTTGTGCAGGAGGTCCGCCTCGTTGTGCTCGATCTTACGTCCGCTATGCAGGTCCTCGAGCTGGATGCGTCCGGCTGAGAGCCATTTGCGGTACGGGTGCTCCGAAGCCAATTGTTCCTTGACCTCGTCATCATGCCAGATCTTTCCTTCCTTGGTGTCCACGAGCAGCATCTTTCCGGGTTCCAGCCGTCCCTTGCATTCGATCTCCGTCGGGTCGAGGTCTAGCACTCCCACCTCGCTTGCGACGACCAGCAGGCCGTGCTTCGTGATGGTGTAGCGCCCGGGACGCAAGCCATTGCGGTCCTGGATGCCGCCGGCATATCGCCCGTCGCTGAAGAGCAGCGTCGCCGGACCGTCCCAGGGCTCCATCAGGATGGAATGGTACTCATAGAAGGCGCGCAGGTCCTCCGAAATCGGGTTTGTCTCGTCGAAACTCTCCGGCATCAGCACGGAAACGGCCTGCGGAAGGCTGAGTCCGCTCAGGGTCAGGAATTCCAGCACGTTGTCCAAGCTGGCGGAATCGCTCATCTCGGGCTGGATGATCGGCGTGAGGTCGCCGATATCGCCCAGGGCGCCCGAATTCAGCACGCTCTGACGGGCTTGCATCCAGCTCCTGTTGCCGCGGATGGTATTGATCTCGCCATTGTGGCAGAGCATCCGGAAAGGCTGGGCCAGGCTCCACTGGGGGAAAGTGTTCGTAGAGAAACGCGAGTGGACGATCGCCATCGCACTTGTGAACCAGGGGCTGGTCAGGTCGGGGTAATACTCCCGCAGCTGGCGGCTTGTCAGCATTCCCTTGTAAACGATGTTGCGGGTGGACAGGGAGCAGATATATCCTTCTCCGCCCAGTCGCTCGATGTGCTTGCGGATGCGATAGAGCTTGCGCTCGAAATCCGGTTCCTCGACAAATCCGGCACTGGTCACGAACAGCTGAACCGTGAAGGGTTCGTTCTTCGCGGCCTCTTCACCCAGGCAGCCGGCATGGACGGGCACCTCCCGGATGTGACTCAGGATACAGCCTTCTCTTTCTACTTCCGCCCGCACGGCGGAGAGGATCTGCTCGCGCCGGGCGTTCGCTTTCGGCAGGAACATCAGGCCTGTGCCGTAGCGCCCCTTTTCCGGCACGGGAATGCCCTGGAGGAGGATGAACTCGTGGGGGATCTGGACCATGATGCCGGCCCCGTCTCCCGATTTGCCATCGGCACCCTCCGCCCCGCGGTGGCTCATGTTCTCGAGTACCGTCAGGGCATTGTCCACCAACTCGTGTGTCTTGTCACCCCGGATGTTGACGACCATACCGACCCCACAGGCATCGTGTTCCGATGCCGGATCGTATAATCCGTATTTCATAAGGCAACTAGCTGATGAACAGGAGTTCGCGGTACTTCGGGAGCGGCCACATCCTGTTGTCGACCAGCTCTTCCAGCTTGTCGATCGGCTTGCGCAGGTCGTACAGGCTTTCAGCGATGTCGTGGTATGCCAAGGCACGCTCGTAGATATCCTCGATCATGTTGGCCGCCTTGCGGGCTTCCCGCATCGCGGTGGCCTTGACACGCACGGCCTCGACATACTTGTTGATATCATCGAGAATGAGCATCTCGGTGGTGCAGCCGTCCAGATTGCCGTAGATGCCCTTGGCGAGCGTCACTTCCTTCAGGAGCTTGGCCTTGTACTCGAGGGCGGCCGGGACGATGTGGTTGAGCGCCATGCGTACCATCACGCGGGACTCGATCTGGACCTTCTTGACATAGGTCTCCCATTTCACCTCGTTACGGGCCTCCAGTTCCTTCTCGGTATAGACGCCCGTCTTCGTGAACATCTCGACAGAAGCAGGCTTGGTGAATTCGCAGAACATCTTGGGCACGTTGGTCTCCACGTCGAGACCGCGGCGGATCGCCTCCTGTTTCCATTCCTCGGTATAGCCGTTGCCGTCGAAGCAGACGACGTCGATCACGGAACGGATGATGGGCTTGAGGGCATCCATGATGGCTATTCCCGTCGTCTTGCCTGCCGCCAATTCCTTGTCCACCGCGGCCTTGAACGCAATGAGCTGCTCGGCCACGGCCGCGTTGAGCGTAGTCATGGCGCCGGCGCAGTTGGCGCAGGAACCTACGGCGCGGAATTCGAAGCGGTTGCCGGTGAAGGCGAAGGGCGAGGTGCGGTTGCGGTCGGTGTTGTCCACGAAGACTTCCGGGATTTCTACGAGACCCACGCTCTTGCTCTTCTTGCCCGCAATCTCGATCGGGGTATCCGAAGGCAGTTCCAGAAGCTTGTGCAGTACCTCGGTCATGGTGCGGCCGAGAAAAGCGGATACGATGGCGGGCGGTGCTTCATTGGCGCCGAGCCGGTGGGCGTTGGTCGCACTGGCGATGGAGGCCTTCAGCAGGGCGTTATGCTTCTGCACGGCGGCCAGCACGTTGACGAAGAAGGTGACGAACTGCAGGTTGCCCTTGGCGTCCTTGCCGGGAGCGAGCAGGGAAACTCCGGTATCCGTACCGAGGGACCAGTTATTGTGCTTGCCGGAGCCGTTCACGCCGTCGAACGGTTTTTCGTGGAGCAGTACCACGAAACCGTGCTTGCGGGCGATGCGGTTCATCAGGTTCATGACGAGCTGGTTCTGGTCGTTGGCGAGGTTGGTCTCGCCGAAGATGGGCGCCAACTCGAACTGGTTGGGCGCGACCTCGTTATGACGGGTCTTGATCGGGATGCCCAGCCGGTGGCCGGCGACCTCCAGGTCCCGCATGAAGGCAGTGACGCGCGGCGGGATCGCGGCGAAGTAATGGTCGTCCAGCTGCTGGTTCTTGGAAGAGTTGTGGCCGAACAGTGTGCGTCCTGTAATCATCAGGTCCGTGCGGGCAGCATAGAGCCCCTCGTCCACGAGGAAATACTCTTGCTCCCAACCCAGGTAGGAGTAGACCTTCTTGACGGCCGGATCAAAGAGTTGGCAGATTGGCACGGATGCGTCGCTGACGGCCTTGAGGGCCTTCTTGAGAGGCGTCTTGTAGTCCAGGGCCTCTCCAGTATAGGAGATGAATACGGTCGGGATGCAAAGGGTGTCATCCAGGATGAAGACCGGTGAAGTCGGGTCCCAGGCCGTATAGCCACGGGCCTCGAAGGTGGCGCGGATACCACCGCTCGGGAAAGACGAGGCGTCCGGCTCTTGTTGAGCCAGCATTTTCCCGTCGAAGGTTTCGATGACACCGCCCTTCCCGTCATAGTCGATCAGGGAGTCGTGCTTCTCGGCAGTGCCTTCCGTCAAAGGCTGGAACCAGTGCGTCACATGCGTCACGCCGTGCTCCATCGCCCACTCCTTCATTCCGCTGGCCACGCCGTCGGCCGTCTTGCGGTCGAGCGGCTTGCCCCTTTCGATGCAGTCG
>Ga0310697_10003507_pt1 | contig 15862 bp, 15 predicted proteins | sample 172DNAGHGlowgp2_FD_203883 | JGI IMG/M metagenome (GOLD analysis project Ga0310697, IMG submission 203883) | Sheep rumen microbial communities from Palmerston North, Manawatu-Wanganui, New Zealand - 1728 DNA GHGlow gp2 (v2) (version 2) | ecosystem: Host-associated > Mammals > Digestive system >... | reverse complement strand
GATGTACGTCCGCTGGACCGAGCGCCACGGCTTCAAGTACACGCTGATGGACTGGCAGGACGGGGACGAGGCGGGCATCAAGTCCGCCACCATCAAGATCGAGGGCGAGAACGCCTACGGCTACCTGAAAAGTGAGAACGGCGTCCACCGTCTGGTGCGCATCTCCCCCTTCGACGCCAACGCCCGCCGCCAGACCAGCTTCGCCGCCGTGGAGGTCATGCCGGAGATCACCGACAGCACGGAGATCGAGCTGCGGGACGAGGACATCAAGATGGACGTGTACCGCTCCTCCGGCGCGGGGGGCCAGAAGGTCAACAAGACCTCCTCCGCCGTGCGCCTGACCCACCTGCCCACCGGCATCGTGGTCAGCTCCCAGGTGGAGCGCAGCCACTTCCAGAACCTGGAGAACTGCAAGGAGATGCTCCGGGCCAAGCTGGCGGAGATCAAGGAGCGGGAGCACCTGGAGAAGATCAGCGACATCAAGGGCGTCCAGATGAAGATCGACTTCGGCTCGGCCATCCGCAGCTACGTCTTCATGCCCTATCAACTGGTGAAGGACGCCCGCACGGGCTTTGAGAACGGCAACATCGGCAACGTCATGGACGGCGACATCGACGGCTTCATCAACGCCTTCCTGGCCAGCCGGGTGGAGAAGTGAGCGCCGGGATGAGACGACAGAGAGAGGGGACCGAGCCATGGGCAAACGCTTCCTGCTGATCGCGCTGATTCTGGCGCTGGCGGTGCTGGGCGGCACGGCCAAGGTGCTGCACACGTCCGAGCCGCAGACCGAGGGCCCGGCGCAGACTACAGACCGCGCCGAACCGGCCTCCGCCGACGACCCGGGGGAGGCGGACGAGAACGCCCCGCAGTATTACACCCTGAGCTTCATCGGGGACTGCACCCTGGCCAGCGTGCCCTATTACCGCAATTCCCCCGTAGGCTTTGAGGCGGTGGTGGGGAAAAACTACGACTATCCCTTCGCCCAAACGGTGCAGTTTTTTGAAGACGACGACCTGACCTTTGCCAACCTGGAGTGTGCCCTGACCGACTCCAACCAGGCTGCGGAAAAGACCTTCCTCTTCAAAGCGCCCCAGGACTACGCCAAGATCATGTCCTCCGGCAGCGTGGAGTTCGTCTCCCTGGCCAACAACCATGTGATGGACTACGGCCAGCAGGGCTATGACGACACCCTGGCGGCCCTGGAGGCAGAGGGCATCGACTGGATCGGCCGGGACGAGTGGCAGGTCTACGAGCTGCCCGGCGGCCTGCGCCTGGGGATTTATTCGGAGTTCTACGACCATGTGGACGAGGTGCGCACCCAGGTCTCCCAGCTGCGCCACACCGACGCCGACTTCGTCATCGCCGCCTTCCACTGGGGGCAGGAGGGGCAGTATCAGCCCAACGCCGACCAGATCGAAAAGGCCCACACCGCCATCGACTGCGGGGCCGACTTTGTCTACGGCAGCCACCCCCACACGGTCCAGCCCATCGAGATCTACAAGGGCGTGCCCATCTACTACAGCTTCGGCAACTGGATCTTCGGCGGCAACACCAACCCCAGCGACACGGATACCTTCTTCCTGCGCATGACCCTGGCCCTGTACCCCGAGGACCGGCATGTGGAGATCGTCTCCCTGGAGAACGTGCCCTGCGCCTTCAGCGGCACGGCGGGGAGCAACAACTACCAACCCGTGGCGCTGGAGGAGGGCAGCGAGGCCTATGAGCGGGTGCTGAGCAAGCTGGGCGGCGACTTCTCCGGGGCCAATCTGACCATCAGCTACGGCCTGGGCAAGGACGACTGAGGCGCGATGAAAAAGACGCTACTCCTGATCCTCTGCACCCTGGCGCTGGCCGCCGGGGGCGTGCTGGCGCTGCGCTTTGCCCTGCCCGCTTCCGCCCCGGCCCCCACGCCCACAACCCTGCCCGCCGCCAGCCCCGCCCCCAGCCTGGCCCCGGAGACCCCGGCGCCCACGGAGACGCCGGAGGCGGCGTATTACACCCTGAGCTTCGTGGGGGACTGCACCCTGGGCTCCTCCCCGAAGTTTCCCTCCGCTTACAGCTTTCAGAACGTGGTGGGCGACAATTACGCCTGGCCCTTCGCCGCCACGCGGCAGTATCTGGAGGACGACTATCTGACCATCGCCAACATGGAGGGGGTCTTCACCACGGCCACGGAGGCGAAGGAAGCCCTGTTCACCTTCAAAGCCGACCCGGTCTACGCCAGGGTTTTCTCATCCGGCTCCGTGGAGCTGGTGAGCCTGGGGAACAACCACGCCGGGGACTATCTGGAACCGGGCCGAGCCGACACCCGGGCCGCTCTGGAGGCCGAAGGGGTCCTGTACGCGGACGAAAACGACATCTGTCTCTATCAGCAGGGCGACGGCCCCCTGGTGGGGGTCTACGCCAAGCTCTACCCCACTGCCTGGCAGGTGACCGAGGGGGTCCGGCGGCTCCGGGAAGCGGGCGCGGAACTGATCGTCGTGGCGGCCCACTGGGGCCTGGAGGGGAGCTATCGCCCCACCCTGGACCAGTTGACGGCGGGCCGCGCCGCCATCGACGCCGGGGCAGACATCGTCTACGGCGCGCATCCCCATGTGCTCCAGCCCGTGGAGGGCTACGCCGGGGGCCTGATCCTCTACTCCCTGGGCAACTGGAGCTTCGGCGGCAACACCGCCCCCCAGGACCGGGACACCGCCATCGTCCAGGTGCGCTTCCGCCGGGACCCGGACGGGACGCTGACGCTGGACGCGTGCAGCGCCGTCCCCTGCTCCCTCTCCGGCAGCGCCGGGTACAACGACTACCAGCCCACCCCCTACGAGCCGGACGCCCCGGGCTACGCCCGGGTCATGCGCAAGCTGAACGGCAGCTTTGACGGAGAAGACCTGACCGTAGATTACAGCACCTTGCGCTGAGCATACGACGCCGAAGGAAGGCAAATTCCTTCGGCGTCGTCTTGTCCTGCCCCGGCTTTTGTGCGCTCTCGCCGGAATATAACATAAAATGATGCAATCCATGGGTAAAATAACCAGAGCATACCATGGAAAAGAGGGTGTCAAGGGATGGAAAAGACCTGTCCGAAGTGCGGCAAGGCGCTCCCGGAGGACGCCGCCGTCTGCCCGGACTGCGGCGCGGCGGTGACGGCGGGGGAGCGGGACGCGGCGCTGTTTACCCAGATCTCGGCGGAGACCGAGGGCTGGCGGAACCGGGAGCGGCGCAAGCGCAGCCGGGAGGAGTGGCTGCCCAAGCTGCTCATCGGCGCGGTGGCGCTGGTGGCGGTGCTGACGGTGCTGCTGATCATCGCCTCCCAGGCGGAAAACCGGGTCCTGCGGGCCATTCACGGCGGACAGTATGAAGCGGCCGCCACAATCTACTGGAACGACCCCGGCCTGGCCGAACACGGCAGCGAGCGGGTGGACCTGGCAGTGCTGGAAGAGGCCGACAGGCTGACCGCACGCTTCGCCGCCCACGAACTGGACGGGGACACGGCGGCCCGGGACATCTCCACCCTGAGCACCATCGGCCGGGGCGGCGAGCAGCTCACGGACCTGGTGACCCGCTTCCGCGATCTGGCCGAGTCCCGGACCCACATGGACCAGGCCAAGGCCCTGGCCCTGGAGGGGGACTACCTGGGGGCCAGAGCGGAATACCTGTTGGTACACGAGGACGACAGCGACTATGCCGAGGCCCGGCAGAAGGCCGCCGACTGCCTCAGCGACTACGGAGACCGGGTGATCCGGGAGGCGGACAAGGAGCTCGAGCGCGGCGACTATGCCGAGGCCCTGCGGGTGGTCACGGCGGGGGAACAGGCCCTGCTGGACTATGAGTTCTTCTATGAGAAGCTGGACCAGAAGCACCGGGACTGCGCCGCGCTGCTGGAGGAAAACCTGCTGAAGCGGGCCGCCGAGCTGGAGAGCAACGGCTCCTACCGGGTGGCGGCGGAGCTGCTGCGCTCCCACATCGAGGAGTTTTCCCTGAGCGGCGAGGCCCTGCTGGCCGGCTATGACCGCTGCGTGGCCGAGGCTTTGAACGACGATCTGGACAAGGCCAAAACGGAGGCGGAGCAGCTCTTCGACGCCGGGCGCTACGCGGAGGCCTTCGCGGTCCTGGACGCCCTGGCGGAGCGGACCGACATCCCGGCGGAGCGCCGGGAGGCGGTGCTGACGGAGCTGGAGCGGCGCTTCGCTGAGCTGAAGATCGCCCAGGCCAGAGAGCGCTTCGGCGGCGTGCGGGACAACCTGCCCCAGGCCATCGCCATCCTGCGGGAGGCCATGCGCGTCCGGGAGCTGGACGAGATCGCCGCCTACTGGGCGGAGCTGAACCAGTATCTGCCCTATTCCCTGGCCACCGACGACTATATTGAAAAGAAAGGCGTCATCTTCCGCTCTACCAGTTCCTTCGACGCCCGCAACGGCGTCAGTTATACCGAGGGCTGGATCTGGGGCGACAACCAGAGCGAGCTGACCTTCCGCCTGGACGGGGAATACGACCGCTTCCGGGCCACCTTCGCCGTGCGCCGGGACGACAACCGGGCCGCCAGCGCGTATTTTGAACTCTACTGCGACGGGGAACTGGTCTACACCTCCCCCCGGCTGGACCACAGCCAGACCCAGCCCATCGGCGTGGACGTGTTCCTCCAGCCCTGCCAGCGGCTGACCGTCCGCTTCCTGAACAGCTACACCGTCAGCGGCACGGAGTCCGGCTACTGCTACCACGGCCTGTGCAGCCCGGTGCTGACGAAGGCCATGCCCTGAAAGGCGGCGGGCTTATGACGGAGCGGGAGGCCCTGCATGGGCTGCTGCAAGAGGCGGGGCTGCTGGAGGGCCCGGAGCCGCTGCTCTGGCGCTGGGAGGAGACGCTGGACTCCACCCTCAGCGAGTGCTTCCGCATCCTGAAAAGCGGCGCGGCGCGGCGCTGCCTGGTCCTGGCCGACGCCCAGACCGCCGGGCGGGGACGGCTGGGGAGAAGCTTTTTCTCCCCCCCGGGAGCGGGACTGTATCTCTCGGTGGGCTTCTCCCCAAAGGGGGGCGCGGCCGACGCGGTGGGCATCACCACCTACGCGGCGGTGGCCACGGCGGAGCGCATCGAGGCGCTGACGGGGCTGCACTGCGGCATCAAGTGGGTCAACGACCTCTTTCTGGCGGGCCGGAAGGTCTGCGGCATCCTGACCGAAGCCGAGGGCCCCTATGTGGCGGTGGGCGTGGGCGTCAACCTGACGGCCTCCGCCGTGCCGGAGGAGCTGCGGGACATCGTGGGCTGGCTGGACCGGCCCGACATCCGCGTCCCCCTGGCCGCCGGACTGACGGGCGCGCTGCTGCGCTACCGCCCCGGCGAGCTGGGCCACATGGCCGAATACCGCCGCCGCAGCACCGTCCTGGGTCAGCGCGTCCGCTTCACGGAAAATGGCAGGGAGCGCCAGGGCCGGGCTACGGCCATCCGGGACGACGGGGCCCTGGTGGTCCAGACCGCCACGGGCCAGCGGGTCCTCCAGAGCGGGGAGGTCTCCGTGCGGGGGATCTAAAACAGAAAACGCAAAGGCCGACGAAGGGCGCACGCCTTCCGTCGGCCCTGCGCTTTTTGCGCCGGTGCGGCGGCGGGCGCAGAGAATCGCCCCCGCCCGCCGCCGCGCCGCTGTGCAATCTGCCTATTTACTTTCACACGCTGCTGTGGTAAAATACAAAAATCACGCATACCCGGCGCTTTGGGGCCGGAATCCTGGGAAAGCGGGGGTTTTATGGACGCAAATCTGGACTGCCTGACCGGGGCGGAGCGCGCCGGGCTGGCACTGCGGGCCCTGTATCGGAGCTGGGGCTTTTCGCAGTACCGCATGAACAAATTTGAGGAATACGATCTCTACGCTCAAAACCGGGACGTACTGGCGGCGGAGCAGATTCTGAGCTTCACCGGGCCGGACGGGCGGCTCATGGCCCTCAAGCCGGACGTGACCCTCTCCATCGTCCGCAACACCCGGGACAGCGCCGGGGGCGTTCGCAAGCTGTATTACAGCGAGAAGGTCTACCGGGCCGAGCGGGGCGGGCCCTTCCGGGAGCTGAGTCAGGTGGGCCTGGAGTGTCTGGGCGAACTGGACGACTGCACCCTGACCCAGGTGCTGCTGCTGGCGGCGGAGAGTCTGCGCCTGCTGGCCCCCGGCGCGCCGGGGACGGACAGCCCTGCGGCGGACTGGCTGCTGGCCGTGTCCCAGCCGGACCTGACGGCCCAGCTTCTGGACCGGGCGGGCCTGAACGCCGCCGCCCGCGCCGCGGCCTGGGACTGCATCGCCAGAAAGACCCCCCACGAGCTGCGCCGGGTCTGCCGGGAGGCCGGGGCTTCGGAGGAATCCGCCGGGGCGCTGGAGCGGCTGCTCCGCTGCACCGGCAGTCCGGCGGAGGCCCTGCCCGTGCTGCGGGCGCTGGGCTGCGGCGGGGAGGCGCTGGAGGTTTTTTCCCGCATCCTGGCGGCCCTGGAGCGCCTGGGCCTGGGGGAGCGGCTGCTGGTGGACTTCTCCGCCGCCGGGGAGCTGGACTATTATAACGGCCTGGTGTTCCGGGGCTATGTGGGCGGCGTGCCCGACGCGGTGCTCAGCGGCGGGCGCTATGACCGGCTGCTGGAGCGCTTTGGCCGCCGGGACCGGGCGGCGGGCTTTGCCGTCAGCCTGGACCTGCTGGAGCGCCTCTGGGAGCGCCCGGAGGACACGGACTGCGACTTGCTGCTGCGCTACGGCCCGGGTGCGGACCCGGCGGCCCTGGCGGAGGCGGTGCGCGCCCGCCAGGCGGCGGGTGCGCGGGTGGACGCCCAGCGCGCCGCCCCGGACGGGCTGCGCTATGGCAGGATGGAAGACTATGCAGAGAGCGGGGTGGGGACGCGATGAAAGACTGTCTGACTGTGGCGCTGCCCAAGGGGCGGCTGGGGGAACAGGTCTACGCCCGCTTTGCCGCCGCCGGATACCCCTGCCCCGGCCTCACCGGGGACAGCCGCCGCCTGATCTTTGAGACGGAGGACGGCGCGCTGCGCTACTTCTGGTCCAAGCCCTCGGACGTGGGGGCCTATGTGGAGCGGGGCGCGGCGGACCTGGGCGTGGCGGGCCGGGACATCCTGCTGGAGTACCGCCCGGCGGTCTACGAACTCCAGGACCTGGGCCTGGGCCTGTGCCGCATGGCGGTGGCCGCCAAACGGGGCTTCCGGGACGACCGGCGGCGCACCCTGCGGGTAGCCACGAAGTTCAGCCGCATCGCCCGGGACTACTACGCCTCCCTGGGGCGGGACATCGACGTGATCCACCTGAACGGCAGCATCGAACTGGCCCCGATTCTGGACCTTTCGGACGTGATCGTGGACATCGTGGAGACGGGCACGACATTGAAGGAAAACGAGCTGGAGGTGGTGGAGACCATCCTCCCCATCAGCGCCAGACTGATTGCAAACAAGGCCGGCTATGCCTTCCACAAGCGCCGCATCGACGCGCTGGCGGCGGCCCTGGCCTTCGATTCGGAGGAATGAGAGCATGATACGAATTTTACGCAGCGCGCAGCACAGCCGCACGCAGCTGCTGGCGCGCCAGACCCCCCAGTCCGTGGTCACGGAGCAGGTGCGCCAGATCATCGACCGCGTCCGCAGCGGCGGGGACCGGGCGCTGCTGGAGCTGGCCTGGCAGTTGGACGGGGCGGAGCTGACGCGGCTGGAGGTCACGGAAGAAGAGTTTGCCGAGGCGCGGAAATCTGTGGAGCCGGAATTTCTGGCCGTGCTGCACCGGGCCGCCGAGCACATCCGCGCCTTCCATCTGCGCCAGAAGCGCCAGGGCTTCCGCATGGAGCGGGAGGGCCTGGTGTTGGGTCAGCGCATCCTGCCCATCCAGCGGGTGGGCGTCTGCGTCCCCGGCGGGGCAGCGCCCCTGGCCTCCACGGTGCTGATGAACGTGATTCCGGCGGTCATCGCCGGCTGCGAAGAGATCGTCATGGTCTCCCCGGCGGGCGTGAGCGGCAAGCTGGACCCCCATCTGCTGGCGGCGGCGGAGGTGGCCGGGGTCCGGCGCATCTTCAAGCTGGGCGGCGCCCAGGGCGTGGCGGCCATGGCCTACGGCACGGAGAGCGTGCCCAAGGTGGACAAGATCGTGGGCCCCGGCGGGGCCTACGTCTCCGAGGCCAAGCGCCAGGTCTTCGGCGCGGTGGACATCGACATGATCGCCGGGCCAAGTGAAATCCTGGTGGTGGCCGACGGCAAGAGCGACCCGGTCTGGGTGGCCGCCGACCTGCTCAGCCAGGCCGAACACGACCGCTTTGCCGCCGCGATTCTGGCCACGGACAGCGAGCCCCTGGCCCTGGCGGTCCAGGCGGAGATCGAGCGGCAGTTGCCCATGCTGCCCCGGCGGGACATCGCAAGGGCCTCCATCGACAACAACGGAAAGATTTTATTGTGCAGCAGCATCGACGAGGCGCTGGAGCTGTCCGACGCCCTGGCCCCGGAGCATCTGGAGCTGTGCCTGGACGAGCCCTTTGCCTGGCTGGAGCGGGTACACCACGCGGGCAGCGTCTTCCTGGGCCGCCACACGCCGGAGGCCATGGGGGACTACCTGGCCGGGGTGAACCACACCCTGCCCACCAGCGGCACGGCCCGCTTCTCCAGCCCCCTCAGCGTGGACGACTTCGTGCGCAGCAGCCAGTATCTCTGCTGCACGCCGGAGGCCATGGCCGACGCGGCGGAGGACGTGGCCCTGTTTGCCCGGGCGGAGCGGCTGGAGGCCCACGCCCGCAGCGCCCTGACGCGGAAGGGGGAGACGCCGTGAGCCGCTATTTCACCCGGAGCCTGGACCCCTACGTCCCCGGCGAGCAGCCGGAGGACCTGTCGCGCTTCGTGAAGCTGAACACCAACGAGAACCCCTACCCCCCCTCGGAGCGGGCCCTGGCCTTCGCCCGGGAACACTGCCGCCCCATGCAGCTCTACTCCGACCTGAACGCGCTGGAACTGCGCGCCGCCCTGGCGGCGGAGGTGGGGCTGGAGCCGGAAAACGTGCTGCTGTCCAACGGCTCGGACGAGCTGCTGTACTTCGCGTTCCTGGCCTTCTGTTCCGGGGCACGCGGCGCGGTCTTTCCCGACATCAGCTACGGCTTCTATCCCGTCTTCGCCCGGCTCTGCGGCGTCCCATATCAGGAGATTCCCCTGCGCGCTGACCTGTCCATCGCCCCGGAGGACTATTTCGACCGGCACCAGACGGTGGTGCTGGCCAACCCCAACGCCCCCACGGGGCTGCTGCTGGGGATGGAGGACATCCGGGCCATTCTGGACCGCAACCGGGACAGCGTGGTGCTCATCGACGAGGCCTACATCGACTTCGGCGGCCAAAGCTGCGCGGCGCTGCTGCGCGAGTACGACAATCTGCTGGTGGCCCGCACCTTCTCCAAATCCCGGTCCATGGCCGGGGCCCGGCTGGGCTACGCCTACGGCAGCGCGGCGCTCATCGGCGACCTGGAGACCATCCGCTATTCCGTCAACCCCTACAACGTCAACTCCTACACCCTGGCCCTGGGCCTGGGCACGATGCTGGACGGGGACTACACCCGCCAGACCTGCCGGAGCATTCAGGAGAACAGGGAGTATACCATAGAAATGTTATCCCGTCGCGGCTTTGAAGTCCTGCCCAGCGCGGCCAACTTCGTCTTTGCCCGGCACCCCGATTATCCCGGCGCGGCCCTCTACGCGGCGCTGAAAGCCCGGGGCGTACTGGTGCGGCACTTCGACAAGCCGCGCATCGCGGACTACAACCGCATCACCATCGGCACCCGGGCGCAGATGGACGCCCTGCTGGAGGCTGTGGACGAGATCGTGAGGGCAGAGAGATGAGAAGATCGGTCATCGAACGTAAGACGGCGGAGACGGACATCGTCCTCCGCCTGGACCTGGACGGCAGCGGCCTTGCCGACGTGCGCACGGGCGTGGGCTTCCTGGACCACATGCTGACCCTGCTGGCCCGCCACGGGCGCTTTGACCTGACGGTCCACTGCAAGGGCGACACGGACGTGGACGACCACCACAGCGTGGAGGACGTGGGCATCTGCCTGGGCCGGGCCTTTCGGGAGGCCCTGGGGGACAAGCGGGGCATCTGCCGCTACGGGGACGCCGCCCTGCCCATGGACGAGGCCCTGGTGCTCTGCGCCGTGGACCTGAGCGGTCGGGGCTGCCTGGGCTGGGACCTGCCCTTCCCCACGGAGAAGGTGGGCTTTTTCGACACGCAGCTGGTGGAGGAGTTTTTCACCGCCTTCGTCAGCAACGCGGGCATCACCGCCCACGTCCGTCTGCTGGCCGGAAAAAACTCCCACCACATCGCCGAGGCGGCCTTCAAGGGCACGGCCCGCGCCCTGCGGAAGGCCGTGGCGGTGGACCGGGAATTTGAGGACGAGGTGCCCAGCACCAAGGGCACGCTGGAATGAGCGGGTGGGGAATCATGCCTGAAAATATCGCAATCATCGACTATGGTGTGGGGAATCTCTTCTCCCTGCAAAGCTCCTTTGCCGCCATAGGGGAGCGGGCCACGGTGGTCCGGGACCCGGCGGAGGCGGCGCGGGCCGCCCGGCTGCTGCTGCCCGGCGTAGGGGCCTTCGGCGACGCGGCGGCCCGGCTGCGCAGCAGCGGCATGGACCGGGCGATTCTGGAAGCCCTGGACCGGGGCGCGGCACTGCTGGGGGTCTGCCTGGGGATGCAGCTTTTGTTTGACGAGAGTCTGGAATATGGCCGTCACGCCGGGATGGGCCTGATCCCCGGCACCGTGCGGCCCATCGCGGAGCTGATCCCGCCGGAGCTGAAGATCCCCCACATCGGCTGGAACGCCCTGCGCTTCCGGCGGGAAAGCCCCCTGTTCCGCCGCATCCGGGAGGGGGACCACGTCTATTTCGTCCACTCCTATGCCGCCGTGGACTGCGACGAGAGCGTGATCGCCACGGCGGACTACGGCGCGCCCCTGACCGCCGCCGTGCAGCGGGGGCGGGTCTACGGCTGCCAGTTCCACCCGGAGAAGAGCGGGGACGTGGGGCTGCGCATTCTGAAAGCATTCTGTGAAACGGAGGCGCGTCCATGCTGATCTTGCCGGCCATTGATCTATACGAGGGAAAAGCCGTCCGGCTGCTGCGGGGCAGCTACGCGGACATGACCGTGTACAGCGACGCGCCCACCGCCGTGGCGGAGCAGTTCGCCGCCGCCGGGGCAGAGTGGGTGCATATGGTGGACCTGGCCGGGGCCCGGGACGGCACCACGCCGAACCTCTCCGTCGTGGAGGCCGTGGCGAAAGCCGGGCGGCTGAAGGTGGAGATCGGCGGCGGCATCCGCAGCCCGGAGACCGTGGCCCGCTATCTGGACGCCGGGGTCAACCGGGTCATCCTGGGCACGGCGGCCCTGACGGAGCCGGGCTTCGCCGCCGCCATGGCGGCCCGCTACGGGGAACACATCGCCGTGGGCGTGGACCTGCGGGACGGGAAGATTGCCATTCGCGGCTGGACCGAGACGGCGGAAACGGACGCCTTTGCCTTCTGCGCGGAGATGGAGCGGGCCGGTGTGAAAACACTGATCGTCACCGACATCGCCAAAGACGGGGCCATGCAGGGGACGAACCGGAGCCTTTACGCGGAGCTGCTGCAACGCACGCAGATGCAGCTCATCGCCTCCGGCGGCGTCTCCAGCCTGGACGACGTGCGCGCCCTGCGGGACCTGGGCGTTCACGGGGCCATCATCGGCAAGGCCTGGTACACCGGCGCGGTGGACCTGAAAGCGGCCATTGCGGTGGCCTGCCATTGAGGTGACAGCATGATTACGAAACGCATCATCCCCTGCCTGGACGTGCGCAACGGCCGGGTGGTGAAGGGGGTCAATTTCACCGACCTGCGGGATGTGTCCAGTCCGGCGGAGCTGGGGGCCTATTACAGCGCCGCCGGGGCCGACGAGCTGGTGTTTTACGACATCACCGCCTCCGCCGAGGGGCGCAAGCTCTTCACCGAGGCGCTGACGGAGGTGGCCCGGCGGGTCTTCATCCCCCTGACCGTGGGGGGCGGCATCAACGGCCTGGCCGACTTCGAGCGGGTGCTGGGCTGCGGCGCGGACAAGGTCAGCGTCAACTCCGGGGCCATCCGGGACCCGGCCCTGGTGGGGGAGGCGGCGAAACGCTACGGGGACCAGTGCGTGGTCCTCTCCGTGGACGTGAAGCGGGTGGACGGCGTCTTCCGCGTCTTTGCAAGGGGCGGACGGGAGGACACGGGCCTGGAGGCCCTGTCCTGGATTCGCCGCTGCGTGGACGCCGGGGCCGGGGAAGTGGTGGTGAACTCCATCGACACGGACGGGGTCAAGGGCGGCTTCGACCTGGAGCTGCTCTCGGCGGTGTGCAGGCGCGTCCGCGTCCCGGTGATCGCCAGCGGCGGCGCGGGGAGCATCGCGGACTTCGTCAGCCTCTTTGAGACCATCCCCGACATCGACGCGGGCCTGGCGGCCTCCATCTTCCACTTCGGCGAGGTCAAAATATCCGAGCTGAAACGGGTCCTGGCCGCCCACGGCATTCCCATGAGACAGTTGCACAGCGGAGGAGGGCAAGTATGATCGAACTGGACGAACTGAAATTTGACGAGCGGGGCCTGATCCCGGCGATCGTCTACGACGCGGAGACCCACCGGGTCCTGACCCTGGCCTACATGAACCGGGAGAGTCTGCGCCTGAGCATGGAGCGGGGCCTGACCACCTTCTGGAGCCGCTCCCGGCAGGAACTCTGGCTGAAAGGGGAGACCAGCGGCAACTGGCAGCACATCGTCTCCATCACCGCCGACTGCGACGGCGACGCCCTGCTGGTGGCGGTGGAGAAGGACGGACCGGCCTGCCACCTGGGGACGGACAGCTGCTTCACCCGCCCGGTCTGGCACAGCGCGGAACGGGGCGAATTCTCCCTGGAGGGCCTCTACCAACTGCTCCAGGACCGGAAGGAGACCCGCCCGGAGGGGTCCTACACCAGCTATCTCTTCGACAAGGGCCTGGACAAGATCCTGAAAAAGGTGGGTGAGGAGAGTACCGAGGTCATCATCGCCGCCAAGGCCGAGGACAGGCGCGAGACGGTCTACGAGCTGGCGGACCTGGCCTATCACCTGCTGGTGCTGATGGCCCAGGCGGGCATCGAGCCGCTGGACGTGCAGCGGGAGCTGGCCTCCCGGCACGTCATCGACCACAAGGTCAAGCAGGAAAAGATGACCTGAGACGCCCATGATCTTTGAGGACTTTCATGTACACACGGATTTCTCCGACGGCGCGGACAGCCCGGCGGTCATGGCGGAGACGGCCTGGCGCCTGGGCGTCCGCCGCCTGGGTTTTTCCGACCACGGCTACGCCCCCTACGATACGGACTGCTGTATCCCGGAAGACCGGCAGCTTGCCTACTGCGCTGCCGTGGCGGGCCTGAAACGCCGCTGGGCGGGGCGGATGGAGATCTTCTGCGGCGTGGAGCGGGACCTCTGCGGACCCGCCCCGGCGGGGGACTACGACTATGTAATCGGCTCGGTCCACTACTTGGAACTGGGCGGGGAATCCTTCACCGTGGACTGGAAGCCGGAGATCCTGCGGGAGGCGGCCGACCGCTTTTTCGGCGGGGATCTGCTGGCTGTGGCGGAAGCATACTACCGCGCCGTGGCGGAAGTCCCGGCCCGGACGCATTGCGACCTGATCGGCCATTTCGACCTGGTGAGCAAGCTGAACGAGCGCCACGGCCTTTTTGATGTGCAAGACCCCCGCTACGTCGCCGCCTGGCGGCAAGCCGCGGACCGTCTGCTGGAGAGCGGCCTCCCCTTCGAGATCAACACCGGCGGCATGGCAAGGCGCTGGCGGACGGAGCCCTACCCGGCCTGGGACATCCTGGCGTATCTGGCCCGACGCGGCGCGCAATTCGTCCTGAACAGCGACGCCCACAGCCGCACGACCCTGCTCTCCCACTTCCCGGCGGTGGAACGGCGCGCCCGGGAACTGGGCGCGGACCTGATTTCGTTCCCCTGCGGTGGGGACGGCAGGACAAATTGAGCTCCATTGCGCCCAGCGCAGCAGACCGGGCTTCCTGCGGAAGCAGGCAGCCCGGTCTGTGATGTTTTCCAGTTTTTTTACCCCATGAACCGAACATTTTCTGTGCAATCCACAAAATCCGCCGCCAGCCGGATTCGCCCTTGACAAAGCCCGGCACGGCGCATAAAATATGCTGGTATTTTACTTTGATACATTAAATTGCTAAGGAGGTACGACAGATGAAGAACGCTTATGTTCTGCGCGTGATGGAGACTGTGAAGGCGCGCAATCCCGGCGAGCCGGAGTTTTTGCAGGCTGTCACCGAGGTTCTGGAAAGCCTGGAGCCGGTGGTGGAGCAGCACCCGGAGTACGAGGCGGCCGGGATTTTGGAGCGTTTTGTGGAGCCGGAGCGCCTGGTCCAGTTCCGCGTCCCCTGGGTGGACGACAAGGGTCAGGTTCAGGTCAACCGGGGCTGGCGCGTCCAGTACAACAGCGCCATCGGCCCGTACAAGGGCGGCCTGCGCTTCCACCCCAGCGTCAACGCCTCCATCCTCAAGTTCCTGGGCTTTGAGCAGGTGCTGAAAAACAGCCTGACCACCCTGCCCATGGGCGGCGGCAAGGGCGGCAGCGACTTTGACCCAAAGGGCAAGAGCGACGCGGAGGTCATGCGCTTCTGCCAGAGCTTCATGAGCGAGCTGTACCGCCACATCGGTCAGTTCACCGACGTGCCCGCCGGGGACATCGGCGTGGGCGGCCGGGAGATCGGCTATCTGTTCGGCGCATACAAGCGCATTACCAACCGCTTCGACGGCGGCGTGCTCACCGGCAAGGGCCTGAGCTTCGGCGGCTCCCTGGCCCGGACGGAGGCCACGGGTTACGGCCTTTGCTACTTCACCCAGGAGTACCTCAAGTGCGTCCGGGGCGACAGCTTCGCGGGCAAGGTCTGCGTGATCTCCGGCAGCGGCAACGTGGCCCAGTACGCGGCCCAGAAGGCCACCCAGCTGGGGGCCAAGGTCGTGGCCATGAGCGACAGCAACGGCTATATCTACGACCCCAACGGCGTCAATCTGGAGGTGCTCTTCGAGCTGAAGCAGCGCCGCCGCGCCCGCATCAGCGAGTACGTGAAGGCCGTCCCCGGCAGCGAGTACCACGACGGCTGCCGCGACATCTGGAGCGTCAAGGCCGATCTCTGCCTGCCCTGCGCCACCCAGAACGAGATCGACGTGCGCGAGGCGGAGATGATCATCGCCAACGGCGCCATCGGCGTCTTCGAGGGGGCCAACATGCCCACCAGTCTGGCGGCCACCGAGCTGATCCAGAAGGCCGGGCTGCTGTTCAGCCCCGGCAAGGCCAGCAACGCCGGCGGCGTGGCCACCAGCGGCCTGGAGATGACCCAGAACTCCGAGCGCCTGAGCTGGAGCTTTGAAGAGGTGGACGGCAAGCTCAAGGGCATCATGGAGGGCATCTTCCACAACGCCTATGAAGCCAGCGTCGCCGTCGGAAAAGAGGGCGACATGGTGGTCGGCGCCAACGTGGCCGGCTTCCTCAAGGTTGCCAACGCCATTCTGGCCCAGGGCGTGGTGTAAGGCCTCCATCCGGCAAAGCCCATCCCGACACACACAAGGCAAAAAACGCAGCGACAGGGAATTTTTCCTGTCGCTGCGTTTTTGCTTGCAAAATGCGTCGGAATGCGGTATGATTAAAAACTGCGGCTTACACCACTTCTTCCGGGCTTATGCAGTTTTTTTGAAAGCAAGCATTCGGTACATCCGCCAGCGTTTTCCACAGAAAACCGCTGCGTTTTGCGCAAAAATGTTAATAATCCCAGAATTGCCCGGGAGAAGCCGGATTTTTGCGC
>Ga0310697_10003504_pt1 | contig 15867 bp, 12 predicted proteins | sample 172DNAGHGlowgp2_FD_203883 | JGI IMG/M metagenome (GOLD analysis project Ga0310697, IMG submission 203883) | Sheep rumen microbial communities from Palmerston North, Manawatu-Wanganui, New Zealand - 1728 DNA GHGlow gp2 (v2) (version 2) | ecosystem: Host-associated > Mammals > Digestive system >... | reverse complement strand
TAGGCGGTAAAGCTCCTCCTCGTCCGCGGGGTCGATGGTGTAGATCTCGCTTTTGAGGGATTCCACCTCGTCCCTGGTCCACACCCCGTATTCATACTGCATCTCCAGGCCGAAGGGCTTGCTGGCGCCGGAGCCGCAGAGCAGATCCTCCGGCTCGATAAAAATGGTGATATTGTCCAGAATGTGGGCATGGAGCTTGCTCCGGCGCAGGAGCATGGGCTCCCCGCCGGTCTCATCCAGAGATTCGTTGGCCAGGCGGAACAGCTCCACGCAAAGAGGGTATTTGTTCACCCGCAGGCTTTCCTTCATTCGCCGTACCCGATCGGTCATCCTCGTTCTCCTCCGCTCGTCGTAATCTGTATACCGGTATTCTCCCCTCTTTTCCCCCGCTTGTCAAGGGGAAGGGAGGGCTCGACATCCAAGGCTTATCCGCGTATAATGAAAACGGCAAACAGAGAGGAGCGGGTGCGCATGACGAGAGGAAAACTATCCATGACGGTGAAGCTGGCGACGGGGGTGCTGGTTTTCGGGGCCTGGCTGCTGATGATCCGGTCCGCCGCCGGAACCCTGAGCGATACGGGGGTCCGGAGCCTGCGGTATTTCACCGTGCTTTCCAACTTCCTGTGCGGCATCGCGGCGCTCATCCATTTCTTCTTCCTGGCCTTCCGGAAGACCGCCCCGCGCTGGGCTCTGCGGCTGAGCTATGCCGGAACCGCCGCCGTGGGGGTCACCCTGATGGTGGTGCTCCTGTTTCTTGGGCCGCTGTACAGCTACCCGGCCATGCTGAAGGGGGCGAACCTCTGGTTCCATCTCCTGATTCCCCTCCTGGCCATCCTGGACCATATTCTTCTGGAGCCGGGGGAGCGGCCTTCCTTCCGGGAGACCTTCCTGTGTCTGATCCCTCCCTTCCTGTACGGCATCGGGTACGCGGTGAATATCGCCGTGAACGGCATGGGAGAATGGCCGGATACCAACGACTGGTATCTCTTCTTCCGCTGGGGCGTACCGGTGGGGATCATGATCTATGCCGCCATCCTGCTGCTGGCCTGGGGCATTGCCCTGACCCTCCGGGCCCTGGGGAGGAAACGGGCGAAGCGGGAAGCGTAAGAATACCAGAGCGGGAGCTGCCCTTCGGCAGCTCCCGCTATGTTTTTCCTCTTTATGCTTGGAATACGTCCCGGAGGAAGGCGTCCGCATGGGTGACCCACAGGTCGAAGTTGGGGAAACCCACCCCGTCCATGATCTTCCAGCCCGCGTAGCCGTGGGGATGACCGGCGAAGGTGTGTACCTCCAGGGGTACTCCCCGGGCCAGCAGGTCCGGATACAGGGCATGGAGGTTCTCCATACCCATGTCCAGCCGCCCCACAGCGAAGAAGGTGGGGGGATACACCGCTCCGGTATAGTCATATTCCGTGCCCTTGTGCCGGGAGCCGTAGATGCTCAGCTGGGCGTCGGGCCCGCCGGGAAGGTCGTCCAGCTCGTCCGGCTTATAGTCCGGAAACTTGTCGATCACCCGCTGGTTTCCGGAGAAGGATTCGATGCAGAAATCAATGGTAATGCCCCCGTTGGAGAAGCCCGCCATGGCGATCCGGTCCGGCCGGATCCGGTATTTCTCCGCGTCCCGCCGCAGGATGCGCAGGCAGCGGGCGGCATCCGCCCCGGTCTCATACCGGCTCCAGGGGCAGCCGTTGGGGCGGCACTGGAGGATGAAGCACTGGTAACCCAGGGCATTGAATTCTTTCCCGATCTGATAGCAATCGGGAATGGTGCCGGCCCCGTGGCAGCCCCCGGCGATGAGGACGACGGCGCCGACGGGGGTCACATCCTCCGGAATGAGCATCTCCAGGAAGTAAGGAAGAAAGTCCGGCCCATGGTCATATTCCCAGGTGAGGTCGGAGTAGTATTCCGTATCCTTGGGCATGTTGCCTTCGGGCCAGAGGTAGATGCGCTCCGGAGCATCCGGCAGGAGGCGGATGGACTTCCGCATTTCGGAAAACCTGGCCTTCAGGGCGGCCCGGGCCCCGGGTTCCTCCGTATCCATCATCTGCTGCTGGAGCTTGAACAGGGCAATGAGCTCCTCCACCGGGTAGCGGGTGGGGTCCTCGTAAAGCGGGATGGCCTGGTTCACTTCGTCTCCGCAGGCCAGGGCAAATGCCCGCCGCTTCCGCATGAGCTCCCGGAATTCCGGACTGTCCATATGGATTCCTCCTTATCAGGGAAATTGGGGAGCCATTCGGCTCCCCAACATTTTACCAGGATGGCTGGCTGGTTTCAACCGCAAGGGGCACTGCCGCGGCGGCTTTCGGCTCCCTTTTCTCTATGGGATCGATCCGGTTGACCTCCCCCTCGGTGTGAAGAACGATGCCCCGCTCCGCCAGCCAGGCGTTGGTGCGCCGGGAGGTGAGAAGAGGATGGGTGTAAAACTCGGCGGAGCGGCGATAGCCGGATTTGTTGTTCTGCTGATCCTCCATGCAGGAAATGTCGATCATAGCGGAGTATACCTGGGCATAGTAATCCCGATCGGAGATCAGCCAGATCCGGCCCAGGTCCCCGTCCTGGATATCCGGCAGGATGCAGTCCCGGTATAGGGCCTCCGCCTCTGCCTCCGTCAGGTGGAGATCATAGGAGATGAACACACCCGCCAGATCCTGGATACCCGAATAGGTCCCGTAGTCCCAGCCGGATTCCGCGTATTCGCTCAGGATCTCCTGGATCCGCTCCCGGCGCTTATCCGGTTCCAGCAGGCTGGACTCTCCCGGCGTGTAGCCCGCGAAGGTGCTCAGCAGGTAATCCTCGGGATCGATGAAGCCCGCGGCCTCGGCACACTCCGCCACGGTCATGGATGCGGTCACAAGGGCATAGGAGATATTCTCCCGGGTGACGGGAATTTCGATCTTCTTCCGGCTGGCGGTGGCCTCAGGACAATTCAGCAGATCCTGGACCATGCCCACCTCGCCCCGTTCCCGGGAGTCGTACCAGTAGGACAGCGGATAATAACGGTCCATGCTGAGGCCGTTTTTCAGCTCGTAGGTCAGACGGAAGTTCATCTGGGGATTGTCGGAGTCCCGGTTCAGCGCCTTGTCCGCCAGGATGGCCCGATGGAGCCCGATGGCCCGGACGATGTTTTCCGGTTCCGTGAGTACGGCGGATTCGCCGTTGCAGGAGAGGGAGACCGCCCTCACCTGGTCCGCCTTGGGGACATGCTTCTCATAGCCGAAAAGGTCGAAGCGCATCCCCAGCATCAGGACCAGGATCACGGCGCAGCAGATGCCGAAGCCTGCCCAGTTCCGTCTGCCGAAGACCCGGAAGGCCTTCTTCATCAGCATCTCCCCGGCAAACCAGCCGATGAAGGCACCCACAAGGAAGAAAACCAGCAGGGAGGAAAAGGAGGAATCCGTATCCCGGCTCCAGAAGAGGATGGCCTGCATGATGCAGGAAAGGCACAGACCGCAGCCCAGGGCCATGCACCAGCGGAAAACCGGGCGCAGAAAGTCCACCGCCACCACATCCCCGGCGGATTCCATCTTCCGGCGGCGGAAAAGAAGCAGGGCGGCAATGACGCAGAGGATGCCAACCCCGGCGTAGATCCCCAGCAGGCCCCAGCCCAGAAAATCCACACGCTGGGGGGTCACCGACCCCGAAACAGTTTGCCCGTAGACGGTGTTCACGTCCAACCGGGTGAGCATCCCCACGGAGGGGGAGAGAAGGGTGGCCAGGTCGCTGACGTCGGGTTCCCGGTACATCCCGTAGACGAACCAGCCCAGCACCAGGTGCAGGAGAAAATCCACCGCCACCGCGACGAAGTTCAGGATCCCGTACACCACGGGGAGGATCAGAATATGGCCCGTGAGCTGGGCGCAGAGGGTGGAAAAGCCGTAGAAGAACAGGAGCATCAGCACTGTGATGCAGAAATACTCCAGCAGGGTCACGGGGCTTGTCCCGGACATGAGGCACACGGGAAGGGTGAGAATCGCGGCGATGAGATTTCCCGCCGCCAGAGGGAGAAAGCCCGCCGCCAGAGCCGAGAAGAACTGCCCCTCCCGCCGCACGGGAAGACAGGCCATACCGCTGGCGCTGCGGCTGGAATACAGGAAGCTCCATACCGCCATGGCGGAGAAAATGGAAAAGATCGCGCTCATGATCTCTCCCCCGAAGCGGGCCAGGTTCAGAATCCGTTCCCGCATCTCCAGGGGGGTGATGGACATGTACTGGAATTCCCGGGTCAGGGGCAGGGGCATGGAGAGGATCCAGATGAAGAGATATCCGGCCCACAGCGGCCAGAAGCGCTTCATGCCGCTGAGCAGCAGGGAGCCGTTAAAGCAGGATGTCTTTGACCGCATAGTCATTCCCTCCCAGTTCGTAGATGAAGATCTCCTCCAGACTCAGGGGCAGCGCGTCCATGTACAGGGGCTCCAGCTCCTGTAGCCTGGCCAGGATCTCCCGGGTGTCCCCCCGGAGGATCAGGGTATGGAGCCTGCCGCTGACGGATTCGTGTACCAGCTCCAGCCCTGGGGGGAGAGGCTTCTCCTCCTTCAGGGCCAGCTGGACCTTGGAGATGTTCTCCTGGAGCTCGCTCAGACTCCGCTCCAGCAGGAGCCTGCCGTGGTCCAGGATGCCCACGTGATCGCACACGTCCTCCAGTTCCCGGAGATTGTGGCTGGAGACCAGCACCGTGATCCCCCGCTCCGCCGCGTCTGCCATGAGCAGGCTCCAGATTTGCCGGCGCATCACCGGGTCCAGGCCGTCCACCGGCTCGTCCAGCACCAGGATCTCCGGGCGAATGCACAGACTGAGCCAGAAGGCCGCCTGCTTCTGCATGCCCTTGGACATGCGGCGGATGGGCATCCGGTCGTCCAGGGGGAAGATCTCCTTCAGCTTTTCGTACCGGTTGAGGTCGAAGGTCGGGTAGACGCCTTTGTAGAAATCCCGCATATCCCGGATGCCGGCGGAGCTGAAATAAAAGATCTCATCCGGGATATAGGCCATTCTGCCCTTGATTTCCGGGTTCTCATATATGGGCTCCCCGTCCGACAGGATCTCCCCGGAGTCCGGCCGGTAGATGCCCATGATATGGCGGATGATGGTGCTCTTGCCGCTGCCGTTGGGGCCCACCAGACCGTATACCGCCCCGGTGGGGATCGTCATATTCAGCCCATCCAGGGCCTTGAAGCCTCCGAAGGTCTTGGTGACGTTTTTGACTTCGATCATGTCTTCTCTCCTCCTTCGCGTACACAGGCCAGGAGCTCTTCTTCTCCGGCCCCCAGGCTGCGCAGCTCTGCTGCCGTCTCCCGCAGCCGGACCATCAGCTCATCCTTGCGCTGGAAAGCGGCCTCCTGCTTCAGGGCCGCGAAATTTCCCTTGCCGGGGACGGAGTCGATATATCCGCCCTGCTCCAGCTCCCGGTAAGCCCGCTGGATGGTGTTGGGGTTGATGGCCAGCTCCTGGGCCAGTTCCCGCACACTGGGGAGCTTATCCCCCGGGGGAATCACCCCGGTGAGGATCAGCTTTTGCAGCTCGTCCCGGATCTGCTCGTAAATCGGTCTGGGGTCCCGGTAATTGATGGAGATCAATTCCCTCACCTCGCTTGCGGCGGCGGATCACCGGAGATCCGCCCCTAACTGTATTATCTGTATTAGTACAGTTAAAATACACAAAGGAGGATGCTTTGTCAAGAGCTTTTTTCTTTTTCCCGGCGGGATTGTCGAAAAGGCTGAAAAAGCACCGGGACACTTGACACCCGCCGCCGGAAGTTGTTGAATACAGATATGCGCATCTGATATACCGGATTAGTTATAAGGAATAGAGAGATGGAAAAAGACCTGCGCGTTTATCGGGCCGGCATCGACGTTGGCTCCACCACGGTGAAGCTGGCCGTATTGAATGATGAGGGAAAGGCGATATTCGGGGAATACCGCCGTCACCATGCTCAGACCCAGGCGACTCTGGGTGAGCTGCTCACCCTGGCGGCGGAGCGGCTGGGGCCCTGCGTCCTGAGACTGAACATCACCGGCTCCGGCTCTATGGGACTGAGCAAAGCCCTGGGTATCCCCTTCGTCCAGGAGGTGGTGGCGGTGGCGGATGCGCTGCGCAGCTCCTGGCCGCAGACGGACGTGGCCATTGAGCTGGGGGGCGAGGATGCCAAAATCATCTATTTCCGGGGCGGCCTGGATGAGCGGATGAACGGCGTCTGCGCCGGGGGCACCGGCTCCTTCATCGACCAGATGGCCTCCCTGCTGCAGATGGATGCGGCGGGACTGAACGAGGCCGCGAAGGAATATCGGGAGATCTATACCATCGCCGCCCGATGCGGCGTATTTGCCAAAACGGATATTCAGCCCCTGATCAACGATGGGGCCTCACGGGCGGACCTGGCGGCGTCCATCTTCCAATCCGTGGTGAACCAGACCATCTCCGGCCTGGCCTGCGGCAAACCCATCCGGGGCTGCGTCGCTTTCCTGGGTGGGCCGCTGCATTTTCTCACCGAGCTGAAGGCCGCCTTTATCCGCACATTGAAGCTGACGCCGGAAAACATCGTGGATCCGCCGGATTCCCACCTCTTTGCCGCCATGGGAGCGGCTATGCAGGAGGGAGGCGCGGCTTTCGATCCCCTGGCGCTTCGGGATCAGCTGGCCCGGGGCGTGGAGACGGAGCAGGCCACCAAGCGGCTGGAGCCTCTTTTCGCCGATCAGGCGGAGTATGACGCCTTCGCAGCCCGGCATGCCCGGGCCAAGGTGCGGAAACGGGAGCTGCAGACCTATGCCGGTCCCTGCTATCTGGGGATCGACGCGGGCTCCACCACCACCAAGCTTGCCCTCATCTCCCGGGAGGGAGAGTTGCTGTACTCCACCTATGCGGGAAACAAGGGCAATCCCATTGAGACCGCCCGGGCCGCGCTGGGGGAGATTTCCGCTGCCATGCCGGAGGGGGCGTATATCGCCCGCTCCTGTTCCACCGGGTACGGGGAAGCTCTGCTGAAGGCTGCCTTCCGCCTGGATGAGGGGGAGGTGGAGACCGTGGCCCACAGCACCGCCGCCGCCTTCTTCGATCCGCAGGTGGACTGCGTGCTGGATATCGGCGGCCAGGACATGAAATGCATCCGCCTGAAGGACGGCGTGGTGGACACGGTGATGCTCAACGAAGCCTGTTCCTCCGGCTGCGGATCCTTTATCGAGAATTTTGCCACCTCCCTGGGGTATACGGCGGAGGCGTTCGCCCGGGAGGCGCTGTTCGCCTCCTCGCCCATTGACCTGGGGACCCGGTGCACGGTGTTCATGAACTCCAACGTGAAGCAGGCGCAGAAGGAAGGCGCGCCGGTTTCGGATATCTCCGCGGGCCTGGCCTACAGCGTCATCAAGAACGCCTTGTACAAGGTCATCAAGCTGGCGGACGCCCGGGATCTGGGGGAGCATATCGTGGTCCAGGGCGGAACCTTTTTCAACCAGGCGGTGCTCCGGGCCTTCGAGCGCATCGCCGGGACGGAGGCGATCTGCCCGGATATCGCCGGGATCATGGGCGCCTTCGGCGCCGCCCTCATCGCCCGCTCCCGGGATACGGGAGAGCGATCCGGCATGCTCACCCTGCCGGAGATCCGGGACCTGAAATATACCGCCCGGGCCGCCCGCTGCGGCGGATGCGAGAACAACTGCATGCTCACCGTCAACACCTTTGAAGGCGTGGGACGGTATATCAGCGGCAACCGATGCGAGAAGAAGATCTCCTCCAATACCGGCGTCCGCCGGGGAGAGGATCTGGCGGCCTGGAAGCTGCACCGCATCTTCGATTATGAGCCCCTGCCGGAGGAGAACGCCCCCCGGGGCGTTCTGGGTCTTCCCCGGGTGCTGAACATGTACGAGAACTACCCTTATTGGGCGGTGTTTTTCCGGGAACTGGGCTTCCGCACCGTCCTGTCGCCCCTGTCCAGCCGGGGTATTTTCGAGCTGGGGATGGAGTCCATCCCCTCGGAATCCGAGTGCTATCCCGCGAAGCTGGCCCACGGCCATGTGCAGTGGCTCTGCGACCGGGGCATCAAGACCATTTTCCACCCCTGCGTGTTCTATGAATACCAGGAGACGCCGGACGCCCAGAACCACTTCAACTGCCCCATGGTGGTCTCCTATCCGGAAAATCTGAAAAACAATGTGGAAGCCGTCTCCTCCGGAGAGGTGGAGTATATCCGCCCCTTCCTTGCCTTCACGGATGAGAAGACGGCGGCGGACCGGCTGGTACAGGTCTGCCGGGAGCACTGGGGCATCCCCGCCCGGGAGGTCCGGGCCGCCGCGGCCAAGGCCTGGGCGGAGCAGCGGAAGGCGAAGGCGGAGCTTCGGGAAAAGGGCGCGGAGGTCCTGGCCAAGATGGAGGCGGAGGGCCGAAAGGGCATCGTCCTGGCGGGCCGTCCCTATCACATGGATCCGGAGATCCACCACGGCATCCCGGAGCTGATCGCCTCCTACGGGCTGGACGTCTTCACCGAGGATTCCCTGCCCCTGGATTACCGGCCCCAGCGGCCTCTGCGGGTGGTGGACCAGTGGGTCTTCCATTCCCGCCTGTACCAGGCGGCGGAGTTCGTGGGGAAGCATCCGGATCTGGAGCTGGTGCAGCTTTTCTCCTTCGGCTGCGGCCTGGATGCCGTCACCACGGACCAGGTGCAGGAGATCCTGGAGAAATACGGCAAGCTGTATACCCTTCTGAAAATCGACGAGGTGAACAATCTCGGCGCCGCCCGGATCCGGATCCGGAGCCTGCTGGCCGCCATGGGCATGCGGGAAGGGCGCGAAAAGCCCGAACTGCCGGAGTCCATCCGCTATGAACGGCGGGAATTTACCAAAAAGATGTATGACGAGGGCTGGACCATCCTGGCCCCGGATATGAGCCCCATCCATTTCGGCCTTCTGGTGCCCGTGTTCCAGCGGGCGGGCTACCGCATCGTCATCCTGGGGGGAGAATCCCGGAAAGCGGTGGACATGGGCCTGAAATACGTGAACAACGACGCCTGCTATCCCTCCATTGTGGTGACGGGGCAGATGCTGGAGGCGGTAAAATCCGGCAAGTACGACGTGGATCGCCTGGCCCTGCTCATGAGTCAGACCGGCGGCTGCTGCCGGGCCAGCAACTACGTGAGCTTCATCCGCCGGGCGCTGGACAAAGCGGGCTATCCCCAGATCCCCGTCATCAGCCTGAACCTCAACGGCATGGAGAAGAATGAAGGCTTCCATATTTCCGCCGGGACCCTGATGGAGGCCCTTCGGGCCCTGGTGCTGGGAGACCTGATGATGCGCTGCCTCTACCGCACCCGGCCCTACGAGCTGGTACCCGGCTCCGCCAACGCCCTCCATGAGCGGTGGAACAAGCGCTGCCTGGACTATCTCCGGGGAGAAAAGGGCGCGCCGGGGTACCGGCAGCTCTGCCGGGAGATCGTGGCGGATTTCGACGCCCTGCCCATCCGGGAGGGACGGCGGAAGCCCCGGGTGGGCATCGTGGGAGAGATCCTGGTGAAATACATGCCCATGGCCAATAACCACCTGGTGGACCTGCTGGAGCGGGAAGGGGCGGAGGCCGTGGTTCCGGAGCTTCTGGATTTCTTCAGCATGATCCTCTATAATCAGGAGTATAAACATAAATATCTGGGTACGGGCTTCTGGTCCGCCCTCCTGTCCCGGATCGGGATAGAGGGGATCGAGGCCGTGCGAAGGCCTGCGGTGGAAGCCCTGGAAAAGAGCAGCCGCTTCGGAACGCCGCGGCATATCCGGGAGGTCGCTGAGCCCACCAGGCCCTTCCTCTCCATCGGCAACCAATATGGGGAGGGCTGGTTCCTCTGCGGCGAAATGGTGGAACTGCTGGAGGAGGGCGTCAACAACATCGTCTGCATTCAGCCCTTCGCCTGCCTGCCCAACCATGTGATGGGCAAGGGCGTCATCAAGGCGCTGAAAAAGGCCTATCCCAAGGCCAATATCGCCGCCGTGGACTATGATCCCGGCGCCAGCGAGGTCAACCAGCTGAACCGCCTGAAGCTGATGCTCACCGCCGCCCGGCGGGAGCTGGAGGCGGAGGGGAAGGAAGCATGAAGGATCTGAAGCATCTGGACGATAAACCCATCTCCCCCCTGTACCGGATCATCCGCTGGGCGGTGTGGAAGCTTTCCCCCGTCTATACCCTGTCGGGAACGGAGAACCTGCCGGAAGGAGCCTGCGTCATTGTGGGGAACCACAGCCAGATGTACGGCCCCATCGCCGGGGAGCTGTATATCCCGGGGAAGCACAGCACCTGGTGCGCCGGAGAGATGATGCACCGCCGGGAGACGGCGGAGTACGCCTTCCGGGATTTCTGGTCCGATAAACCCCGGTCCGTGCGGTGGCTCTACCGGATCTTCAGCCGCCTGATCCCGCCCCTGAGCCAGCTGGTGTTCACCAGCGCCCATACCATCCCCGTGTACCATGATACCCGGCTGATGACCACCTTCCGGGAATCCCTTGCCCGGCTGCAGGAGGGGGAGAAGCTGGTGATTTTTCCGGAGAAGAAAGAACGGCACAGCAATATCCTCTACGCCTTTCAGGATAAGTTCATCGATATAGCCCGCATGTACCGGCGGAGAACCGGGGAGGAGCTGGCGTTTATCCCGATGTATCTTGCCCCGGCCCTGAAGACCATGACCTTCGGCGCGCCCATCCGCTTCCGGGGAGAGGAGCCCATGGAGGCGGAACGCAGCCGGATCTGTCAGGCCCTCATGGAGGAGATCACCGGCATGGCCCTGGCGCAGCCGGAGCACCGGGTGGTCCCCTACGCCAATCTGCCCAAGCGGCAGTATCCCAGAAGCCGTCCTCTGGAGGTTTATGATGAAGAAACCCGTTGACTACAGCGGTTTTTCCCTGCGGAAGCTGGGGCAGCCCCGGTTCCGGCATATGCTGCTGCTCCTGGGCTGGATCGGATATTTCCTCATGTATCTGCTGACGGAGAATCTGATCCCTGCGGAAAAGTGCCATCCCGTTCATATGTTCCTGGATGACCTGATCCCTTTCAACGAGTATTTCGCCGTTTTCTATGTGGCCTGGTATGCCCTGGTTTTTTTCTCCCTGCTGTTTTCCCTGCTCTATGATGTGGAAAAATTCAAGCATATGCAGAAGTTCATCATCGTCACCCAGGTGGTGGCCATGCTCTGCTATATCCTGTGGCCCAGCCGCCAGGACCTGCGGCCGGAGCAGTTTCCCCGGGAGAATATATTCACCTGGCTCATGGGGTTCATCTATTCCGTGGATACCCCCACCGGCGTCTGTCCCTCCCTCCATGTGGCCTATTCCCTGGGCATTCTCTCCGCCCAGCTGAAGGATCGGGAAATGGGACGGGTGTGGAAGGTGCTGCTGACCCTGCTGGTGGTGATGATCTCCGTCTCCGTGTGCTTTGTGAAGCAGCATTCCGCGCTGGACGTGCTGACGGCCCTGCCCCTGGGGCTGCTGGCGGAGATCCTGGTCTACGGAAGGGACTGGTGGCTGCCCCGGCTCCGGGGAGAAAGGCGGGAGGAACATGAGGGAAAATAGAAGGAAGGAATTCGTCCGGGCGGTGAAGTTCGCCCTCTTTTCCGCCAGCGCCGGGCTCATCGAGATGGGGGTTTTCGCCCTGCTGAACGAGGTCACCCCCTGGTCCTACTGGCCCTGTTACCTCATCGCCCTGGTGCTGTCGGTGCTGTGGAACTTCACGCTGAACCGGGAGTTTACCTTTCACTCCGCCGCCAACGTTCCCATCGCCATGCTGAAGGTGGCCCTGTACTATGCCGTATTCACGCCCCTGAGCACCATCCTGGGGAACTACCTGGCGGAGGACCTGGGGTGGAATGAGTATCTGGTGACCGCCCTGAATATGATCGTGAATTTCGTAACGGAATTTCTCTACCAGCGCTTCTTTGTCTTCGGCAAAAGCATCGACACGAAGAAGAAATGATCGAAAAACTGTCGTTCCCTCCGGTCTTCGGGCCGGAGGGAAAAGGAAAACCTAATAACATATAAATTTTGTAGGAAATGGGGTTGACAAGACGGGGATTTCGTTGTATCCTGCCCTATATTTCCGGACGGGGAGGGATGAACTTGCGAAAGAAGGAAGATCTGATCACCAGGAGGCTGGCTGTTGCCGCCATGTTCATGGCGATGAATATCGTCCTCAGCTCCTTCGGGATCCCGGTGCCCGGCGGGCATCTGTATCTCTGCGATATCCCCATCTGTCTGGCAGCGATCCTGCTGGATCCTTTCTCCGCCTTCGTGGTGGGGGGCGTGGGGTCCTTTATCGGAGATATGCTGTTTTATCCCGCGCCCATGTTCGTCTCCCTGGCGACCCATGGGATCCAGGCGGCGGTGATCTCCCTGATCGCCCATCATACGCTGAAAACCCGGCCGAAGCCGGCTTCCGCCCTGGCGGTGAGCGTGGGGGTGGTGATCCTGGTGGTCGGCTATACCCTGGGGCGGGCCTACGTCTACGCCACGCCGGAGTACGCGGTGCTCAAGCTGCCCTTTGAATTTCTCCAGGGGCTCATCGGCGCGGTGTTGGGGATGATCCTCTGCTGGCGCTGCGGCATCCGGAAGCTGTATTTGAAAATAGTGGGGGAATAGGGCAAAGCGCAAAGATCCCGCGGGACCGGATAGTCCCGCGGGATCCTCATTTGTGGGAAAAGGCTTACTTGTTCAGCTTCTTGCTGGGATCGATCCAGTCCAGATCGTCCCGGGCCTTGCCGAAGGGCTCGGAGTCCTCGGCGGTGGGCCAGGCGAAGGAGGGCATTTCCTTGCCGCTCTTCTTGGCCTCTTCCATGGCTTTCATCATTTCCTCCCGGCGCTTGGCGGCGATCTCGTCCCGCTGGGCCCGGGTGAGGGTGTAGTTCTCGATGGTCTCGTTCAGGCCGCGCAGCTGGGCGGCCCAGCCGTCGGGATTGTGGTCGGGCAGGCAGATGACCCGCTGATTCTCGATGGCTTCCTTCAGAATCTCGCCCAGCTCCACGGGATCAATGCCCACGGCATGGATGGCCCGGAGGGACTTCATGGTCTTCTCGTTGACCCGGTAGCCGGTGTTCTTCAGATTGGCGGGGCGGAACTTCTCCGCGTTGCCGATGTTGGAGTTGATGTTGCCCGGGCAGAGGACGGTGGCGCCGGAGCCGTAGGGCCGCAGAGCCTCGTCATAGGAGTACATCAGGTTGTTCACGGCGGCCTTGGCGGCGCTGTAGGGGCCGGTGCCGGAGCCGGCCATGAAGGCGCCCATGGAGGAGGTGGTGGCCACATGGAACTCGGTCTTGTGGGCATAGGCCTTGATCATCCGGGGAACGAAGATCAGCAGGCCGTTGACCACATGGTTCAGGCAGACACCCATGACCCAGTCAAAGTCGTCAAAGGTGGAGGCTTCGATGGGGCCGAAGGAGTTGACGCCCGCGGTCTGGATGAGCAGGTGGGGAGGACCGCCGAAGACTTCTTCGATCTTGTCCGCGCAGGCCGCGTAATCCTTACGGTCCGTGAGGTCCACCTTGATGGCCAGGATGTCCTTCTCGGGGATGCCGAAGGCGATGAGCTCCTTCACGGCGTTATCCAGGGCGTCCTGCCGCACGTCGCCGATGGCGACCTTCATGCCCTCCCGGCCGAAGACCTTGGCCTGGCCGAGACCGGCGCCGGAAGCGCCGCCGGATACGAATACGATCTTGCCTTTAAAATCTCTCATGATACTGCTCCTTTAAGGGTGCGGACCCGCTGCAGCGGGTCCGCAGGGTATTTTGGTGATCAGATGTGGATGCAGGCCTGGAACGCCTGGTTGACGGCCTCGGAGATGGTGCCGGCCTTGTTGTTGCAGTCGCCCACGATGGCAACGTTGCTCTCGGGGGCGCAGTGCCGCAGGGAATCCACCACGTCGAAGCGCGGCTTGATGCCCATGGCCAGAAGCACGGTGTCGGCCTTGATTTCGCTGAGCTCGCCGGTCTTGGCGTCCTTCACCACGACGCAGTCGTCCTTGACTTCCGCCAGGGCGGTCTCATACTTGATCTCCACGTCGTAGTCCTTCAGGGCCTTCATCAGATCCATGCTGCCCCGGCTCCGACGCATGGAGGCCATGGGCGCCAGCATTTCGATGACGGTGATCTTCCGCTTGGTGCCGGAGGTGTTGGGGTCGGTGAGGGGGCTGCCGAAGGCGATGGTGTCCTTGGGATCCCGGGCCGGGACCTTGCCGGGCTCCTCACCGTCATGGGCGAAGTCCAGAGCGGCCTCCAGACCAACCTGGCCGGCGCCGACGATGACGATGTTCTTGCCGCCCTTGGACAGATCTTCCTCAGCGTCGGGAGCCCACTGGACATGGGGCTTGTTGATGCCGGGGATGCTCTTGGGGATGACGGGCTCCGCGCCTACGGCCAGAACGACGGCGTCGTAATTGCCGAGATCCAGCATCTCCTTGGTGGCTTCGGTGTTCAGGAGGATCTTGGCGCCCCGCTGCGTGCACTGCTGGGCGGTGTGCCGCATCCACTTGAGGTAATCCCGGACGTCGATCTTGAAGTAGGGTACGGCTGCGCCCACGACGTTGCCGCCCAGATGGTCGGACTTTTCGTACAGGGTGACGTCGTGTCCGCGGTCCAGCAGGGTCTGCATGGCCTGGATGCCGCCCGGGCCGCCGCCGACGATGGCGACTTTCTTCTTCTTGGCGGCCTTGTGCACGATGCCGTCCTTGATCTCGCCGGTCATGGCGGAGATGGGGTTGATGGCGCAGTAGATGGGCTTGGGGATCATCAGGTGGTTCATGCAGGTGTTGCAGCGCAGGCAGGGACGGCGGTCCTCGGGCCGGTTCTCGGCATACTTGTTGGGCATGTCCGGATCAGCCATGAGGGGACGGCACATGGAGACGAAGTCCGCCCAGCCGTTGGCGATGATCTCTTCAGCGTAGTCCAGGTTCATGATGGAGCCTACGGTGTTCACCAGCAGGTCGGGATAGGCCTTCTTCACGTCCCGGGCAAAGTGGACGTTGAAGCCATGGTCCATCAGATAGTTCTGGCACCAGTTGTTGAAGTAGGCCATGTTGAAGTCGCTGTGGAGGCCGGCGGAGACATGGAGGATATCGATGTGATCCTTCAGGTAGCCGATGAGCTCCAGGGTCTCGTCGAAATGCATGCCCTCGGGAGCGATCTCGTCCGCGGAGATACGGAACTCAATGACGAAGTCCTCGCCGCAGTGCCTGCGGATGGAGTCGCAGACCTCGATGGCGAAGCGGGCGCGGCCCTTGGTATCCCCGCCGTACTCGTCGGTACGCTTGTTGTACAGGGGGCTGGTGAACTGGCTGATGAGGTTGCCGTGGCCGCCATGGACCAGAACGATGTCCATGCCGGCTCTCTTCATCTGTCCCGCGGCGGAGCCGTACTTTTCAACGGTCTCATGGATCTTGTCGATGCTCATTTCGATGCAGGGATGAGGCTCGCGGTGGTTCATCTCGGCAGCCCGGCGCTCGTTATCGGAGATGCGGGCGGAGGAGGAGTAGGGCCAGTGGCCCACGGTCTCATACCGGGTGTTCTCGCCGTTGTGGTTGATCTCGAAGGAGGCATGGCAGGCGTACTGCTTGCACATGTCCGCGTACCAGGTCATGGGGAGAACGCCGTTGGGGTTGGCCAGATTCAGCTGGAACGCCTCGTCCTTGCACTCGTTGATGTCGATGGAGCAGTTGCCTACGTACAGGGTGCAGACGCCGCCCCGGGCAAACATCCGGAACCAGTCCACAAAGTCATGGGTGACGAGGCCATCGGAGCTGGCGAGGTTGGGAGACGGGGGAGCCAGGGTGATGCGGTTCTTGAAGTCGATGCCCCGGATGCGGATGGGGGCGAATACGTGGGAATACTTGGAACCCATAGTGCGTCATCCTTTCTCGATGTTATTT
>Ga0310697_10003503_pt1 | contig 15872 bp, 14 predicted proteins | sample 172DNAGHGlowgp2_FD_203883 | JGI IMG/M metagenome (GOLD analysis project Ga0310697, IMG submission 203883) | Sheep rumen microbial communities from Palmerston North, Manawatu-Wanganui, New Zealand - 1728 DNA GHGlow gp2 (v2) (version 2) | ecosystem: Host-associated > Mammals > Digestive system >... | reverse complement strand
GGACGGAAAGTCTCCATCCAACAGCAATGTTCTCCGTTCAAAAGTAAATATGGATTATGACATACCCCATTGGAAATTAGATCCGTTCGTGTCATATGAGATGTTTAACGGAATTGATGACAGTTTCAAGATTGAAAAGTCCAGGATAACTGCAGGAGTTGAATTCTCAATCAACAAGATGCACAACTTTGAAGTGGCATATCTGTGGCAAAACCAGTATGATGATGATGAGCCGGCCGGTTCATTCATCTGCTTTGATTACACTTTTGAATTCTGACAGACATGAAAAGACTGCTTTTGTCATTGACCCTATTCCTAACCATTCCTCTTTTGGCTCAGGATAAGGTTACGGCAGTACAAGACAGTCTATCGCTCAATCTGGACCTTGATAATTTAAGGAAGATAACCATAAAGGACGGGAATATCATAGCCTCTTATTCGGATGGCATAACCAGGCAGATGCCGCTTTCAGGAGCGGAAAAACTCCAATTGACGACTACTTCCGAATCGGAAATCGAGGCAAGTTCAAAACCGGTCTATACTATTTATGATTTAAGCGGCAGGGTAGTGCAGTCAAACAAAGATTCCAAAACCGATGAACCTTTTGATTTGAGCGGATTGTCATCTGGCATTTATCTGTTGAGGACCGATAACCGTACCATCAAGATCGTCAGGTAATCAGTTGATCAAAAAAAACCGTAAAAGTTTGCCTACCTCCGCAAAAAGGCATAATTTTGCACCCGCTTAACGGCAATTAGAGGTAGATCCGCTAGCTCAGCAGGTAGAGCACATCCCTTTTAAGGATGGGGTCTCGGGTTCGAACCCCGAGCGGATCACCAACAAGAAAAGACCTGAAATCATCAGAAAGCCCGCTTTCAAGTGATTTCAGGTCTTTTTTGTGACAGATATTTCAAGGAAGTTACTTAATGGCTTCCAGAAGCTGGTCGCAAATAGCTTTCATGCCGCTGATTGACGGATGGCCATTCTGCTTCTCAATATCGTGAAGCTCAATCAGCTGAACGCCGTAATGCTTGCAAACCTCACGCATTGACTCATTAACATCCTCATTGAGTTCGGAATTAAGAATTGAATATAACTCTGCCTTGGGATACTGTTTCTTGAGCATATCCAGCAGACAAGCCAGAGCAGGACGGAAATTCTTGCAGTCATCCTTCGTCCAGTCCGAATACTGGTATTCGCCTATAGGAGCTCTTGCCCAGGCATCGTTGGTGCCTCCGAATATGAATATGATATCGGGGTTACCCAACCTGTCAACACGTGAAATGAAATTGTTGCGGGATGCATCCATTCTGCCGTAGCCTGTACCGCAGATGGTGGTACCGCCCCATGAATCATTCTTTTCCAATTGGTAGCCCTTGGCTTTGATGTAAAGGTCCCACCATGTCTGTGATACTTCTTTTACATCATTGCGGTCATTGGGGTAGAAGGGGTTATAACCTTCGGGGTTTACGCCCTGGAAAGTTGAATAAGAGTCTCCCAGGATAGATACTTTCTTGGTCTGGGCTTGTAACGTCACAAATGCAGTGGCAACAAGAATTAGCGTTAGTATCTTTTTCATTGTTTTATATGATTGTTTTTATTAATATAACTATTAAGGTGGAAAGTTAATCTCAGTAAGTAGTATATCCTGGTGCTTTATTTTTTCACCTCTTCAAAATCCACATACTCACCGTCAGAGTCGGATAGGACTTTCTTCCTGGAACGGGTGTGCTTGCGGACTGTCTGGCGTCCCTCTGTGTTGTTCTGTTCCTTCCCGCGTCCTACCAATCTTCTGAAAAAACCAACAATGGCATTCAGAAATGTAGCCAGTAGATCGCGTGCAAAAGTGAGTACCGCAAGCAGTACAAACAGCAGGACAATTATTATGATTGAGATAAGTATAAGCATAAATTACGTTTTCTTGAATAACGGCAAATACCTTGCCTCTGATATCAGTGCTGACCTTTTGTCAGAACTGACAGTATGATATACCAGACTATAACTGCCGAAAGACCTTTTTCGCGGAGAATGATCAGGATTATGGCAGCCACAATCAGGAATATGAAACGGACCTTGTTATCGGCCCATTTCAGGTTTTTGAACTTGAGCGAGAACATAGGTATCTCACTGGTCATCAGCCAAGAGAAGAAAATAACAACCGGTGTTATGAACCCCGGTGCTCCAGGCAGGTCAATGAGGTTGAACTGGAAAAGACCGCAGACAAACAGCGCATTGGCAGGTACTGCCAGACCCAGGAACGATGAGGTCTGACGCTCGTCCGTATTGAACTTGGCCAGACGCAGTGCCGCACAAACCACAATAACCAGACCGATGTAAGGAATGATCGTTGCTATTGTGTCATTGGCGTAGTTGAACTGGCGCAGTGTCATGACGCAAAGTACTGAGGGAGCCAGACCGAATGTAATAAGGTCTGCCAGGGAGTCCAGTTCCTTGCCTATGGGTGAATATGCCTTGAACAGTCTGGCGGACAGGCCGTCACAGAAGTCAAACAGTGAGCCGGCCACAACCCAGAGCAGGGCGTGCCATGCATCGGCATTGAATGCGGCCATCACTGCCATGCAGCCCGAAAGCAGGTTGCAGCAGGTAATGGTATTGGGAATATGTCTTGTTATGCTGTTAGCCATTGTCATGATAGTTTTGCCAGGATGGAGATATCGGCTGTGACCTTCTGGTTCATTTTTACGCATACCAGTGTGTCTACAGGAAGATATATATCAACTCTGGAGCCGAATTTTATGAATCCCAAATGGTTGTCAATCTGAGCCTCTTGACCGGTCTTGCAGTATGTAACCACCCTGCGCGCAAGCGCACCGGCTATCTGGCGGAGCATTACCTCTTTACCTTCCGGGGTCCTGATGACTACCAGTGAACGCTCGTTTTCAGTGCTGGCTTTAGGTTTGAATGCAGCGTGAAAACTGCCGTCCTGATGCTCTACTTTGGTGACTGTGCCGTTTACCGGAACCCAGTTGGCATGAACACTCCATACGCTCATGAATATGGAAACCATCAGACGGCGGTCATTGAAATAATCGGTCTCATCGACCTCTTCTATGGCAACTATCGTTCCGTCAGCCGGAGATACCACCACCTTCTCGCGGTCATCGCTTGGAAAACGGCGTATCGGATTCCTGAAGAAATGAAGAAAGAAGAAAACCAGGAACAACGTTACCGCCAGGGCTGCATACGACCACCATCCGAAGATGGCATGTATAATGAACAGCGGCAGGTTGATTGCAAAGAAGAGGATTGCCACGATGGTAAGTGTGGTCTTACCTTCGGGATTGATTGCGGGTTGATTTCCGTTGCTTCCGGCCATATCGTATTCTATATTGACTGACAAAGATAGCACATTTGAGCAAATAATGGCATACTTGTTGTATTGTATTTTGTTGAAAACTTTGGTGCGCTCACGGTTGTTTCTGTTTCCAAATGGGAGTAACTTTAAAAACTTTTTTCGGGCCAGATTACAATATGCAGGAATTCGTTCATCTCCATGTCCATACACAGTACTCTCTGTTGGACGGCCAGACCAACATCAAGAAGATGGTTGACAAGGCTGTAGCCGACGGTATGCGCGGTGTCGCGGTCACTGACCACGGCAACATGATGGGCATCAAGGAGTTCAAGAACTACTGCGACAAGGTAAATGACAAACTCAAGGAGGAGGGTAAGCATTTCAAGCCGATAATAGGCTGCGAGGTCTATGTGGCACCCCGCCGTAAGGAACAGCGTGAAAGCAAGGAACTGGACGGCGCCAATTACCACCTGATACTGCTGGCCAAGAACGAGAAGGGCTACCATAACCTTATCAAGATCGTGTCAAGGGCCTGGATGGACGGATTCTACTCGCATCCCCGTACCGACAAATATGACCTGGAAAAATATCACGAGGGAATAATCTGCTGCTCAGCCTGTCTGGGTGGTGAGGTCCCCAAACTGATAACTGCCGGCCGTATAGATGAGGCCGAGAAGGTGGTGGAGTGGTTCCACAACCTCTTTGGTGATGATTATTACCTGGAGTTGCAACGCCACAAGGCAACGGTACCCAACGCCAACCACGAGGCCTATCCGCTCCAGATGAACGTGAACGCGCATCTTAAGGAGATGTCGGCCAAATACGGCATAAAGACTGTCTGCACCAACGATGTTCATTTCCTGGATGAGGATAACGCCGATGCCCATGAACTGCTGATATGCCTCTCCACCGGCCGTACGCCAGATGACCCCAGCCTGATGCGCTACTCCAAGCAGGAGTGGTTCAAGACCACGGCCGAGATGAACAGCCTGTTTGGGGATGAGCAGGAATCCTTGGCCAATACCGTAGAGATTCTGGATAAGGTGGAGGAGTACTCCATCAACCATCCGCCCATAATGCCCAACTTCAACATCCCCCGGGAATTCGGAACCGAGGAGGAGTACCGCAAACGTCTTACCGAGGAAGACCTGTTCCGCGAGTTTACCTGCAATGAGCACGGAGAGACAGTCATGTCCCGTGAGGAGGCCGAAAAGAAGATAAACAAACTGGGCGGTTATGACAAACTGTATCGCATAAAGCTGGAGGCCGATTATCTGGCAGAACTTACTTTCCGCGGGGCAAAGGTGCGCTACGGCGATCCCGTTCCGGACAGTGTGATGGAACTGCTCAAGTTTGAGCTGCACATAATGAAGACCATGGGTTTCCCGGGTTACTTCCTTATAGTGCAGGACTTTATCAACGCCGCCCGCAATGAGTTGGGCGTATCGGTTGGCCCGGGCCGCGGATCGGCCGCCGGATCGGCCGTGGCATACTGTCTGGGTATCACGCAGATTGACCCCATCAAGTATGACCTGCTGTTTGAGCGTTTCCTCAATCCTGACCGTATATCTCTGCCCGATATAGATGTGGACTTTGATGATGACGGTCGTGGCCGCGTGCTGCAGTGGGTGACCGAGAAGTACGGCAAGGAGAAGGTGGCACATATCATAACTTACGGCACCATGGCTACCAAGATGGCCATAAAGGATGTGGCTCGTGTGCTGGAGGTGCCGCTGGATGTATCCAATGCGCTTTGCAAAGCTATTCCAGACCGTCTGCCCGATGATGCCAACGGCAAGCCCCGCAAGATGAACCTGAGCAATGTACAGGAGTGCGTGCCCGAAATCCAACAGGCTGCAGCATCTGAAAATGAGCGCTTGCGCAACACCATAAAGTTTGCCAAGATGCTGGAGGGCAATGTGCGCGGAACCGGAGTGCATGCATGCGGAACCATTATCTGCCGTGACGATATTACAGATTGGGTGCCCGTATCGTGGGCTACCGATAAGGATACAGGTGAACGCCTGCTGGTAACCCAGTATGAGGGTAGCGTGATTGAGGATACCGGCCTTATCAAGATGGACTTCCTGGGCCTTAAGACCCTCTCCATAATAAAGGAGGCCGTTGAGAATATCAGGAATAGCCTGGGTATTGATGTGGATATTGACAGGATTCCCATCGATGATCCCAAGACATTCAAGCTTTACTGCGAGGGACGTACCATAGGAACGTTCCAGTTTGAATCGCCCGGTATGCAGAAATACCTGCGTGAACTCCAGCCGGGTGTGTTTGAGGACCTTATAGCAATGAACGCGCTGTATCGTCCGGGACCTATGGATTATATCCCTGACTTTATTGACCGTAAGTTGGGCCGCAAGCCTATAGAATATGATATTCCGGTAATGGAGAAGTACCTCAAGGATACCTACGGCATTACGGTCTATCAGGAGCAGGTCATGTTGCTGTCACGTCTGCTTGCAGGTTTTACCCGAGGTGAAAGCGATACCCTGCGCAAGGCTATGGGTAAGAAGCTCAAGGACAAGCTGGATCACCTTAAACCCAAATTCATAGCCGGCGGCCAGGCCAACGGTCATGATCCCAAGGTCCTGGAAAAGATCTGGGCCGACTGGGAAAAGTTTGCATCATACGCTTTCAACAAGTCTCATGCTACATGTTACTCTTGGGTGGCATATCAGACCGCCTGGCTCAAGGCCAACTATCCGTCACAGTATATGGCGGCCGTACTGAGCCGTGCCGGAGATATAACCGAGGTTACCAAACTGATGGATGAGTGCAAGGCCATGGGAATAAACGTTCTTGGGCCAGATGTAAACGAGAGCGTGCCGCGTTTCGGTGTCAACTCCAAGGGCGATATCCGCTTTGGCATGGCATCGGTCAAGGGCGTGGGCGAGAATGCAGTATCGGCCATTGTAAGTGAACGTAAGGCAAACGGTCCGTATAAGAGCATATTTGATTTTGTGCAGCGTGTCAACCTGAGCGCCTGCAACCGCAAGAACATAGAGAACCTGGCTCTGGCCGGAGCGTTTGACTGCTTCCCCGAGATAAGGCGCGAGCAGTTCCTGCAGCCCTGCGGCAAGAACGAGGTGTTCAGTGATGTGCTGGTGCGTTACGGTACCAAGTACCAGACCGACAGGATGGAGTCTCAGTTCTCATTGTTCGGTGATCTGGGACATACGGACCTGATTGCCACACCTTCCATTCCCGATGCTCCCGAATGGCCTCTGCTGGAGCGCCTCAACAAGGAAAAGGAGTTGGTGGGTATATACCTGTCGGCCCATCCGCTTGATGAGTACAGGGTTATCCTGGAGAATGTGTGTACTGTGGGAATGAGCCAGTTGGAGGATCGTGCGGCGCTGCTCAACAAGGAGCTGATCATGGGTGGAGTTGTGACCGGAGTACGCAGCGGTCATGCCAAGAACGGCAAGCCCTATGGTGTTACCCATATCGAGGATTTTACAGGTCCGGGCGAAATATTCCTGATTGGAGAGCCCTGGCTCAAGTGGTGCAATATGATGAAAGAGGGCAACTACCTTTTTATCAAGGCTACCTGTCAGCCCTACAAGTACAATCCGGAGAAGATTGATTTTGTGATAAACTCCATTGAGTTGCTCCAGGATGTCAAGGATACCGCCATTAGTTCCATGACTCTCAGCATGCCGGTAACCGAGATAGACAAGGAATTCATAAGTGACCTGGATACGCTTACCGGTAAGGAGGGAAACACCACTCTCAAGTTTGTGCTTACGGACCTTTCATCACCGGACCGCAGGGTTTCGCTCTTATCGGTCAACCGTAAGATTACCGTCACGCAGGATCTGATGGATTACATTAAGAAAAGAGAATCAATTAATTATTCATTTAATCAATAACAAGTATTATGGAATTGGAAATTACCAGTCAGAATTTTGAAGAGATCAAGAAGCAGGGACAGCCTGTACTGATTGATTTCTGGGCAACATGGTGCGGACCGTGCAAACGTTTGGGCCCCATCATCGGTGAGATTGCCGCGGAGTATGACGGCAAGGCTATTATCGGAAAGTGTGACATTGAGGAGAACGATGAGCTGACCGAGCAGTTCGGTATAATGAACGTTCCTACCGTGGTGTTCCTTAAGGACGGCAAGGAGGTTGACCGCGTGGTAGGCCTTGCTATGAAGAATGTCTACGAGGATAAACTTAACGCTCTGCTCTGATCATGGCACAGGATGAGTTCCTTGAGGATGACCTTGACGATCAGAAAACCGTCGAGTACATTAAGAACACGCTTCCGCAGGACCTGAAGGAAAAGTACACCGATGACATCCTCTATTATATACTGGATGTAATCAACGACTACTTTACCACAAGCGGCGTGCTGGATCAGGAGCCCGATGCCGACGGCTGCATCGATATAGACAACGATGCTCTGGTTGCCTATATTATTAAGGAGGCCAAGAAGGACAAGATAGGTTCCTTCCCGGCCGATGAGTTGATTCTCATCGTGGAGGCTGAGGCTGATTACGTTGATTCGCTAGGCGAATAGTACAATTGGGGACAGACCCCTTTTGTATCACTTTTGCAAAAATGATACAAAAGGGGTCTGTCCCCAATTGTACTATTCTATTGTGCGTGAACCATCACTGTTTTCGGTGATGGTTACTTTTTTTGCATCAAGCGGCAAGAGTTCCTCTACAAGTTCGGGCCACTCTATGAAGCAGAGGGCGCCGCTGTAGAAATAGTCCTCATACCCCAGGTCATATACCTCCTCCAGTTTCTTGATGCGGTAAAAATCAAAGTGGTAAATGAGTTCGGCAGTGGTCTGGGACCGATATTCGTTTATGATGGCGAATGTAGGGGAGTTGACCTCATCCTCCACGCCCAGCAGTTTACACAGTGCCTTTATGAATGTTGTCTTGCCAGCACCCATCTTTCCGTAGAATGCAAATACGGTATCATCGCCCATCTGGCCGATGAACTCACGGGCTGCTTCCTCAATATGGTCAAGGTCTTTTATAGTGATGTTCATTTCTTTTTGGGGTTTAGGGTTATGAAAGGTATTATCATCTCTTCCAACGATACGCCTCCATGCTGGAAGGTCTCTTTGTAGAAAGATGCAAAACTGTTGAAGTTGTTCTGATATACAAAATAATCGGCTTCTGTACAGAATATGTATGATGTGCTTACGTTGGGTGAAGGCAGTTGCGCCTTGAGCGGCTCACTGATTTCATACACATCCTTGGGGTTGAAACCAAGGTTCTTGCCCAATTTGTAGCGAAGGTTGGTGTTGGTGGTCCGGTCACCTGCAATCTTTACGGCATGGTTGACCAAGATGCTGCCGTGGTCGGTTGTTATCATTACTTTACGTCTTGTATAAGCCATTGAACGGAACAGTTCACGTACAGATGAATGCCTGAACCATGACAGGATCAGACTGCGGTATGCAGCCTCATCGTTGGCCAGTTCACGCATCATGCGGGAATCGGTCTTGGCGTGCGACAGGATATCTATGAAGTTGACAACAACTACATTCAGGTCATTTGACAACAGGTTGTTGAACTGGCTTAAAAGCTTGTCGGCTGCAGCCGAATCATTGACCTTGTTGTATGAGAATGTGTTCTTGCGGCGGTAACGCTCCAGATGAGTCTGTATCAGTGGTGCTTCGTTAAGGTTCTTTCCTTCTTCGGAGTCCTCATCCACCCACAGGTCAGGGAACATCCGGCTTATCTGTTCAGGCATGAGACCGGAGAATATGGCGTTGCGCGAGTATTGAGTGGCTGTGGGCAATATGCTGTAGTAAAGCTGTTCCTCAAAAGTGAACAGTTCGGCAAGTTCGGCAGAGAGAACGCGCCATTGGTCATATCGGAAATTATCCAAAACTATGAGAAACAGCTTTTCGCCATTGTCAAGTGCCGGGAATATGTATTTCTTGAACAGGTCCGGACTCATGACGGGTCTCTTGCTACGGTCTGTCATCCAATCCATGTAGTTGCGTTTTATGAACTTGCAGAATGCGGCGTTGGCCTCGACTTTCTGCATTTTGAGCATTTCGTGCATGGTGCTGTCGGCCTCCTTTAGTTCCAGTTCCCAATAGACCAGTTGACGGTAGACCTCTATCCAGTCATCGGCCGTAAGGGAGTCATTTATCTGCATGCTCAGACGTCCGAAATTCTGCTGGTAGCTGCGGTCAGTTTCGGCTGTTACGATATCACGTTTGTGTATGTTCTTCTTGAGTGACAGAAGTATCTGGTTGGGGTGGACAGGCTTGATGAGATAGTCGGCTATCTTGGAGCCGATGGCCTGGTCCATGATGTTCTCCTCCTCGCTCTTGGTGACCATCACCACAGGGATGTTAGGATCAATCTCCTTGATGTACTGAAGTGTTTCCAGACCGCTCATGCCAACCATATGTTCATCCAACAGCACAAGGTCATACTGTTTTGAACGGCACATGTCAAGCGCATCGTGCCCGTTGGTTATGGTGTCCACCTCATAACCTTTGTTCTCAAGGAACAGTATGTGTGCCCTGAGCAGGTCTATCTCATCATCGACCCAAAGAAGTGTTCCTATCTTGTTGCTCATCGTCATTATATTCTTCAAACAGAGTGGCTCCGTCTATTTCAAACTCAGGTATGTTAAGGAAATGCTGTTCATAGAATTCCTGGTACTCATTGAAACTGTAGTGGCGTAACAGTATCTCAAGGTTGTCGGGGCTTATGACAACAGCTTTTATTCCGCTCAACTTGGCTGTCATCTCGGCGTCATTGTACAGACTGCGGCAATAAACGTATGCCTCATCAAAGTTAAGGAATTCGCCCACCTTGAGCATGCCGATACCCTGGTCGGTCTGGAAAGTCATGTCAAAGTTACGTATCATGTAGTTCGTGAAATTATACCTTGCCACCTCAAACAGGAGCTGGTTGCGGTTGAGCTCTCCATCGGGATAAGCCAAAACCAGCAGGAACGGCTGATAGCGGTCATCGCTGAACTGAGGCATCAGACTGTCTGCCGATTCGTCACTCCCGGTTGTCCCGTTCCGGCGGTCCCAGATTGAACCGAATGATGTGGACTGAAGTATCTTTCCGTTCTGCAGGCCCTGTGCTATGAGTCCGGCCAGCTGACTGATCTCATTCTGGGGATATTTGCTTACAATTTCCTTGAGCTTTTCCAGGAAAGCCCCGCTGTCTCCATCCTGAAGGTCAAGCGATGCATCCAGGAAAAGGAATTTGGCCCGGTGCTGCCCTATCGGATATCTGTCGGCCGATATCTGGCAGTTCTGACGGACGGTAAGATAGTCACCCTTCCTGAAGGCATCATATGTTACGGCATAGATGGAGTCTTCACGATGCTTTCCGTAACGGGTATTGTCAATGTAATCAGAATCACATATCATCACCGTGAAGTCACTTTCCGGATAAAGTCTCTGCATACGTGCGCGGCAGGAGTCTGCATCGGTGAATCTGCCCCACAGAGAATACATGAGATAGAGATTGTACATAGCCTTGTCGGCCTCTTGGGATTGGGGATAATCCGAAATGACGCGCGTCAGGGATTTTTCGGCAGACGGATATTCGTTTAGTCTGTCCTTATATATTATACCCTGTTCCAGAAGCGCGGCCGATATAAGCTTGTCAGACTTATCCTTGTCTTCATCGGTAAAAGGAATCTGCTGAATGTAGTACTCACGTTTGTACGGGTCAGTCTCCAGTTCGGTTACTATTATGGAGTCTGCCAAAAGAGCAAGTGAATCGGATAGCAATCCTTCGGCACCCGGAACAGGTTCGGAGTTAGGGGTGATGGAAGCAAGCATGGTCTTGTTGGACCTGCGCCAGTCATCCTCAAGCTTACGCTCTCCCCATTGCCTTGCAAACTCCTTCCTGCCGGTTTCGACTATCTTGGGATTGTAGAAATACCATCCGCTCTTGGATTCCCTGTTGTCTTCAATTGACATCTCTGATTGAGCACCTCTTTTTTCGGCCTCCTTCGCCTCCTGTATCCGGCGTTCCTCCTCAAGCCTCTCTTTCTCCCTGTAATCCTCAATTACCTGGTCAATGATAGCGTTTAGCTGATCATCGGGCAGGGTGGACAGCCATTGAAGGCTATCCTGTAGTTGAACTGTCTCCGTACATCTTACAAGGTCCTCCAACACCTCGGAGCGTAGTTTGACAGTCTGGTATTCCTTATGGCCGTTGCTGATCATGCCAACCGCCTGGGAGTAGCATTCGGATGCGCTGGCATAATCGGCCATATCCCAATACAGGTTGGCCATTGTCAACAACAGTATACCCTTTTCGGGCGACGGTTTCACGGATTTTTCAACCCCTTCATTATACAGGACCAGAGCGGTGGCAGTATCTCCCCTTAGCAGATGAATATTACCCATTGCGTAATAGATCTGGTCAAGACTGTTACGGTTGTTGGGGTCACGCTCCATGCGCTTGAGCTTTTTCATCAACTTACGCACGTTCCCGTCACTTGCCATGGTTTCGGTCTGCTGGATTCGTGCATGGAACTCTATCTGGTACGGAGGACTCATGCGGATAACCTTGCCGAACATACGATATGCATCATCGTTCCTTCCGGTAGCCTTGTATAACTGTCCTAAAAGATATTTCTCACGTACACGTGCCGTCTTGCTCACGCCCTTGCGTCTGATAGCCTCTTCCAAAGGCGGAATACCCTCTTCATACCGTTCATTTTTAAGAAGGTATGATGCATATCTTGCCTGGTAATCCAGATGCCTGGCCATGCTGGTCTTGGTTTGGGCTGAACGCTGGAACAGTTCTTCGGCTTCATAGTTCCATCCCAACTCTGAGTAACATTGAGCCATCTTGTATTGGGCTTCGGCCACGATTTCGGGCTCGTCAAAATAGAGCTTGGTGATGTAAGAGTAGGTGCTGGCAGCCTCTATGAAATCACCTTTCTGACGCTGTGCGTCCGCCATCAGGAACCAGGCATGCCATAGGAACGGATTGTACTCGTTCTTGTTCTGCCACTCCCTTTCAGCTTCACTGGGGGTCCCTTTCTCCTTCTTTTGGGGCTTGGCGGTTATTGAGTGGAGCTTGATGCCTTTCTGGGCTTTCTCTATGGCCAGGTCATAGTTGGCACTTCCTATGTTGCGCACACTCTCATCGCTTATGGGATCAAGGTCAAGAATCTCCAGGAGATTGTCCTGCTTGCCCTCTTCCTGGGCTGCAAACCCTTTCTTGTATGCCTCATTACCGTTAAAATAGACGTTGTAACGGGTTACGGTAGCCTGATAGAAGCGTGACATTGCCGTGTTGCGGCTTGAAGAGCATCCTGCCGCAGCTATAAGCAACAGCAACAAACAAGTGTATCCGCCAACTCCAAACCTTTTCATCAACAGTTTCAGTCTATTTCATTCATCATAGAGTAACACTCTTCCTTAAGTTCATCGGGCAGTTCGATGTTACGTGCCTGCAGACATTCCATCCACTCCTTGACTTCATCTTGCCGCATGGTGTACATTACATATCTGAAGGCTTCTATTTCATTGTCGTCATAACTGTCCGATCCGCGTCCACTGAAACGGTCTAGCTCCTCATCATCAAAATACTGAGCCTCCCTGAGACGGGCTTCGGCCAGTTTCTGCTTCTCGCACACCGCATGCTTGCCGCAACACTCACCCGACGGGACGGCAGGCTGGGGTGTATAGGACTCCTGAGCGTTGCTGTTACGTGTCTTGTTCCATCGGTCAAGGTAGGTCAGGACAAATAACAGTATCAATATAACTGCGCATATTATGTATACCACGTTGTTCATAACGGAAAACACCTTGTTAAATTGCGAAGATACAAAAAAGAACGATTCCAAAGGAACCGTTCTTTTTTCAGTCGGGGTGACTGGATTCGAACCAGCGACCACACGCCCCCCAGACGCGTACTCTAAACCGGGCTGAGCTACACCCCGCTGTCGGTATCAGGCCTTGCGGCCCTCAAAACCGGCGCAAAGGTATTTCTTTTTGTTATATTATCCAATTATTCCTGCTTTTTTTTCATTTTTTGATCTCTTTGACCTTTGCTTTTACGGGAGCCTTCTTTGGAGAAGCATTGATAATCTCGGGCATAAGCATAAAACTTTCCAAAGGTTTAGGCTCTGTAAAACCCATTGGGACCGTATGACCGTTTTCATTGTATTCAAAGGCTACAAAGTAGCGTGCATAAGGGTGCAGGCGCGAGGTCGGGAATACGGTGGTTATTGAGTAAGTCCTTCCGGGCTTGATCTTTATCTTCTTGACAGCCAGCACTTGAACACTGTGCTCACGTTCTATTATCCTTAGATATATAGGGCCTGAATAAACGCTGTCACCCTGGTTGGTCACATGGAATGTAACATAACCTTCATCACCTACAGAGAGTCCTTTGAGACCCAGTTCGGGGTCACTGCACATCTTTATGTTCTTTCCGAAATCGGGGAATGAGACGAATTGTGCCTGTGCATACAGACTTGAGACAAGTGCCAAGCAAATGATCAGGAGCTTTTTCATACTTGCGGATTTAAGATTCTTTCACACAAATATATGACAAATAAAAACCTTTGTCAACAAAAACGCCCCCTTTTTTATAAGGAATTATCCTTCACGGCAAAAGTCCAGCATCTCAAGGAACAGGGGCTTGGAGATATACTGTAATGATAAGCCGCCGTTTGGGGCGGGAAGGTTGGCCTCGACTCCGTCAATACCGTTAAGGCAGAGTTCCGTAAGGCGGTCATACCATTTGCAGTCAAGCAGTATGGGACCAGTGATTTCACGAGCAGAGTACTGCAGAGCGCGTAATCGTGCTGATGATAATCCGCAGAGTACAAATGACAGATATGCCGCACCTGCACGCCCCCATGCTGCGGCTCCTCCTTCTTTGTATGAGAGTCCGTTATCTGATGCCACTCTTAACAACGCATCGGCCAGTATACTTGAGAATTCGGTCATATCTGATGCAAAAATAGACAATATCCTTCAAACCGGGCAGATTATGTTACAGGCTCATGCCGACAGACAAATCAAAAAAGATTATAAATAGTAATCATCTGATTAAACCATTTATGGTGTTGCCAGTCCAAAAGTCTACAAACTGACGATATGAAGAAAGCTATCCTTCTGCTAACCATACTCCTTCTTGCTCTGCCCCAATCGGGTTCAGCTCAGAAGAGCAATGAAAAGGAGAAATCAAAACTTACAGGTAAAACATCGGTTACCGGTCGAATTATCGACGGTTCAACCACAGAGTACATGCCTCAGGTTACCATTCAGCTCATGGAGTTGAAAGATACCTCATTTGTATATGGTACCGTAACTGACAATGAAGGTTGGTTTACAATCAAGAAGGTTCCTGAGGGCGAATACCTGTTACGCTACTCTTTCATGGGATACAGTACCGTGGATTTTGATTTCAAGGTTCTTAAGGAGGATCGTGACCGTCAGTTAGGCGTATTCAAGATGTATGAAAGCAGTATCCTTCTTACCGAGGCGGTTATTGAGGATGCGCTTCCGCCTACCCAGGTGGTTGATGATACCCTGATGTTCAACGTGAGCGCTTTCCGTGTGCCGGAAGGTTCTGTCCTGGAGGAACTTATCAAGCGACTGCCCGGCGTAGAGGTGGATGAGAACGGAGGCATAACCGTAAACGGCCGTACCGTGTCCCGGATATTGGTTGACGGTCAGGAGTATTTTGGAAATGACCGTTCCATGGCTACCAAGAATCTTCCGGTTAACATCATACACCGTATCAAGACCTATCAGCGAAAGAGTGACCTGGCACGCATCACCGGAATAGATGACGGTGAGGAGGAGACGGTCATGGATCTGGAGATAAAACCCAATATGCGTAACGGATGGCTGCATAACATTGACGGAGCCATAGGTAAACCGGTTGGAAACAACGACTATGGCGACTGGATCAAATATCTGTGGTCCGGTCGATATACGCTTAACCGTTTCCAGGCCAATACTCAGTTCTCTGTCAATGCCAACACCCAGAATTCCGGCCGAGGCAATGGCGTGAGCTACACAACGCAGATCGGTGTCAATTTCTCCAAGAACATAGGTGAGCCGTTCCCGCGCCGCCGTAATGAGTTCCCGCTGGTTGTGGGTGGTAACGTAAGGTTTAACGGTTCCACATCACGTTCCATAAGCGAATCGGAATCTGAGACCTTTGCTACCGATTATAGGGAAGCTACATTCCGCAGCAACCGTTCAAACAGCAACAGCGGCAGCGGTAGCGTGAACGGTGAGTTCCGCATGGAATGGAGACCCGACTCATCCCTGAATATCATTTTCCGTCCCAGCTTCCAGCTGAGCAAGAACAACAACAATTCCGGAAGCGGATCGGTAACATTCAACCAGGATCCGTACTTAGCTACCGATATGACCAATATCCTTGATGAATACGTCAACCTGGCAGACACATTGATGGATTCAATAGGCGTAAACTCCCAGACCAGCTCCAACCACAGTGAAACCTCTAACAATCAGATAAGCGGTGAGTTCCAGTTCAACAAGCGTTTCAATGACCTGGGCCGCAACTTTACGATAAGGTTTACATTCG
>Ga0310697_10003502_pt1 | contig 15882 bp, 17 predicted proteins | sample 172DNAGHGlowgp2_FD_203883 | JGI IMG/M metagenome (GOLD analysis project Ga0310697, IMG submission 203883) | Sheep rumen microbial communities from Palmerston North, Manawatu-Wanganui, New Zealand - 1728 DNA GHGlow gp2 (v2) (version 2) | ecosystem: Host-associated > Mammals > Digestive system >... | reverse complement strand
CGAGAAGACGAAGCAGTCAAGCAGCATTTTTGCCGCTTCTGCCGCCTTCTCCGGGCTGGACGCGTGGATCGTGGCAAGGCTCTCACCCGGCTGCACGGCGTCGCCCACCTTCTTGTGCAGCACCACGCCCACTGAGAGGTCGATGCTGCTCTCCTTGGTGGCGCGGCCGCCGCCCAGGTGCATGGAGATCAGGCCGATCTTCTCGGCAAAGATGCGGGCAACGAAGCCGCCTTTTTCCGCCGGAGCCTCCAGCTTCACCGCCGCCTGCGGCAGCAGATCCGGGTCGAATACCGGGCTGGCGTCGCCGCCCTGGCCATCCACCATCTGGGCAAGCTTCCGGAGGGCGCTGCCGTCCTCAATGGTTTTCAGCAGCTCCAGCTTTGCTTCCTCCTGGCTCCAGACCACGCCGGCCTCCACCATCATGAGGCTCCCCAGCGTAAGGCAGAGCTCCAGCAGGTCACCCTGCTTCTCTCCCCGCAGCACCTCAATGGCCTCCCGGACCTCCACCGCGTTGCCCACGGCATAGCCCAGAGGCTGATCCATATCGGTGATGACAGCGGCGCATTTCCGCCCGGCCAGACGGCCGATGCGGGTCAGGCCCCGGGCCAGCTCCTCGGCCTGGGCCTCGGTCTTCATGAAAGCGCCGTCGCCGCATTTCACGTCCAGCACGATCACGTCCGAACCGCTCGCGAGCTTCTTGGACATAATAGAGGACACGATCAGCGGAATGGAAGGCACGGTGCCGGTCACGTCCCGCAGGGCGTAGATTTTCTTGTCTGCCGGGACCAGATCGGCGGTCTGGCCCATGATGGCAATACCGATATCGTTGACGTTTTTAAAGAAGGTCTCTTCGGAGATCGCCGTCGTAAAGCCGGGGAAGCTCTCCAGCTTGTCGATGGTGCCGCCGGTGTGGCCCAGGCCCCGGCCGGACATCTTGGCGATCTTCAGCCCGGTCGCCGCCACCATGGGGCAGAGAATCAGGCTGGTCTTGTCCCCCACGCCGCCGGTGGAGTGCTTGTCCGCCTTGATGCCCTTGATCGGGCTCAAATCCAGCGTTTCCCCGGAGTGCATCATGGACATGGTCATGTCCAGCGTCTCCCGGTCGTCCATGCCGCGCAGCAGGATCGCCATGCACATGGCCGACATCTGATAGTCCGGGATCTCACCGCGGGTATAGCCCTGGATCATGAAGTCGATCTCCTCGGTGCTCAGCACGCCGCCGTCTCTCTTTTTCGCGATCAAATCGGTCATCTGCATTTGGATCACCATTCCTTTCAGGCCCCCTCGCCTGAAGGGGCCGGAGGCTTCTTCTGTTGTTATGATTATAATCCATCTACCAGCGAAAAACAATGTATTCTTTCCCTCCGATTTGGAGAAGGCGCAGCCCCAGCCTCTCCCGGCGCAAACCCGCCGGGATGGCCAGCAGCCTCTCGCGCCGGTGGTAGAGCATGCCGCCCGCTCCCTCCGTCCAGCCCTGTCTGTCAGTCAAGGCCGCGGTGTCTCCCCCTCTTTCCGCCGCTTCGTCGGGAGAAGTCGAGGCGTGGGTGATCGCCGTCGGCAGTTCTCTTCTGCTGAGCCTGCGGCAAAGGCGGCTCTCCCCCCCGCCCGGCTCCATCACACCGAGAAGGCGCGTCTCCCCTTCCCCACAGAGGTAGAGCCGCGTCAGCCCCGATCTGCCCGGCAGCCGCGCCTCAAACACCGTGTACAGTCCCTCCTGCCGGGCGTTCATCCGCCCGATCTCCCGGCCGTTTTCGTAAATCGGATACTCCATCTGCCCACTCCCCTCTCATCCTCAAACCGCAAAAAGCACCCCGTTCACTCTATGAACGGGGTGCTTCGGTTTATTCGGTAAAGGGCAGGCCCATGCTGACCGCGAGCGCGCTGTTGACCGCGCTCATGGTTTTCTCGTCCAGTCGTCCCATGCACTGCCGCAGCCGGGATTTGTCCAGGGTACGGATCTGCTCCAGCAGGATGATGCTGTCCCGATTCAGGCCGGTCGTCTGGCTGGAGAGTCGGATATGGGTGGGCAGCTTCGCCTTGCCGGTCTGGCTGGTGATGGCCGCCGCGATCACAGTGGGGCTGTGGCGGTTGCCGGTGTCGTTCTGGACGATCAGCACCGGGCGCATGCCGCCCTGCTCGCTGCCGACCACCGGGCTCAGGTCGGCGTAATAGATATCTCCTCGTTTCACCATGGTATTCACGCTCCGGGAATAGTATCGCCCACACCAGTATATGTAAGCCGGCGGGTGTAATGCTATTGTCCCACGGGAGCGCTAAAAATATTCAGTAAACAGAACACATGAAAAGGTACCGCTGCGCAGTGATTCAATCGCCGCGCAGCGGCACCTTAACGATTCATTATTCATTATTCATTATTCATTTTTCATTGTGCATCACACCAGGAATCCACCGTCGACCGTGATCACCTGTCCCGTAATATACGGGTTTTCCGCCACGGCGAGGACCATCTGGGCGATCTCCTCGGGTTTTCCCAGCCTGCCCAGTGGGATCTCGCGGGCAAGCTCCTCCAGCGTCTCCTGCCCCAGCACCTGCACCATATCCGTGTCGATGACGCCCGGCGCGACGCAGTTGACCCGGATGCCGGAGAGGGAGAGCTCCGCCGAGAGGGAGCGCGTCAGCCCAATGATGGCGTGCTTGGTGGAGGAATAGGCCGCCTCACAGCTGGCGCCGTGGCTGCCCCAGATGGAGGAGATATTCACGATGCAGCCCGCATGCTCGTGGAGCATCGGCCCCAGCACGGCCTGGCTGCAGTGGAAGCAGCCGCCCACGTTCACGGCGTAGAGCCGCTGCCAGGTCTCCTCCTCGATGTCCTGAAACTGCTGCTGTTTGGCGATGCCCGCGTTGTTGACGAGAAGCGTCACCGGCCCCAGCTCCCGCTCGATGCGGCGCACCATGGCCCACACGGCCTCCCGGTCCGCCACGTCGCACTGCTGGGTGATGACCTCGCGGCCCTCGCTCCGCAGCTTCTCCGCCAGCTCCCCGGCCTTGTCGGACCGCTCGATATAGTTGATGCACACGGCGTATCCCGCCCGGCTCAGCGCTGCCGCGATGGCGGCCCCGATGCCGCGGGAGGAACCCGTGACCAGCGCAACCTTTTTCATCTCTTCAGGCCCTCTTCAATCAGTCTCCGGCTGTAGTCGGAGAGCTCCGCCGTGCTCATGGCTTTGACCTTCTCCGCCGGGATCACTTCCAGAATGTCCAGATACACGTCCGTGGGGCGCAGGAACAGCCGCTTTTTCACCTGTTCCGAATTGCGCACGCAGGCCACGGCGATGGGGACGCTGGCCCGCTGGGCGGTCTTGAAAGAGCCGTGGTGGAAGGGCAGCATCTCGCTGGTCTTGCTGCGGGTGCCCTCGGGATAGATGCCGATGGAGCAGACGTCCCGCTTCATGTAATCCGCGGCGGTCAGGATGGTTTTCAGCGCCGCCCGGTCATTCTCCCGGTCGATGGGCAGATAGCCCGCGTTATAGGCGATGTCCCCCACCATGGGGATCTGCATATTGGAAGGCTTGGAGATGAAGGAGATGTTCCACTTGTAGAGATAGCCAATGACCATCAGCGGGTCAAACATGGACTTGTGATTGCACACGAAAAGGAAGCGGCTGTCCGTGGGCAGCTTCTCCTCGCCGGAGATGTGCGGCTTCACGCCGCCGTAGAGACACAGGAAGCGCCCCACGCCCCGGCAGGCCTCCCGGGCCCTGGGATTCTGCTTCTCGATGGGCTTTGTGCGGTCCACCGGCAGCGACAGCAGCCACCAGACCGTCACATACACGCCGTGCATCAGGGCGAAGACCAGCAGGAACACCAGCACGCCCAGCAGCCAGTGCCAGTGGGCCAGCGCCACCACGGCCCAGGCAGCCGCCAGCGCGCACAGGAAAAACAGAAAGGCATAAATCATAAGCGGGTACCTCTTATTTCAGAACTACCCGCTTATTGTATACCAGCCCCGCGCAAAATGCAAGGCCGCCGCCCTCCCCGGAGGGAGGCGGGCTCAGCCGCCCAGCTGCCGGACCGCCTGATCCGCGCCGGTGGCGGCGAGGCCGGAGGCGATGCCCACCGCCAGCGCGTCGATCAGATTTGTGGCCGGGAAGTCGGGCATGACGCCCATGGCCAGCGCGCCAAGCGCGCCGCCCAGAATCCCGCAGAACAGCGGGATCCACTTGTTGTCAAGCGGGGAGAGCTTCACACCCATCCCGCCCAGATAGCAGATTAAAGTAATACCTGTGATTTCCATACAATCTCCTTTCTTTATTCATGCGCCTTGCGGTTCAGATGCTTCTCGATCTTTCCGATCGCCTCAGTCACGGGGCCGTTGCAGCCCTGCTCCTTGAGGCCCTTCAGGCAGGCCAGTACGCCGTAGGTCAGCAGCCCCTGCTCGTCCTTCATGGCCTGGATGTCTGCATCCTGCCGCTGCTGCTTCTGATACCAGTTATAGGCCCTGTTGTAGTAGCCCAGCAGTGCAAGGGCTGCGGCCAGCACCGCCGCGGCGGTGATGAGGCTCTGCCAAGTGACGACCATTGCGCTCACACTCCCAGCAGGGCCCGCCAGCTCTCCGGTCCCACGACGCCGTCCACCGCGAGCTTCCTGGCCCGCTGGAACTGATAGAGCGCCCCGTAAGTTGCGGGGCCGAAGTCGCCGTCTGCTCCCCATGGCCCGCAGCGAAAGCCGCGCCCGATCAGCAGCAGTTGTGCGCTCCGCACCGCCTCGCTCTTATCGCCCCGCCGCAGGATCGGCAGGCTCACCGCCGCCTCCCGGGCTTTCGGGGCCGCCGCTTCTGTCTCCACCGCAGCTTCTTTCCGGCTGTGCTCCGCCGCTCCGTCCGCCAGGGAGAGATAGTAGGGCTGCCCGTAGCCGCGGATATAGCGGGAGTCTGCGTGCAGCTTCCGCAGCCCGACGGCGTCGGATTTGTTGCCCTCGATCACCGTGATCACGTCGCCCGTCAGCTCCAGCACGATGCCCACATGGTCGCTGGAGCCGCGGCAGTCGCCATAACCGGAATCCTCCCAGTCGTAAAAGATCACATCGCCCGGCTTTGGGATCACGTCGTCCCGCTCTTCGAAACGTCCGGCCTGCCGGTACAGCGCAATCATCGCGTCGCAGGCGCATTCCGGGTACAGGATCTCAGTGAGCCCGGCCTTCTGCCCAACTGCCGAGACAAAGGCCGCACACCAGGGGTCCGAATACTGCATCCGGTAGCCTCTCGGCAGGGGTTTTATTGTGTTGTAGCAGTCGAGGATGGGGCGGTGACTGCCATCCGCCTCTCTGCAGCCCATCCAGGCTCTCGCCGTGTCGCAGACAAGCTGCCGCAGTTCGTTCTCTGTCATGCCGGTCTTCCTCATCGCTGCGACAGGCCTCCCTTGAAGCCTTTGCTGCTTCCGGTGCCCGTGCTTTTCTTGCTGACCCAGGGCACGCCGGCGGCGCTTGCATGCACGGTGGAGGTCAGAGCTGCACTTGCTGTGCTCTTCGTGCTGCCACGGTAGGAGCCGCCCTTCGGCGCGGCGCTCACCAGCTTCGTGCGCTCATATTCCTTCCGCAGCGCCTCGGCGGAAGCCCGGGTCAGGCCGGCCGCCCCCAGCTCGCTGTCAGTTGGCACATAGCCCGTGCCGGAGATCAGCTTGACCAGGTTCTGGTAGCTGTCCTGCTGCTGTTTGTAGCGCTGCTGGGCGGCCTTGCTCTCCTGCTCGGCGGTGTAGCGCTCATCGGCCAGGGCGTCCCGCTGCCGCTGATACTCCGCGGCCTGGGCCGCCTGCTCGCGGGCGTAGGCGTCCTCCGCCCGCTCATGCGCCAGATCATAGCGATCCCGCAGGGCCTCGCCCTCATCCCGGTACTGCTGATAGGCCATGCCATAGAGCTCAGGCAGCGCCTCGCTCAAAAGCCGCAGGTACTCATCATACTGCTGCTGGCCCACAGTCTGCGCATAGCTGGAGCCATAGCCGCCGGTCAGGGCCGCGGCGCCGGCCATCGTGTCGCGCATGGCCATGCGCCCGTTCTGCACATAGCGATCGGCGTAGCTGCGGTACAGCGGGTCGTCCTGCGCCCGGTATTGAAAGGGCTGCCGTCCGATCAGCGCCTGATACAGCGCCTCCAGCTCATCGCCGCCCTGTAAATAATCCATTGCCATTTCCGTTCTCCTTTATCATTATCCCTGCCAGCGGCCCCAAATCAGCAGGCGCAGCGGCAGGCTTGCCTGCGTCAGCGGGACCGCGCTCAGGGCCGCGATCTGTCCGCTATCCGTGAGGCTCGTCCCCAGGCTCCCCTGGGCGAGACAGGTGCTGTCTGCGATCCAGGCCGCGGCATAATCAATGGCCGTGACCGCGAAGGGAAAAGCTTCCGCCTCCAGGACCACGCCGCGGTAGAGCCCGCCCCAGGCAGTATCCACGTCGGCCGTGACAAGGGTCGTTCCTGTCAGCAGGAAGCTGCCGTCCGCCCATTTCTTCCAGCGCCAGAAGCCGCTGCTGCCGCTCTCCCGCAGCGGGACATAACGCTCCCCACCGCGCCGTATCTCCCAGCTCTCCGGGATCTCCAGCCGGCTTCCGCCCTGGGGTGCCAGGCCGAAGCCCACGCCGTCGCCCTGCTCCCGGAACTTCACGGCCCAGCGCCGGCCCGGGATCTGCAGCAGCAGAACGCCGCTGCCGCCCACCCGGTCGCGGACTGTCAGTTCCACTTCGTAGTTGAGATCTGCGTCCAGGCCGGATGCGATCTGCCGCACGCCAGATGCGAGCGCCTGTTCTTCGCCGAAGCTGCCTGCGGCGGTCCGCAGCCGGTAGCTGATCGCCGCGCTGTTCTCCCCGTCCACGGGGCTGAACACCGCCGCGGCGGTCAGAGAGAGGAAGCGCCCGTCCTCCGCGGCGCTCCCTTCACTGTCACAGCGAAAGACGCTGACGGGATCGAGCCGCGGCTCCTGATAGGGAAGGGGCGTAATGGAAAAGCTCTCCGAAACACGGAAGCCGCGGGAATCCGTCACGCTAACAGTGATCTCGCTCTCCCCGGTGAGCACCGGGCTCCGATAAGGGCTCTGCGTACAGTCCACGCCGCCGCAGCTGAGCGTATAGCCCGCAATCGAGGCGCCGTAGCGGGTCTCGATCTGCTCCGCGACAAATTGCAGTTCCGCCCTGCTGCGGCCCTGCAAATAGCGGCTGATGGCCGCAGCCGCTCCCTCGTTATACGGCCGGTGACTATACCAGCCCTGCTGCAGCAGGGGCTGCACGTCCTCTTTCCGCAGCCGCAGATTTACGCTGCAGCTGCGCGAGCCGACCGAGAGATCCCCGTGCCAGGTCTCCACCGTGATCGTGGCCGTGGCGGAGGCGGCGTCCGGCAGCAGCGGCGCGTAGTCCGCGACGCGCGGCTGCCAGGTGAGCACCGTGTCCCCGCCCTTTTGCTGCAGCATTTCCTGCCGACCGGCGCAGCTTGTGCTCACGGAGTAGCTCGCCCCGGCGCTGCCGCCGGAGAGGGTGATGACCAGATCCTCGCCGAAATAGCCCTCACTCGCGCTGGGACTCGCCGGGCTGCCGTAGCTGCCCGAAAGCGTGACCGTGAGGCTCTCGATCTGCCAGAGGTTATAGGTGGCCGCCGCCGGGAAGATCCAGAGATAGTAGAGCGTTCCGGGCAGGAGCTGCACATCCCGGCTGCCGCCGCTCGTGAGGTAGTTGTTTTCTCCCCAGTACACGCTCACGGCGTCGCCGTAGCTGCCGCAGCGTGTCCTGTGCTCCTCCGCGTTTGTCCCCAGAATCCAGCGGAAGCCGTCTGTTCCGCCGCCGGCCCAGGAACTTGAACCTGCAGGCCGCAGCGTGGAACTGCGAAAGCTCAGCGCGGACGCCCCGGCGTTTCCGGTCGTGAAGGCGAAGCGCCCCACGACCGGGCCGCCGTCATAGCCCACGCGCCCCGCGTATTCCCCGCTCTGTACCTGTCCCATGCGGTACCATGTCGCTGTCGTATTCACGTCTTACGCCCCCACATATTTGATGCCCAGTCCCCCGGCGGAGGAGAGTTCCCACGCGGCCCCCAGCTGCAGCCTGTCTTCAATGACCTCGCTGATCACGTGCAGCTTGCCGTCCCGGGAATCGAACCAGCCCCGCTTGGAGCCGTTGACCCAGAACTGCCAGCCGGTGGCGGTGTACAGGCCCAGGGTCTGTCCCGGCGCGAGCTCGTAGTATTTAAGCCCGTCCTCCTCGTACACTTCGCCGGTAAAAAGCAGGTTTTCCGCAATCGCGATGCCCATCACCGTTTCCCCGGTCCCGGGGTCGGTGATCAGTCCCCGGCGGATCTCGCCCCGGATCGCGCTCAGGTACAGATCCAGTGCGTCGGCCCGTCTGCCGACTGACTCGATCAGCGCGGCATAGTCGTAGCTCTCCACCACGCCGCGGGCCGTGGTGAGAAAGCTGCTGCGGATCTGCTCCATGTAATCGCCGAACTCGGACTTTGCCAGATAGCGGCTCTCCATGTCCTGCCGCACCGCCCCAAGCTCCTCGGAGAAGCTCTCGGCCTCCCCGGCTGTCTTGACGATCAGGGCCCGCAGGTTGGCCGCGTTTCGCCGCAGGGCGGAGAGCTTCTCCTCCGCCTCTTTTTTCTCCCGTGCCGCCGTACGGCTGTGCTCCGCTTCGATGCTCTGTGCGCTCGCTGCCGCGGTCTGCTCTGCCGTCTCCAGGCTCCTCGCCATACGCACCAGATAATCCCGCAGCGCATACAGCTGCTGCTGTTCGGAGCCGATCAGTATCGGTGGATATTCGTACATTGTCCGTCCTCCCCTTCTCTCGCCGCTTTCTTACAGGTCGCTGCCGGTCTCCAGCACTCTTGTGATCGCGCAGATCCTCGCCTCGCCCTCGCCGCAGATGCGCAGTTGCACATGGTCGCAGCGCCGCGGCCGGATCGGGATCACGGCGGTGCCGTTGTTCACGAGTGCCAGCGTCCCGCACTTTTCCCAGGGCCCCTCGGAATCATAGCGCAGCCAGAGCGTGATCCTGGCTCCTGCTGCCAGGCGCAGCGTCAGCGTCAGGCGGGAGAGGTATTTGCGGTCCGGCGTCTGATAATCCAGGAGCCCGCTCTCCGCCATCCAGGAGAGCTTTTCCTCCGGCTCTCCCACGCTGCCCTTCATGGCCAGCACCGCCCCGGTCTCCGCGTCGATGGCGTAGAGCTCTCCGTGGGCAGGAGCAAAGCAGAGCGCATGCAGCGCGTCCTCCCGGTACCAGAGTCCCCGCTCTGTGTCAAAGCAGAAGAGGCTCCAGTTCCCCGTTCCTATCTCCCGCTGGGAAAGGTAGTAGCGCCCGTCGATGCTGCCGCCCGCCGCGCTGTCATAGGCGACATCGCCCAGCGCCGCGCCGACAGGCTGCGGAAAGCCGCCCTGCCAGACACAGACCTCGCCCGCGCTCTTGTAGTAGAGGCTCTCCCCCACCACCTGCAGGCTTTTGTGACTGCCCTTCTGTACGCCCCGGCAGACCGTCTCATCCAGCCGGTGGGCGCCGGAGGCCGACACCGTCACCTGATGGATGCGGTTTTCCTTGAAAAACGTGGGCCGCCCCAGATAGTTGACCGCCCCGGTCCACGGGCCGTCCGAGCCCACCGAGGCCGTCCAGGAATCCCCGCTCAGGCCCATATACTGGCGGAAATTTTTGAAATCGCCCAGGGCGGAGGCGTAGATCTCGTTGATGTTCTTCTCCCCGTCGTTGCCGTAGCGGCAGCCCCAGAGCCGGTTCTGCGCCTCGCAGACGAAGTCCATCTCCGGCAGTCTGCGCCGCAGGCGGACGCTGCCCTCCACCGTCGCGCCGTGCTCGATGAGCCCCGCGACGACGATGAAGTCCCGCTCCTGTTCTCCGCCGCCCAGGGCGTATAGGATCTTGCTGCCGTTTACTTCCTCAAAGGCGGCGCCGCTGATCTCCACGCCGTCGTACCGGGAAAACAGCGCCGGCACCCGGCCCAGGCTCAAAAATGTGAGCTTTGTATATACCTGCGGCAGCTCTGCCCAGAGGCGCTGCGCCTCGGAATAGCGCCGCAGCACCCGGCCGCCGCCGGAGGTATCCAGCCACAGGGCGGCGTTGGGCTGGTTTTCCGGCTCCGCCGCGCTGATGACCGGCTCGCCCAGCTCCGCGCCGTCGGCGTCGCACAGGCTGTAGCGGATCTCCCCTTCCAGCGTCAGATCCGCCTCCATGGAGCCGAGATCCGCCGGATCCTGGGTGTTGTAATACTTCTTGTCCGGGAAGATCAGCACATAGGCGCCCATGCTGACCAGCTGCTTTTCCCCGTCGCTGAGATCCGTGACCGGCGTGGCCAATTGGTTTACATAAAGTGTCCCATTCGCTACCCAGCACAGGCTGTCCTTCCCGATCAGCCCGCCCGGATGCTCCAGCACGGTCAGGGTTCCGCGCTTTTCCCGGGTGCAGAGCAGCGGGTACTCCCGGGCAGAGAGATTCTCCGTATCGAAAAAGCTGCCCTCCGCCGCATGGAGCCGATGGTCATAGCCCCGAAACCGATCCGTGACATGCCGGGTCTGCGGCGTCGGGTTCAAAAATGGAAATTGCATGTGTTCTCCTTTCCTCCCGCCCTCCCGCGGCGCTATATCTTCCAGACGCTGCGGCCTTGGGGGAGCCGTTCCCGGTTCACGCTGTCGGCCAGCTGCCGCCAGGCGGCGGAGAGCAGGCTCATGCTCTGGTTATACTTGCCGATCTCTCCGTTGTGCAGGTCAATCTGGCAGAAGAGATAGGCGGTGTAGAGCTCCGAATCATAGGGAAAGCCCACCCTCAGCTCCGTCTCCTCGGTGTAGTCGGCCGGGAAGGCGGTCTCTTCGCCGCGCTTCACATGGGTCTTCTCCAGCTCCCGGAGGATCTGCCCGTCGATCCGCTGCAGCCAGTGCAGCTTTTCCTCGACGGTGTAGTGGTTGGGCCGCAGGGTGTCCACCTGGGCGATCAGCTCGCCGGCGGTCATGCTCTCGCCCTCTGCAGGCTGTCCATCGTCTCGTCCAGCGCGTCCCGGGCGCGTTCGCTGCGGGCGATCTCCCAGGCCACCTCGGCCGGGACGCTGGACTTCTTTCCCTTGGGCAGCAGGTAGCTCACGCCGTTGATGCCCACGAACAGGTTGGGGTCTTCCCTCTCCGCCCCTCTCGGGACAGAGACTTCAATGCGTTCCTCTTTCATTCTCAGTTCACCTCGTCGCTCGCGGAGAAGCTGGAGCAGCTCATCACGCGCAGCAGGCGCTCGGGATAGAGGATCGTGGCGCCGTTGGTCTCAAACTTGTAGCCGATGGTGGAGAACTGGTTCAGCGGGCCGCCGATCTCGCCCTTGTCGTGGATGATCATCTCCAGTGCGCCGCCCTCAGGGTCAATGATGCCGAAGGCGTCCTTGCCGAAAAAGTAGGTGGCGTAGGTCTTGCTGCCGGCCTTGTTCTGATAGTCACTGCCGCCCAGCACAGGGGCAAAGACGTTCTCGATGAAGCGCACGCCGTGCAGCTCGCCGATCTCGCCGTTGAAAAGCTCCTCCGGGGCGGCGTACTTGTGCGCCTCGATCCAGCCCTCGCAGGCACGCAGATCGTGGGCCACGCTGGGGTGGATCACGGCATAGTAGCGGCCATTGATACGGGGAACGCGGTTCTTCTTCATGATGGTGACGGCCTTGTTGATCATGGCAGGCGTCAGCATGCTCATGGCCGTGGCACTGGCCTCCATCTGGGCGCAGCTGGTGGGCGTGGAGGCGACCGCGCCGGTGGCCAGCGTGATGTTGTCGCAGTAGAGCACGTTGGTGCCCAGCAGCAGCGCGTCGCGGATCAGCTTCTCCTGGGTCTCCGCGGCGGAGGCGCCCATCTCCTCGGTGGCGCCCAGGATCACGTCGTCATAGGCGCGCAGCTCCAGCTTGTCGGTGATGGAGGTGTAGGTGCCGTACTGGTCAACGGAGCCGGTGACCGTGGTGACGCCGAACTTCTGTCCGGTGGGGATCACGCCCTCGGTGAGCTTGGGGGCACGTTCGAAGGTGTTCCACTTGCGCCACTCCACCTGGCCCTTGTGGTTTGCGGGCAGGGGCTGGCGCTTGGCGAACTGGGCGTAGAACAGTTCGGTTCTGGCGTTCTCCAGCAGTTCGGTGTCATAGAAGGCCTTCAGCTCGGGGCTGAGAGTCTTGGAATCGGTGAAGGCTTCGGTGTTTCCGCCGTTGATATAGCCTTCGGTGCCGTTCACCAGCGTACCGGCGTCGGCAAAATACTGCAGATTGATGTACATACAAATCTCCTTTCAAAATAGCCTTCCCCTCTGGGGAAAGCGGGTTTGCGCCGCTATGGGCGAATGGTTTTCTCAGGGATAGAGCTTTTCTCCCCTGGCGCTTGCTTCCAGGATGCGCTGTTTAATTTGCAGCTGCGCTTCCCGCGGCAGTTTTCGGTAATCGGCGGCGATCAGGGCGGTGCCGGCGCCCCCGCCCTCACGGGGTCTGCCGGCGGAGGCGGCGGCTGCCCGTGCCAGCAGCGCCCGGCTCCCTTCCTCAAGGTGCTTCTCCAGCTCCTCTCGGTGCAGGGCATACCAGGCGTCCGCCACGGAAACACCGACTCCCGGCGCGGTGAGGCGTACAAAGGCCGGGTCACGCAGCGCCTCCAGCAGGTCAAAGCCCGGGATCTGTACCGCCTGCTCCTGCAGCAACGCCAGGTGCTCCCGCAGTATCCGCCCGTCCGGCAGGCTCGCTCCGTCCCTGCTTTCCGTGCGGCTCTGCTCCGCTGCCTTCCCCTCGAGGGGAAGGTGCCCCGCCGGGGCGGATGAGGTGTCATTTTCTTCCTGGGCCGCGCTTTCCGCCGCGGCCTCTGCTTCCCCTGCAAGAGGAGCTGGCCGAAGGCCGGAGGGGTTGGTCTCCAGGGATTGCGCCCCCTGCAGGCAATTCAGCACTTCCTGCGTCATCTCCTCACCTCCAGACAGACATGCGTCGGGTACTCTGCCGCGAGCAGCCGCAGCCCCGCGGCGATCACTTCATAGGCCTCCGCGCTGCCGCCACGCACCCGGCAGTACCCGTCCGCCAGATACCGCTCCACGCCCTCTGCAGGCAGCGCCTCCAGCAGGGTATACATCAGCATGCTCAGTGCGGCGCAGACCGGGTCTTTCCCGTACTCGCCGGCACCGGCATGGCCTTCAAAGCATATCTCCGGTGTTTTCGGGGAATAAGTGATTTTCGTCATCCCGGGATCCCCGCGGTACTTGCCGCCGCCCGCGCCTGCTCCGTCGCGTCCGTGCCGTTCTCCGGCGGTGAGGGCGGCTCGGCCTCATTCGGGACAGATGGCGCGGCATTCTGCGTCTCCCCCAGCAGGGCCGCCGCCATATCCGGCCGGTAGCGGCGGGCCAGCGCCAGGGCAAAGGCCTTGTACCGGGTCAGCTCCTGCAGCTTTTCGCGCAGGCCCAACCCTGCCGTCAGGCGCATCATCAGCTCCTCGCGCCCGTCAAACTCCATCATGTCCAGAAGTCCCAGTGCCTGCTGCTCATGCCCGGGTTCAAAGAGTCCCATGCGGTAGAGCTCCATGGCCAGCTCATTCTGGCTCAGACGGGAGTAGGCGTTGCGTTTCTGGGCGGAGACCTTGATGTCGAAAACCGGCTGGCTCATAAGCTCCAGTCCCGGGAGGGCGCGGGGCAGCAGCGCCGCGTTGTCCAGGGTGACGAACTGCTGCGTCCCCATCGCACCGGTAATGCGAAACTGCCGCGGCAGCGTGTAAAACTGACGGATCAGCTCGATACAGAGCTCCACGATCTCGCTGAAGGCCAGGTAGGACGCGCGGGTGGAGTCGCGGCTGCCTTTGCCGCTTGCCTCCTGCAGTGCCGCGATGGCAGAGGCCGCGGTCACGCCCACGTTCATGGTGCCGTTGGCGGTCTCGGTATTGCCGGAGGTCTCGCGCAGCTCCCGGATCGCAGACTCCAGCACTTCCACATATACGCCCGGCAGCCCGGAAAAGCCGATCTGCCGCAGGCTGTCCTCGCCCAGGTTGCCGCTCACATGCACCAGCGCCCGGCTCAGATCGGTGAACTCCTCCTCGTTCACCGAGCCGTCGATGCGCTGGAAATAGCGGGGCGTCGCGCCCACCAGCGTATTTTTGACGAAGGCGGTGCGCATCAGGTCGATGGCTGTCTGCACATTGGCGCAGAGATCCACAAAGCCGTAGCCGCAGGGGCTCCCCTCCACAGGAAACAGCGGATCGAACACGAAGGGGTATTTCCCGTGATTGTAAAGGCCCCTCATGCCTCCCCCGCCGGGGGAGGTGCCGAGTTTGCAGGGGCCGACGCCCTCGGCGGCCCGCTCCCCCGTCTCCTCAAAACTCAAAACTTCGTTCTCCGTCGCGTACAGCACCGTATCTCCTACATATTTGCAGTAGTGCAGCACACCGCGCTTCTTATAGTAGACCTCGATGACCGTTACCTTCCCCTCCAGGCTCACCGCGTCATCATAGACAAAGCGGGTTGCCATGAAGGGTGTGGAGCGCAGCCTCCCGCGCAGCTGCGGGTACTGCTCGCATAGGCTCTCCTCGTCCTCCAGGTGGGTGCAGAAGAAATACCGGCTTTTCTGGATATCGTCCACGCCCGGCTCCCAGAACAGATTCAGCAGATCCACCCGTTCAATGGCGATGTCCCCCAGCCCGCCGCACTTTTCCGGGTCCCAGACTACCCGGTAGCAGGCGGTGCCGGTCTTGAGCTTCTGCCACATGGCGGCGTCGTAAGTCTTCTCAAAGCGGTTCTGCTCCAGGATGCAGGGCAGGATCGCGGACAGGAGCCTGGCTTCCTCCTGATCTCCCGGCTCCCGGGGCAGGATCAGCGGCTCCGGGTAGGCCTCCATGGCGTCCGCGTGCTTGGAGACGATCACGTTGTGCAGCCATCCGCTCTCCGAGCGAAAGCCGCCGTCGTCCCCCAGCCCGCGGCGCTTTTCCTCAAAGCGGTTGCGCAGCTTCCACCAGTTCTCTGCGGAAACCACGCGCCGCTCCAGCCCGGCCTTTCCGCTCTTGTACTTCTGGAGCGTCGCGGTAAACTCCCGCAGCCGCTCCGATGTGATTTGTGACATGCGTTATGCACTCCTTTTCCTCTCCCCCATCTGCCTTCCCCTTGAGGGGAAGGTGGCGCGCAGCGCCGGATGAGGTGTCCTTCTTCCTTCTCCCCACAAAGCCGCCTGCTTTGCGGGGACCCCGTGGCGCTACGCCTGCCGCGGCGCCAGCGGGTTGATCACCGGTCCTGTCTTCTCCGCTTTCCGCAGCGGCGTCACCGGCCTTGACATGCAGGCGTGCGTCAGAAGGAGCTCGCTCCGTTTTGCTTCCGCGGTTTTTGATAAGAGCCGCGAAAGCTGCACATCCGCTCCCTCCTTCTTCCTTCTCCCCACAAAGCCGCCTGCTTTGCGGGGACCCCGTGGCGCTACGCCTGCCGCGGCGCCAGCGGATTGATCACCGGTCCTGTCTTCTCCGCTTTCCGCAGCGGCGTCACCGGCCTTGACATGCAGGCGTAGCGCCACTCGTCGCAGACGTGGTCCTCCATCGAGGTATCCAAGTCCTCCGGGCAGCTTTTGGAAAACTGCATCAGCGGCACGGTGCGCAGGAAAGCGGCGCAGGTGTCGAACACATACATGCGCGGATAGCCCAGCTCGTCAAACTGCAGCCGGTAGTGGCACTGCATCCAGCCCGGGATACGGCGGTTCTCGCCGGGGACAAAGCTCAGTCCGTTCCGTGCCGCGGTCTCGGCCACGCTCTCGCCCCGGCTCCCATCCCAGATGGAGGGATCCGCCACGCCGGTGATGTGTCGGGAACGCAGCCAGGGGTGCTCTTTTTCGATGCGGGCGATCTCTGCGAACTGTTTTTCCGGCGTCCAACGCAGCCCCTCGTTGGGCGTTCCGGTGCAGCCGTAGAGTTCCAGGATCCGGTAGAGCACCCCGTCATAGT
>Ga0310697_10003500_pt1 | contig 15894 bp, 12 predicted proteins | sample 172DNAGHGlowgp2_FD_203883 | JGI IMG/M metagenome (GOLD analysis project Ga0310697, IMG submission 203883) | Sheep rumen microbial communities from Palmerston North, Manawatu-Wanganui, New Zealand - 1728 DNA GHGlow gp2 (v2) (version 2) | ecosystem: Host-associated > Mammals > Digestive system >... | reverse complement strand
TGGTCGCCGTTCACGCGCACCAGCGCCCACCCCTTCATCTCGTCGCCGTACCCGTCGCCCGTAAGCGCCAGCCCCTCGGGGGTCTCCGTCATCTCGTCAAGCATCACCTCGCGACGTGTGATTCGCACCCCGGGCGTGCCGTTGATGTCCTGACACAACGTGTAGAGCAGCAGTTTGTCGCCCCTGCGCAGACTGTCGAGCGAGAGGTCGGTGATCAGCGCTGCGGTGCCCTCCACCGTGCCCAGGTGCTGCTTCACCGTGGGCAGCAAGCCTTCGCTCACCGGCATCTCGGGCAGCAGCAGTGTTGCGCCGTCCAACCGTCCGATTTGTGGCAGGAATACCACCTCGGTACGATGCATCAGGCTCAGGAAACGGGCGTAGGCCGTCGGCAGGGCCGGGAACATCGGTGTGCCGGCGTATTTCAGGAATGCCCATAGCCGGGTGCTATGAAGCATCTGCTGTCGGGCGATGAACTGCTTGCGGGTGCGACGCTTGGGCTGCCAGCTTGTCGCCGTCCGTGCTACCGGTTTCCCGTTGCGAAGATATATTGTTACCCCGCTCTCCTTGAATCGTCCGGTGACATTTAATCCAGGAACTGTTTTCGCCATATTTAATCTCAATCAGATTTGAAAAGATTTGAAAAGAATCTTGGTGACTTGTTGCCTTATTAATAACTCAATCAGAATGAAAAGAATTATCAGAATTTCTTTTACAATCTTTTTATTCTTTTTGAGCTTGGTTTCTATCAGAGTTTATGTCTCAATCAGATTTGAAAAGATTTGAAAAGAATCTTGGTGACTTGTTGCCTTATTAATAACCCAGTCAGAATGAAAAGAATTATCAGGTTTTCTTTTACAACCTCATATAATCTGCTGGAGAAATTATTTCTTTGTCATATTCTATCTGCTCCCCTAAGTCAGGAAAGCTGTCCGCAGGACTGATGAGTGTGTCTGTCGCACTTGCCTCCTATCTGCACCGTACTTGCTTCGACCGTTCAACCATCGTTTAACCATCGTTCGACCATCGTTTAACCATCTATCATGGTCGAAGTATGGTGCATCGATAGTTCAAGGAAAGGCCAAGGGTCGGTATTGATTGCTTGTTGGTACGAATCAGCAGCGAAGCATCTACGATTCCTTCACCTTCCAGTCGTCGATGCGGCGTTTCTCTGTGGAGAAGTTGATGCCTATCTTGAACAGTTTTCTTGTGTCGGCCACAAAGGGACGTGCGTACTCTTTCTCTTCTATCTGCTGGAGGGCGACATCGGCACTTTGGTCTATCTTCAGCTCAAGGATGTAGATATAGTCGCTTGTCTGCATCAGAATGTCCATGCGCCCGTCGGTGGTGTGCCGTTCCACGTCGACATACAGCCCCATCAGACTGAAGAAGACATATATGGCGTTGTGGAAATACAGTTCTTTGTTGCCCATCAGTGCGTAGTCGCCATTGGCGAAGAAAGCATCCAGGCGATGCATGAAGCTTTCGGGGTCGCCCTTTTCTACCTCCTTGACAAACTTGTCTATTGAAAATGAGGTATTGTTCTCATTTTTTGGGGTATAGTATGGCACTAGATACTTGACAAATCCCTCTCTGACCTCGCTGTTTGGGAAACATAGAGTATAGGTTTTATATCGCTCGTCATAATCTTTTATTGTAAGGTATCCGCTCTGGTAGAGCAGGGGCAGAGGATTGGTGTCCATGATGTCAATGCTGTTCAGCGTGTCGGCTGACAGTTTTTCTTCTGTCATCTCATCCAAACGGTAGCCAGTTTTCTGGAGTTGATGGACTAGGAAGGTTGGAGTACCGGTTTCAAACCAATAGTCACTGTACCTGCCTTTCTTCAAGGTGTTTAAAATACTGAATGGATTGTATATTCCAGGAGTGTCGTATGAAAAATGGTAGCCGTCGTAATACTCTTTCAACCGTTCGTATGTCTGCGTCACATCCATGTTGTTTTTGTTTGCCAATAGTTTTATGCTGTCGGCAAAATACTCATGCAGTTCATTTTCAGTGATACCGCAAAGCGAAGTGTAGTCTTCGTCGAAAGACAGGTCGGTAAGGTTGTTTAGGTCGCTGAACACGCTCACCTTGCCGAATTTGGTCACGCCTGTCAGGAATGCGAAACGGATGTACTTGTCGCATGATTTCAGTGCACCATAGAATGCTTTCAACGTGGAACGGTATTCTTTCTGAAGTTCATTGTTCCCAATGGCTTGCAGCATGGGTTTGTCATACTCGTCCACAAGAATCACAGCTTGTTTGCCTGTATGTTCCGCAGCACGCCGTATCACACCCTCAAACCTTGTGCTGAGCGACCGCTCGTTAGGGTTGTTGCCGTACAATCCTTCCCATTCGGAAAGTGCGAGGTTCAGCTTGTTTTCCAATGCCGTAACCGAATCATATTTTTCAGTGTTCAGGTCCAGATGCAGAATAGGGAAGGCATTCCAGTTTTTTTCCAACTTGCTTATCGCTAATCCTTCAAACAACTCTTTCTTCCCTTGGAAATAGGCTTCGAATGTGGAGAGCAGCAGGGATTTCCCGAATCGGCGAGGCCGAGAAAGGAAGTAGTATGAGCCCTCACTTACAATCTGATAGATCAATGCTGTCTTGTCCACATAGACGAATCCGTCTTTGCGTATTTTCTCAAAATTCTGTATGCCGATTGGGTATTTCATAGAGGTTATTATTTCTTGTTTCGGGAATCTTAGAGTATATTTTCGTATACTTGTTTCAACTTTCTTGCGCTTTCTTCACAGGAAATATTTAAAACAATTGTTTAACCCAATTGTCAATTCTTAACTCAATTAAATAATCTGCATTCTTTTTTTCAAAAGGCTCATTGATAAAATCTATATCGATAATAGGATTAGATCTGTCGATTATTTTGATTTGCTTGTCATCATAGAAAGGCAATCGTAAAAGGTTTGTATTTGTGGAAACAATCTTTTTCCCAAGGGCTAATGCCCAAATTACTCTTGGTGTTGTCCCCGTCTGAGTTGGCCTATCGGTATCTAAAATACAAGTCGAATTTATCATTATTTCTTGCGTTTCCTCAAGTGATAATGGAGTTGTAATTCGAAAAGGTGATTCTGGCGGAGCTTCATATATTTTAAAACAATAGTTCAATCCATATTTGTCAAGTTGACTTGAGATTGTTGTCACAATGTTGGTTCGCCCATCATGTTCTGAACCCACTAGTGAAAGGGAGTATTTTTCAGTATTGTTCTTTTTATCCTGTTTTATTGGGAGCCAATAGAATGGCAGGAAAGAGGCTCCATATTTCCCACTATCTTCAATGTCAAAGGTTGAGATTTTTTGAAAGGCATGACTATATTTGTAGCAATTATAATAGTTGCTTGTGTCCCATACATATAATGAAGCATATATTTTAGGGTTGCTCTTTTTTAGTTTTTTTAGGAGTATTGGATGGAAGCTAACTCCGTTGATGCAGAGTAGGATATCGAATTTTGATTAAATAGTTCTTTCTGGTGACGAAAAAATCGTTTCCAGTAGATGATATGCGGATTGAAACTTAATGCCGCAATTTTTTTTCTCCAAGTATTGACCCAATCTGGTTTGTAAGGAATATCTTCAAAAAAAGTCACATGGTGGCCTTGCCTTTCTAATTCTTCTTGAATTGGTTTGTATAAATTCAAATAGGATGGTGCAAGGAAAAGAATTCTCATTGGATAAACTTTAGATTTGATTCAATTAGGCAAGAATTATTCCATTATTTTTGCCGTCCAAAGAGCATCCTTAATGTGAAAAGACAGAGACCTGCCTCATATTATATAGGACACGTCTTCAGTTATTATATACCATGTCATGCGTGAATAAACAATAGTCGAAATCATGGTATAGTATACTTCCCCCTAAGAATACCATGTCTGAAGTATGGAGGCGCAGGAGTGTCGTATGAATGGAATAACATATATCCCTGAGAGAATTCAGATAATAATCCCCAAATATCGAAAAGTGTTTTTAACTCTTCTGCGTCATGTTGCTTATGGTACGCTGCAACAGCCAGTTTGGTGCCCTTCTTCTGTCTCAATACATCCTTGGCTGAAGATAGGGATTGCAACTCGTATCCCTCGATATCCATCTTAACAAAAGCTGAACTGTATTCAGTGCTTGACAATAAACTCGCCAATGATATTGTGGTTTCTGTATCAGTAGCAGAGACGAACTTCTGAATGATAGTTACCTTGTTACCATATGGTGCAAATGTCTTTTTAAGGGGTTTGATCCACTTTGGGTCGCTCTCCACAATCACCACATGGGACGCTTTGTCAATATTATCCAGAGCGAACAAACCTTCAGCAGCACCAATATCAAAAACCACATCTCCCTCGGTCACATGAACACGGGGTGATTGGTACTGATGTGGGGTGCCATCTAAATCATCTTTCCCGAGAAGTTTCTCTACAAATAAATAATTCCGATATGTTTTTTCTGCCTCATCTTCGCAATAAGCCTCATGGAAATACAATCGTTTGTTTTTATGTATTACATAAGCCATTCTAACGTTTGGGTCGAATCCGGTTTTGATTACAATGTCTTCTTGTGGGGTTTCATAAGGGAAGTTGCAGAACCGACCGACCTGTTTCAAATAATTAAGTTCTTTTTGGTATTGAGGTGCGTCTGCTTCATGACGGGCATAGTAGTCAAGAATGTTCAAATAGTGATACCGAGTAGTTATGATATCATCTATGTTTGATAATCTCTCCTCCAGCAGTTGAATATGCTGTGCGTTTTCGTTCAGGCGTCTTCTAATGTTAGTTGTAAAGAGCGCTCGAATATTGACCAAGATGTTTTTTGCTATCGAATCATTCATGATTAAATATATGCCAAGATTGCCTTAAACATTATATGCCCCCATCCGCTATCCCATTGGGTGATTGCAGAATCTTGTCTGTTATCTTTATCTGCATTTTCTATAGAAAATGATAATATATTGGGAATATAATCAAAATCTCGTTGTGCTGTAAGATAATTCCCTATCCCAATTGAAAAGGCAAGGGTGTATTTCCCTGCTGCGAGGTGATGATCGCATAGGGAAAAGAGGATTTCTCTTTTCTCGTCTTTCTTGATTTCAAGGGTTTCTGTATTGGAAACGGACCCAATAGCCGTCTCGTCCATGCTGAAAACAGTGGTATTGATTCTGAAGTTAGGTATATCGCGGTGTGCCATTACTGTAAAAATGAAATCAATGTGCTCGTTGGAAGCAAAAGTATTTCTATCCTCAGCAAAACGTACGGAAAGAAATTCTATCTCTTTTGAATCATTCCCTCCTTTAAAGTCAATATGCAGTGGAGTGTTTGCTGTTTTAGAACCGATATAATATTCTACGGCCTCATTGGAGTTCCCAATGTAGTCGATGCTACCATTGTGAAGGACTATTCCTTGTCGGCAAAGTTTTCGCACTGCAGCCATATTATGGCTGACGAACAGCACCGTGCGGCCTTCGCCTTTGCTGACGTCTTGCATCTTGCCGATGGCTTTCTTCTGGAATTCGGCGTCGCCGACGGCGAGGACTTCGTCGACGACGAGGATCTCGGGGTCGAGGTGGGCGGCGACGGCGAAGCCGAGGCGGACCATCATACCACTCGAGTAGCGCTTCACAGGGGTGTCGATGTAGCGTTCACAGCCGCTGAAGTCGATGATTTCGTCCAGCTTCTTGCTGATTTCGTGTTTCGTCATGCCCAGGATGGCGCCGTTCATGTAGATGTTCTCGCGGCCGGTCATCTCGGGGTGGAAGCCGGTGCCGACCTCGAGCAGCGAGCCGATACGTCCGCGGGCACGGATGGTGCCGGTGGTGGGGGCGGTGACCTTGGAGAGAATCTTCAGCAGGGTGCTCTTGCCGGCACCGTTCTTGCCGATGATGCCCACCACATCGCCCTGCTCGACTTTGAAGTCGATGTCCTTCAGCGCCCAGACGTAGTCGCTGTCGCCTTTGGTGCTGCGGTCGTTGGTTTCGCCAATGGTGAGGTAGGGGTCTTCTTGTCTGCGGATGTTCATTGTCCACCAGCGCTTGAGGTCGTGGGCCAAGGTTCCGGTGCTAACCAAGCCCAGGCGGTAGATCTTGCTGATGTTGTTGAATTCTATTGCTGTCGCCATTTGTCTCAATCAGATTTATGTCTCAATCAGAATGAAAAGAACAATCAGAATTATATCTCAAACAGATTGTAAAAGAATATAAAAGAATTTCTTTTGGTTCTTTTCATTCTGATTGAGTTTTTCTTCGGAGTGATTCGGAGTGATTCGGTTAGAGATTATTGTCGGTGGTGCTATCGGCTGGTGGGCATGTCTCCTGACCAACCGTGTCCAAGGTCCCAGTGCTCATCATACACAAACTCGAAGTAGGGCAGGGAGAAAGCTTTTTCAATCAGATCTGTCAACTCGTCTTGAATTGGTTCGGCCCAATGGCCTACAAGGACGATGAATTTATCAATGGTCCAGGCTACACGACCACGAGGTATTTGAGTATAATCACCCTTAAATTTCGTTTCGTAGTGCTTGGCCTGAGCTCGGAAATATTCCTTAGCCCAGACCTGACGGTGCAAGTGAGGATAGTTTATGAAAGGCTTGCCTTTCTCAGCAGCCTCCTCTACTCTTTTCTATTCTTTTTATTCTGATTGAGCTTATCAGGTCATTCAGGTGATTCGGTTAGAGTTTTCTTGACAGGTAGTCCTCGTAGGCCAGACGGATACCGTCCTCCAACTCAGTTTTGTAGGTCCAACCAAGGCGGGTGGCTTTGCTTACATCCAAGAGCTTGCGGGGAGTGCCGTTGGGACGGCTGGCATCCCAGCGGATGGTACCTTTGTAGCCCACTACCTCGGCTACGGTCTCAGCCAGTTCGCGGATGGTGAGCTCTTTGCCGGTACCGGCGTTGACGGTCTCGTTGCCGGAGTAGTGGTTCATCAGGAAGACGCAGAGTTCCGCCAGGTCGTCGACATAGAGGAACTCGCGCAGCGCGCTGCCGTCGCCCCAGCAGACGACCTCCGGCAGCCCCTGCTCCTTGGCCTCGTGGAAACGGCGTATCATGGCCGGCAGCACATGGCTGTGCTCGGGGTGGTAGTTGTCGTTGGGGCCGTAGAGGTTGGTGGGCATGACGCTGATGTAGTCGGTACCGTACTGGCGGTTGAGGTACTCGCAGTATTTCAGGCCGCTGATCTTGGCCAGCGCATAGGCCTCGTTGGTGGGCTCGAGGGCCGAGGTCAGCAGGCAGTCTTCCTTCATCGGCTGCGGTGCCAGGCGGGGGTAGATGCAGCTGCTGCCGAGGAACTCCAGTTTCTTCACGCCGTTCTCCCAGGCGGCATGGATGACGTTCATCTCCAACGTCATGTTCATGTACATGAAGTCGGCCGGAGCGGCGTTGTTGGCGGCGATGCCACCTACCTTGGCGGCGGCGAGGAACACGTATTCGGGTTTCTCTTGCGCGAAGAAGGCTTCCACGGCCTCCTGGCGTGTCAGGTCAAGCTCCGCATGGGTGCGGGTGGCGATATTGTTGTATCCTTGGCGCTGCAGCTCGCGCACGATGGCGCTCCCCACCATCCCGCGGTGCCCCGCCACGTATATCTTGCTGTCTTTGTTCATTTCTTGCTGGTATTTCTCACGGAGTTAAAACAATTTTTTTTGTCACACAGAAATCACGGAAATCACAGAAATTATGCTGACGCATCATTTGGTTGAGCAATATTCAATTGGCTATTCGAGTGATTGATGTCAAGATGTTGTCAGTATTGAAATTCACTAAAATCCCAATTCTTTTATCCATTAAGCGAAGGTATGTTAAAAGCTGTTTGGAGAACACTTTTTTCATTTCCTCTACAGATTTCAACTCGATGATAACTTTGTCCTCAACAAGAATATCGAGTCGTAAATCTGTTTTTAGTCTGCTGCCCTTATATATGATGGGCACCTGTTTTTGTCTTTCAATAGATAATCCGCGTTGTTCTAGTTCGAAACACAATGCCTCCTCGTATACGCTTTCCAATAGTCCAGGCCCAAGTTCTTTGTACACATCGTATATCGCACCCCTAATTTCGTATGTTATTTCATTCGGTGTCATAGGGTTGGTGGTTTTTCTGTGATTTCTGTGGTTTCTGTGTGACCATTAAAATGAGGCGTCTGTGTGGTGCAGGCGGCGAACCTTTTTCATGTCGTGCTGAACCATAATCTTGACGAGGTCCTCGAAGCTTGTCTTCTGCGGGTTCCAGCCGAGGAGGCGCTTGGCTTTGCCGGGGTCGCCCAGCAGCTGGTCCACTTCGGCGGGGCGGAAGTACTTGGGGTCCACCTCCACGAGCACCTTGCCGGTCTTCGTGTCGATGCCTTTCTCGTCCACTCCCGAGCCTTCCCACCTCAGTTCGATGCCCGCCTCCTTGAAGGCCAGCGTGCAGAATTCGCGCACCGAGTGGTACTGCCCCGTGGCCACCACGTAGTCGTCGGGCTGCTCCTGCTGGAGGATGAGCCACATGCACTCCACGTAGTCCTTGGCATAGCCCCAGTCGCGCAGGGCGTTGAGGTTGCCCAGGTATAGCTTGTCCTGGAATCCCTGGGCGATGCGGGCGGCTGCCAGCGTAATCTTGCGGGTGACGAAGGTCTCGCCGCGCCGTTCGCTCTCGTGGTTGAAGAGGATGCCGTTGCAGCAGTACATGCCGTAGCTCTCGCGGTAGTTCTTCATCATCCAGTAGCCGTAGAGCTTGGCCACTCCGTAGGGGCTGCGGGGGTAGAAGGGTGTGGTCTCGCTTTGCGGAACCTCCTGCACCTTGCCGTAGAGTTCGGAGGTGGAAGCCTGGTAGATGCGGCATGTCTGGGTGAGGCCCGCAATGCGCACGGCCTCCAGCAGGCGCAGCACACCGTTGGCGTCGGTGTCGGCCGTGAACTCCGGCACGTCGAAACTCACCTTCACGTGGCTCTGGGCCGCCAGGTTGTATATCTCGTCGGGGCGCACCTCGCTGATGATGCGTATCAGCGAACTGCTGTCCGTCATGTCGCCCCAATGCAGTTCCACCATGCGCTTCTGGTGCATGTCGCGCACCCATTCGTCCAGGTACAGGTGCTCTATGCGGCCGGTGTTGAAACTGGAACTGCGGCGCAGTATTCCATGTACTTCGTATCCTTTTTCGATGAGGAATTCGGCCAGGAAACTTCCGTCCTGACCCGTGATGCCAGTGATAAGGGCTTTTTTCATCTCAATATAAATATTTGTTTCAACCAGAAATTCAGGTGTCTCAATCAGAATGAAAAGAATAATCAGAAGTTTTATTTCTCAATCAGATTGTAAAAGATTTGAAAAGAGTTTCTTTCCTATTCTTTTTATTCTGATTGAGCTTATCGTGTCATTCGGGTGATTCGGTTAGAGATTCACATCTTGTGAAGGATGCTTTGCGGCTTCTCGGCATGCGAGGTGAGGGAGGCGAGGAACAGCGACGTCTTGCTGTCGCTGAAGACCATCTGGCGTTTCCATGCCGTCGCCTTCCAACGGCGCAGCTTCCACCGCAGACGGGCCATGCCGTCGCGCCCGCCGTCGTCGTTCTCGCGGCCGCCGTATACAATATCGTGTTCCAGCCGCCGGACGGCCTCCATGTTGTCGGGTCCCCCTTGCGACTGGAGCGGCGGACGGTAGCCCAGTTGCATGTCGGCGACGCCGTTCAGCGCGTCGACAAAGGGCGCCATGCCGTAGCCGTCGACGGTCTCCTGCACCAGCGTCCAGTCCACCTGCCCCTGCAACGCGCGGCAGGTGAGGGTCCAGTCCACCAGGTCGCGCAGGGTGATGCGGCTGGAGGCAAAGTGGCATGCCATGTGGCGCAGCAGGAACAGGACCTCGAAGGTAGGGGCATACCCCTCCGCCCTAACGGGCACCTCCCCTAACTTAGGGGAGGTGTTAGTTACAAACTTCTTCAGCAACGCCTCGTAGCGGCGGTTGCTCGGGGGATAATGCACGTTGAGGAAGTCGTAGTGGCTCTCCACCGTCACGCCTCGGTAGTTGTATTTCGAGTGGTGATGGGCATCGTTGCCCACTTCCACCTTCAGCACCTCGCCGGCCACACGGTCGGCCTCGTCGTGGCGGTCGTAGAAGTAGAGGTCCAGGTCGCCAAACCTGCGCCGTACGGGCACGGGGTAGTGGCGGGCCGTACGGGTGCCTTTGAGCACCAGGGTGTCGATGCCGTTGCGCGCCATGGTGTCTACGATGTCCTGCTGCACCTCGGCCTTGTATCGGTGCCAACGCTCGGCCTTGTCGCTCTCGGCCAGCCAGGGCATCAGCACTTCGCGCGGAGGTGCTGCCGCAGCAACGGCGTCGCAGCACACGGCATCCACCAGGTTGTGCTGCAGCAGGCGGAAGAGCCTCCACCATTGCGACGCCTCTATCTGCTCTTCGCCCAGGCGGGGCTTGTCGCCCGTCAGGGCCGCCCGCAAAAGGTTGTATATCTGCTGAATCTCTTTCATCTATAGTCGGGAACTCGTCAAACCGTGTCCATGAAGGTCTTCTGCACGCGATTGAAAATCACTATGCCCAGGGCCAGCAGCACCACCATGAACGCCGCGCTGTAGCCCAGCATGCCCCAGCTGAACTGCCCCTCGCCGAGGAAGCCGTACTTGAAGGCCTCCACGATGCCCGTCAACGGGTTGAGACTCATCAGCATGCGCAGCTTTTCGTTGGTGATGGTGCTCAGGGGGTAGATGACTGGCGTGGCATACATCCACAGGCTGACGAAATAGCTCAGCAGCAGCGACATGTCGCGGTACTTCGTCGTCATGCTCGAGAAGAGGATGCCGAAGCCCAGGGCCAGGCCCGCCAGCATCAGCACCAGCACCGGCAGCAGCAGGGCGTACCAGTTCGTGTGTATCTGGCCGGGGATGATCCATATCTGGTAGATGGCGTACACCACCAGGAACAGCCCCAGCTGTATGCCGAAGCGCAGCAGGTTGCTGACCACCGTGGAGATGGGCACTATCAGACGCGGGAAGTAGACCTTGCCGAAGATGCCGGCATTGGCCGTGAAGGTGTTCGAGGTCTTGTTCAGGCAGTCGCTGAAGTACTGCCACAGGCAGATGCCGCTCAGGTAGAACAGCGGCTGCGGCAGCCCGTCGGTGGGTATCTTGGCGATGCCGCCGAAGACCACCATGTACATCACCACCGTGATCAACGGTTGTATGATGTACCACAGCGGCCCCAGCACGGTCTGCTTGTACTGTGTGGTGATATTCCTCTTGACGAAGAGGCTGCACAAATCGCGGTAGTCCCACAGCTCCCGCAGGTTCACAGAGAGCAGCTTCTCCCGCGGCTTGATGACGGTGGTCCAGGTTTTGTTGTCGTTGTTGTCGTTTGTCATTGGGTTGTGTGTCGCCCCTGCGGGGCTCTGTGTTCTTTTGTCCTTTTGTGTTCCGTGGGCTCACGCCCACGGCTATCGACTGTCGCCCCTGCGGGGCTCCGATTGTTGTGGTTGATAGCCCCCGTTAGGGGGCGATATTCTTTAGCCGTGGGCGTGAGCCCACGGTGGTTTTACACGGTGATTTGGTTTGAGCCCTGAAAGGGCGGTACATTGGCAATCGTGTTATACGCTTTGTCCAGCTCTTCCAACTCTTCGGCGTATGTTTTCTTGCGGTGGTGCTCCCCCTGGTTGGCAATGTACCCTTTTACGGCGTTGATTCGTGATGCGCTAACCGAAAAAGCACCGTACCCATCTTGCCAGGAAAAGGCTCGGTATTGGCTGCCGACTGTCTTTAGCCATCGGCTGCTGTTGGCCTTGATTTTCATCATATATTCTGACAACGAGATGCTCTTGGGTACTGAGACGAGGAGGTGGATATGGTCGTGGGTTCCTCCGCCAGCAAGGAGGACGCCTCCCAAATTCTTTGCGATGCCACCGATATAGTCGCATAGCCTTGGGATGTCGTTGGCGTCGATGCAGCGGTCCTCTTTTACATGGAAGGTGATGTGCATGTAGTTTTGGACAAAGGTGTTGGCCATATCTTGTGTTGTTCTGTCTTTCCTCCGGGACCGTGGGCTCACGCCCACGGCTATTGATTGTCGCCCCTGCGGGACCGTGGGCTGACGCCCACGGCTATTGACTGTCGCCCCTGCGGGGCTCTGTGTTCTTTTGTCCTTTTGTGTTCCGTGGGCTGACGCCCACGGCTATCGATTGTCGCCCCTGCGGGGCTCCGGCATCATGCCGAGTGCTTGCGTTTGAACAGGATGTTGCCCACGATGCCCCAGAAGTATTTCCAGTCGGTACGCAGGGGGGCTTTGAGGTAGGCTTCCAGGTAGCGGCGCTCGCTGGCCTGAATCTCGTCGAGGGTCTCCGGACTCTTGGCCTCATAGTAGAACGGCGGCAGCAGGCCTGGCTTGGTGCGGGTGCGCAGCTCCTGCATTTCGGGGGTGTAGAGGTTGAAATACTGGTTGCTCAGCGGCCTGACGCCCACCAGCTTCATGTCGCCCCGCAGCATGTTCCACACCATCGGCAGCTCGTCGAGCCATGTGCGGCGCAGGAAACGCCCCATCGCGCTCACGCGGTAGTCGTCCTTGAACTTGCCGCCGCTCTGCAGACGCTGATACTGATAGACATACGGCTGTATGTACTCCGAGTAGTTGTACATCGTGCGGAACTTGTGCACGATGATTTCCTTGCCGTCCTTGCCGCGGCGGCGCAGGTGGATGATGGGCGAACCCAGCGGCGGATTGTCGTCCACCGGGGCCTTGGTCTTGCGCGCCACCACGAAGAACTCGCCATAGCGGAACTGCTCGTCGATGACCTCGAAGCCCGCGCGGTACAGGCGGCCGAGGATCTCCACGCGTGTGAACGTGCGGCTCTTGCCGTGCGTGAGGCTGTAGTATAGGCTGTGCGTGAGCTTCAGCTTCGGCGCCACGCGGTTCCACAGGTAGTCGGCCCACACCACCACCGTCCTCACGCCCCAGGGGTATTTCCTCTTGAGCATCTGGCGCTTCAAGGCCGCCGTCATCGAGTGGCAGTAGAGGAACGCCCCCTCGTCCAGCAGGTCGTTGGCCATGTAGAGGAAGCGGTTGAGGTCCTCCTGCGTGTGGAACGGACGGGTGAGCACCAGCAGTTTGGGACGGCGGTCGCCCACGCGGTACTGCAGTGCCTCGGGCGTCGACGTCGTCAGCGGCACGGCCAGCATCTCGGGGTAGCGCTCCTGGTTGGCGTTGAGCCAGCGGAGGAACTCCTTCTGCGAGAGGTTCGACGTCTGCTGCAGGATGCTGCGCACGGCCTCGTTGCCGATCTCGTCCACCGACAGCTTGGCCCCCTGCTCCGCCCCTTGTTCGGAGTAGGCCTTGCGGTCCTCAATCTCGTATTGCAGTTGAAACAGCGCCTTTTTCATAATCGTAAGTGGCTAAGTGGCTGAGTGGCTGAGTGGCTGAGTGGCTAAGTGGCTGAGTGGCTGAGTGGCTGAGTGGTTAAGTGGCTAAGTGGCTAAGTGGCTGAGTGGCTAAGTGGCTGAGTGGCTAAGTGGATAGGTGGCTGAGTGGCTGAGTCTATTTTTTTTCTTGTTGTATGTGGGATATGAGGTTGACGATGCCGGAAGAAATTTGCTTTGTTATATTTTGGAGTTCAGTACGCCGTTGGACATTGCATAGACCAAGGTCCTCACAGAGATAAAGCATGCTTCTCACCTCCGAACAACTACCTTTGGAAATATCAAGAAAATTGGAGAATTTGGCGGGAGAACCTGAATCAAATCCCTCGGCAATATTGTTCATTATGCTTACCGCAGCACGTTGTATCTGTTCGCGAAATCCATAGTCTCTATGACCATCCATCATCTTGTATATTTCGTTAACCAACCTTCTGGATTCCTGCCAAATAAACAAATCTTCAAACGTTTTGACCATAATATGCAAGTTTTACTCATTTACTCAGCCACTCCGCACTCAGCCACTCCGCACTCAGCCACTCAGCTACTCTGTAACCTTCTTCAGCATCGAAGGGTGGATGTATGTGGTGGCTACGGCAACGACGCCGGCGATGGCCACCACCAGGCGGCGGTCCTTCTTGATGCGGCGTATGTGGCCCTCGGCGCCCTTGAAGGGTCCGTCGGTCACCACCACGCGGTCGCCCATGTGGTACTCCGGCTTGTCCTCGCCCAGCACCGTCAGGCCTCCCCGTCCCGCCGTCACCACGAACTGGAACACCTCCATCTCGCGGTCGCGTATCACCGCCGGCCGGCGACTGCCCGCCATGCGGTAGAGGTAGACCCCGTTGTCGTGCCCGGCCATGAAGGCCCACAGCTCCTCCTCCGTGCAGCGCAGGAACAGCAGCGACGCTATCACGTCCACCGGCGCGAAGAACTCCAGCCCTTCGGCCTTGCAGTCGGCTATCAGCGGCTGCACCCGGTTGTAGAACACCCGCAGCGCGTACCAGTGCCTAGCTGTCTCCTCGTGAACGCTGTCGGGGAGGGTGGGGGTGGGGCTGATGTCGGAGTCGTGGGCGTCCAAGGTTGTGTGGGTGTAGGTTTCGGGTTGCGGTTGGGGCAATTCTTCCTCTCCCCCGGGACTGTGCCCGGAGTTCCTGGAAGGTTCATCGGCATGTAGGGTTCCGATTTCACGGTCGCCCCTATCCAAGGGCGTTGCCGCAACCGCCTGGCTTCCAACTGGAACGTGCTTCCGCGCGGAAACTTTATACTTTGCAAATATACGTTTTTTTTTGCAATGATACAAAAAATAAAATGCTGTTGATTGCCATTTTTCCTCTTCTCTTTGCCATTTGGGGTACCCGGCGGGGTGGTTGTGGAGGGGTTGTGGGGGGGGCGGTATTGGCAAAAACGAAGCAAGCCGGCAGGAGGTGTCCTGTCGGCTTGCCGATGGGTGTTGGAGGGGAGGGGCGAGGCCGGTCTGTTGGCGGCGTCCCTCGGAGGTGCGGGCTTAGAGGCCCAGCACGTCGGCACCCTGTTTGTAGACGATGTCGCGCGGGATGTTGGCGTCGCGGATCTGGTCGAGGACCTTCTGGAGGTCGGCGCTGATGTTGCCGTTCTTGTCGCTGTAGGCTTTGGCGGCGGCAGCGTCGCCCTCGCCTTCCATGGCGATGATGATGGCGGCCCAGCCGCGGGCGGCCTCGCGAGCTTTCTCGACGTCGATGACGTACTTGCCGTTCTCGTTGATGCTGAAGGCACCGTGCTCGAGGAAGTAGTTGTAGCACATGATGTTGGCGCGGCCGTGGGCCTCGGTGGCGCCGAAGCGGACCGAGCGGAGCAGGCCGGCGATGAAGGTGATGTAGTTCTGGGCGATGGTGGTGTTGGTGATTTCGCCGCGCTCGATGAGCTGCTCGGTGAGGAAGAGTCCGCAGACGTCAGCCTTGGCTTCCTCCCAGGCGCTGTACTGGGCGCCGAGGGCCTCGCGGCAGGCGCCGCGGCCGGTGACGGTGTTCTTGATGCCCAGGCCGTGGGCCACCTCGTGGTAGCAGGTGTTGCCGAAGAAGGCGTTGAAGGTCACGCTGTCCACCTGCTCGGGGCAGAGGATGAGGTTGGCGATGGGCACCATGATGTTGTCGTACTTGGCGCGCATGGCGTTCTTGAGCTGCAGGCGGCGGCTGCCTTTGGCCAGCTGCACGCGCTCGTCGTTGGGCAGGTTGATGGCGATGGTCTTGGAGCCCGCGTTGCAGTCACCGGCGTAGTAGACCACGTCGTAGACGTTGATGTCGCAGTCGGTGCCGGGCACTTCCTTCTTATATTTGGGGTCGCAGGGCAGGAGTTTCTGCATCTCGGGGAGCATGGCGGCGAATTTGCTGAGGTCGTTGCTCCATTGCTCGTCTTTGACCAGCACGAAGGCCTCGTGGCTGCACTTCAGGCCGTTGATGCCGTCGTCGTAGTTCTCGATGGGTCCCACGACGAAGTCGAGTTTGCTGTCTTTCATGTCCATCCAGACCATGTCGCTCTCGA
>Ga0310697_10003499_pt1 | contig 15899 bp, 15 predicted proteins | sample 172DNAGHGlowgp2_FD_203883 | JGI IMG/M metagenome (GOLD analysis project Ga0310697, IMG submission 203883) | Sheep rumen microbial communities from Palmerston North, Manawatu-Wanganui, New Zealand - 1728 DNA GHGlow gp2 (v2) (version 2) | ecosystem: Host-associated > Mammals > Digestive system >... | reverse complement strand
TTTTGAAAAGATTTGTACGATTTCGCCCGCAGGGCACTCCCCCACACGCCGCGCGAGGCGTGATTTCCGTTCAATCCGCTCAATCGTTCCGCAGGAACTTGTTTATATAAAAACATACCCCTTTGGGATGATTAAGCTGATTCAGCAGATTTATGGGATTTATCCAAATCCACACACAGGGTTTTACTGGTGAGCAAATAAAAATAGGATTTTGATAGATTTTGAATAGATTTTGTATGATTTGACTACGTCGAGCTAAAGGTTCTGCCTCGGAGAGGCAACCCCAAAGACACGTTTTTGTTATATCGAACTCACGTTAATTACGAAATCATCCAGAGCACAGAAGGAACCCCGTACGCAGCACTAAATGATTGTGGCAAGTTTTGTGTGTGAGACCCCGTTGGGTGTATGGGTGAGATACCGACACCTGTATGGGTGAGACACCGACACCTGTATGGGTGAGACACATCAACATTTGTGGGCGAACAGACGGGGAACTGCTGAATTGATTAGTATCACCCCCCAATCGCCCCCTATGTGTAATATGAAACAGAAATGCAGGATTCTGTATAACATTTGAGCTACGGGAAGAATAGGCTGTAACTTTGCATGCGGATTCCGGAACCAACAATTGTTAAACACTAAAAAATTAAAGGTATTATGGCTATAAAAATGCGTAAAACCCAGACAAGGCTCAACTTTGACGAGAGCAAACCACAGGTGCATATCCTCCGTCAGTTGGTCTATGCGCCCATCAAGGGCAAGAATCTGGTAAAGTACATCGCCAACTCAGCGAACGTACCCGTGTCAACCATCGAAGCGTGCATCTCCGCCATCAGCGAGGCTATTGCCTACTACGCCATCAACGGACACCGCGTCGTGTTCCCCGACCTCGGTGGTTTCTATATCACTTTCCGCTCTAAAACCGCGAAGACACTCTCCGAGGTAAAGGTGGAAGATGTTCTTAAATCCATACGACTTGCCTTTGCACCATGCGAAGAAATCCGTGAGGCGATTGCAGGAAGTGGCACCACCATCGTTGACGACGGTGTGTATGAAACCGAATGAAAACAACTTAACTATCAAAGACTATGACTACAATCAAAAGACTGACTCGTTCAGTGGCGGGCTCAATGACGTACCTCCGTCGCCCCAAAGTACTTCACTTCAATGAGGAAAAGCCCATCGTGTATGGCATGCAGGCTGTACGTGGTTCCATCATCAAGAATCAAGCGGTGATTGCCTATGCCGCCAAGGCAGCCCATGTGCCAGAGAGCACCATCCTGATGGCAATGGGGGCTCTGGTTGACGCCATCAACTTCTTCTGCACTCAGGGACGTCGCGTGGAGGTGCCTGGACTTGGCTCGTTTGCAGCAAAGACCCGTTGCAAGGTGACACGCAACGAGGAGGAGTGCAATACCGACACCATCAAGCAACATGGCCGTGTACTGATGTTCTGGCCTTCGGGAGATGTACGCGACATGGTCATGACCAACGGTATCACTTTCACGGAAAGCAAGTCGCTCACGAATATGGCATGCGGCCTGCTCGACAAGACAGAAGACGGCACAACCTTTTTGGTTAATGCCGAGGGGCAGACCATCGTCATGGCATATAACGGGCATTACTACAGATTTGTGAAATCGGGCAACAGTTACTCGGCAGAGCAGACCGCCAGCAACAAACTGGGTGCCAACGAGGTGGAGGCATTCGGCACTATGACCGACAATGCCAATGGCAACATACGCTACGGCAACACAGAGTACACACTCGTAGCAGGTGTGCTGACACCCCAAGCAGGGAAGTATTGACGTATGTAGATGTACATGAAAGAAGGGAGGTTCGTCATGATGACGCGCCTCCCTTTTGAGTAATCATGCTTTGACTGTTCAGAATCTGACGTACAGTTCCGCCCAGAGTTCGTTGTAGTCTTTGTGTTCGAGGTTGCGGTTGTGGACGTGGTTGTACTGCAACTGCATCATGAGGTTCTTGTGAATCTGGAAGTTGGGGATGATGCTGTAGATGGTCTTGGTGCTGTCCCATGTCTTGTCGGCACGGTAGGCATCGTATTTGCCATAGATTTTGAGCCAAGGAGTGCAAGGAACGCCCACGGTGGCATACCAGCCGTCTGCCTTTCCTTCGCCCTGATAGTTGGCGAGCAAGCCTTGTGCATGGGCATATTCGAAACGTGCTGTCCAGTCGTTGTGCTCATACTTCACAGAGGCTGCCCAGCGGTTGCGATCCACTTCGGTGCCATCGGCGAGCACATAGTCGCCTGTCCATCCGAAGATGCCGATGAAGAGGTCTTTGACTGGTTGCACCTGCAGGGAACCGATGAAATCCTTGCGTCCATTCTTGTCGCCGGTGTTGATGCCCTGTCCGTTCATCACCTGAAGCTGGTAGTGGATGAAGCGGTGACCGTCGTTCTTGGCAGGGAAGAGGTCGCCCTGCAACTGCAAACCCTGATCGCGACCACCATTGCCGACATTGCCGTCCTTGTCGCTGATGCCTGCCAGCAGGTTGGAAATCTGCGAGTAGTCACCTGCACCTACATCCCAAGGGTTGTAGGGGTTTTCGAAGAGGAAGGCACGCTTGTACTGACCTACCTTGACGGCGAGTTCCTTCCAATGCGACCACTCCACGAAGTAGTCTTTCATGTGGAAGGTGGAGTTGTTCACCTGTGCCTGCAGACGATACTTGAAATCGCCGAGAATGGTGCCGTCCACATACAGACGGATGAGTCGCTGGCTGAACCCTGCACCACCTTTCGCTCCGTCTTGGTCGCTATAGGCGTATTTGCCAATGAAGTAGCCACCGAACTTGGGTGCAGAGGCAAAGTCGGTCAACTTTCTGCTCAACTGAGGCTTTGTATCAGCAGGAGCTGCACCCTGAAAAGCATCGGAAAGGCTGTTGTTCACAAGGTCGGTGATGAAGCCAGCACCAGGTGTGCCGTTGGGTTCAAACTCACTCACCTCAATTCTCTCTTCGGCAGGCATGGTGAGTTCCTGCGTTTCGTCATTTTCTGCCCACATAGGCATGGTGGCAAGTGTTGCCACAAAAACAGTAGATAAAAATCTTTTCATATATAATTAATAAAATATAGTTGTAATGATCAATCCCACGATGGTGCTGACGATGACGCTGACAAGACCTGGCATCATGAAGGAGTGGTTGAGCAGGTACTTGCCTATCACCGTGGTGCCTGAACGGTCAAAGTTCACGGTAGCGATGTCGGACGGATAGTTGGGGATGAAGAAGTAGCCATAGACGGAAGGGAGCACACCGAGCAACACGGGACCAGGGATGCCCAGCGAGTAAGCCAACGGTAGCATCGAAACCACTACGGCACCCTGACTGTTGATGAGCACAGACACAGCGAAGAAGGCAATGGAAATCGCCCAAGGATACTGGCTGACAATGCCTTCAAGCCCCTCCTGTATCTCGTCCATATAGTTGCTGAAATAAGTGTCGGCAAGCCATGCAATGCCATAGATAGCCACCACTGCCACCATGCCTGACTGCCACACAGAACCAGCCACAGCCTTCTTGGGACTTGCTTTCGCAAAGATAATCATGGCGGCAGCAGCCATAATCATGACAATCTGGATGATGATGTTCATGCCGATAGGCTTCATCACCGGGTTGCCAGCATCATCTAATTTGCCAGAATCGACCACTGGACGGATGTCGCACCCGGCAATCTGGAAGAGCGAGTACAACACGATGATCGCCAAGGCACCAAGGAAGATGAAGACGGAAATCTTAGCGTTTTTGTCCACCTCCTTATCAAGCAGCGAAGCCGTATCACCATACATATACTCTTTCAACTGAGGGTCAGCCAACCGAGCCTGAAACTTCGGATCCTTGTCAAGGTCTTTCCCTCGCTTGTAGGAACAAAGGGCAGCGGCAAAGATTCCGCACAGACTAGCAGGAATGGTCACGGCAATCACTTGCAGGTTGTTGACCTCAAAACCTGCTTCGTTGCTAATAACCACAAACGATGCCACAGCAGCAGCGATGGGCGAGCAGGTGATGCCCACCTGCGAAGCGACAGAGGCGACAGCGCAAGGGCGTTCAGGCCGGATGCCCTTCTTCAAGGCGATGTCACAGATGATGGGCATGAGCGTGTACACCACGTGTCCTGTTCCGACCAGCACTGTGAGGAAGAACGTACACAGCGGCGCCAAGAAGGTGATATGTGCCGGATGTTTTCGCAGCAGTTTCTCCGCCAACTGGATGAGCCAATCCATGCCACCTGCCGCCTGCATGATGCCGGCACAAGTGACAGCAGCCACAATAATGTAAATCACGTCAGTGGGAGGATTACCCGGCTTCATACCAAAGCCCAACACCAAAATGGCAAGACCGATGCCCGAGATGGCACCCAATGCCAAACTGCCATAGCGTGAGCCCACATAAAGCGCACCCAACACAATGAGCAGTTGCAAGATCATGACAAAATCCATAGTTTTTTGTTTAAGATATTAGATTAAATGATGCAACATTGGGACAAAGGTACAAAAAAGTTGAGAGTTAAGAGTTGAGAGTTGAGAGTTTTTTGTTGTTTAATGTCTTTTTTTCTCGGGAAAGTAACAATTCCTCATTCCTTTTTTCTTTTTTCATCTTCTCATTCTTTCATTTTTCTATTTTTTCCATACCTTTGCAACCAAAAGCCGACCAACATGTCACCATCCAACCAACAAGCGAGTGTAAGATTAACGGGAGTGAGTGCCCTACTCCATTTCCTCGTCGATGGACTCTGCATCTGTTGTTTGTACCTCGCAACGGTAGGCAAAATGGACATCGTAACGACTTACGTGACCTACAATGTGTTGGCATTCCTCACACAGCCTCTCACTGGCTGGTGGGCAGACAGGATGAAGCAGCGGCACTGGCTGCTGATAGGGTCGGTGGTGGTGCTGACATTTGCGGTGCTGACGGCATCTGCAATGACCGACAGCGGATGGCAGACGATGGGTTACGGGGTGCCCATCACCTCTGTTCTGCTCGGAATGGGCAACTCGCTCTTTCACGTATGGGGTGGCAAGCAAGTGGCTGTCCACACGGGGAACGACATCCGTTCGTTGGGTGTGTTTGTTTCCACAGGCGCTTTCGGATTGGCTGTCGGAGCGGTGTTTGCCTCGTGGCTGCTGCTGTATGTGTTCCTGTTGGCGATGGGTGTGTTGGCAATGAAGGCTCTCCCCATTCCCTCTTTGGAGGGAGAAGGTGGAATCTCCACTCATGAGAACACGAACAAGCAGGGCAACGACTCCTTCATTTCAGGGAAGGTGACGGGCGTGTTCCTTCTCCTTCTCATCATGCTGATGGTGGCAGGACGCTCCTTTGCAGGGGAGGCATTCACGACGGGTGTCACAAAAGGCGCTATGCTCATCTTGGTGTTGGGAGGCGTGTCGATGTTGGGAAAGATGGCTGGTGGATGGATTGCCCAAAGCATGGGAATATGGAAAGCCTTGCTATTCTTGGTGGCGGGCACCGTTCTCTGCTTCTTCGGCAAAGACCTACACATCGCCGTAATGCTCACGGGGCTTTTCCTCATCAACTGCACGATGCCTATCACGCTCTATTGGGCAAACGCACTGCTAAAAGGATATGAGGGATTGGCATTCGGACTTTTGGCGGCAGCATTGATACCCGGGTATCTGGTCGCCACATTCTAACAAGAAAAAAAGACGGTAACATGTTCCATCTCTTAGACATAGCCCGCCCCTTGTCGTTCCCTCCGGAAGCAGACAACGAAATGGTGATGCAACTGCTCGCCGCACTCATCCTCACCATCCTCATCGAATATGGGGTGTTGTGGATGTTGCTGGAGAGACGGAAGAAGGTGCTGCTCTCGTCCATTGCCGTCAACGTGTTGACCAACGTGCCGCTGAACCTTTATGTCATGCTGGTGAATGACAGCATGGGTGACATCCTCATTGGCGAGGCAGTGGTATTCCTTGTGGAGGCAGTGTGGTACTGGGGGTTCACCCGCAACTTGAAGCAGGCAGCCATTTACAGTTTCCTCTGCAACGCCATCAGCTTCCTCATCGGATTGCTCCTGTCGTTCGCCTATGTGCTAACTTTCGGAATTAGGAATTAGGAATGAGGAATGAGGAATGATGGAAGCCCCCTCCGACTCCCCCAAGGGGGAGGGAGAGCCATGCGGGGTGTAAGCATGGAAGATGGAAGATGAACGATGGATGATGGACCTTTCACAATTAGGAATTAGGAATGAGGAATGAGGAATTGAATCTCTAAACTCTAAACTCTAAACTCTAAACCCTCAACTGTCAACTATCAACTAAGCGAAGCGATAACTCCTTTTACTTCAAATTTTACTTCAAAACAATAAAACAAACAGCTAAACATTGACGCTTATGTTTATTCATCTTTTAGACATTGCATGGCCTGGTTCACGCAGACCTATTCGTCCGGACATCATCATTAAGCCGGACACCGTCGCAAAACCCGTAAAGGACTCTGTGACTGCTCCCTCTGCATCGGATTCCATCATTCCACAGGACATCATTGACTCATGCAAGGAAAATGTGATTGACACTCTCCATTCTGCTGTGAACTGGTTGAACGGGGGTGCTGATGGCAGCAGCCACTCCACCCTGCTGTGGACAAGCCTCATCGCATTAGCAACACTGTCATTGTGCTTCTACGGTGTTTGGAGCTATCGCCGTCAACTGCAAAACAAGAAGAGGCTGGTTTAATTCCTCAGCCTCTTCTTCAGTTTCTTCAATTGTTTCAGTGATGCTTTGCCGGCTTTCTCGCCTAAGGCTATCATCTCGGCTATTTTGGCAGGCATGAAATCTTCTGCACCATAGCCTTTCAGTTTAGGATTGATGTAGATGTCGGCATCTTGACAATTACGCTGATACTTCTTCAAATCTGGGCGCAAAAGCGACAGGAGGGAAGATGTGTCGTTTTCGTGTTTGTTGACGGTCAAATCGACGGCTATCACATAGTCGGCACCCATCTCCCTTGCCACATCCACTGGCAAGTTGTTGAGCACACCGCCATCCACCAGCCGCATGTTTCCCATCTTCACAGGCTTGAACACCACCGGAATTGCCATACTGGCACGCATTGCCTGCGCCAAATTCCCCTCTTTCAGCACCACCTCCCTTATTCCATTCAAATCCACTGCCACACAGCGGAAAGGAATCTTCAGCGAATCGAACACCATCTCCCTGCCCGTCAAATCTCTCAGTGTCCTCACTATGCTGTCGCCCATAAGCGAACCCGTGAAGAGGTCTGCCCATGCACGTGTGCGGAACAACGAATCCAGCTGTTCACTTGTCTGCCCCATCGCATACAATCCTCCCACGATGGAACCAATGCTGGTGCCCACCACCATATCAATCGGCACACCCGACTTCTCCACATATTTCAACACGCCCACTGCGGAAGCACCTTTCGCACCTCCACCACCCAACACCAATGCCACTTTGGGACGAACTTCCTTCTCATCAGCAGAAAGTTTTGTCTCCTGTGCTATCACCGCTCCACATACAGACAGCAACAGAACGAAAATGAGCCATTTCCTCATATTTTCCTTTTTTGTCTGCAAAGATACAAAAAAACTCTAAACTCTCACCCCCTAAACTCTAAACTTTTTCTTATCTTTGCACATCAAAACCTAAAACAGCGGCATAAACACATGAAACGAGGATTAGTATTGGAAGGTGGCGGCATGCGCGGACTTTTCTCGGAAGGCTTCATTGACGTGATGCAAGAGGAAGGCATCACGGTGGACGGCATGATAGGCGTGTCGGCGGGTGCCTTGTTCGGGTGCAACTTCAAGTCGCACCAAGTGGGACGAGGGCTTCGCTACAACACGCGTTTCAAGGATGACCCTCGCTACATGGGATGGCATTCCTTCATCACAACGGGCAATTTCGTCAATGCCCAATTTGCCTACCACACGATGCCGATGGAACTGGACGTGTTCGACATACCTGCATTCGAAGCTGACCCGACTGAGTTCTATCTGGCGTGCACGGACATCAAGACAGGCAAACCCGTCTATCAGCAGATTGACCACGTGGAGGACAGCACCCTCGAATGGTTTCGAGCTACTGGTTCTATGCCCATTGCCTCCACACCTGTGGACATCGACGGCATGAAACTGTTGGATGGCGGATTGGTGGATTGTATCCCCCTACAGCATTTTCAGGAAATCGGCTACGAGCGCAACATCGTCATCCTCACCAGACCTAAAGGTTACCAGAAGACACCCAACAAATACAAGTGGCTCTTCAAGATGTGGTATCCCAACTATCCCCAAGTGGCGGAATGTATGGCACGTCGTCATGAGATGTACAATGCCCAATTGCAATACATCGAAGAACAAGCTGAAAAAGGGAATGTCCTCGTCATCTATCCCGACCACCCTTTAGAAATCGGGCGCATCGAACTGGATGAGCCTAAACTACGTGCCATCTACCAGCACGGACGGGAGAAAGCCCAATCCATGCTGGAAGATGTAAAAAGATTTTTAGCTGAATAAGCAAAGCTTACTCACCAAATATTTCTTTCAGTTTTTTGCCCAATGCAGCACCTCTCAAGTCGCGTGCCACAATCTTTCCCTCAGGATTCACCAACAGGCTTGCAGGAATGGCATCGATGTGATACACCTTAGCAGCGACGGTCTCCCAACCCTTCAGGTCAGCGAGGTGTACCCAAGGCATGTTCAGTTCCTTGATAGCCTTCACCCATGCATCCTTTTTCTGGTCGAAAGAAAGACCGACAATGTTGAAACCTTTGGCGTGATATTTCTCATAGTTAGCCACCACATTGGGCATCTCAGCACGACAAGGTCCACACCATGAAGCCCAAAAGTCGATGAGCACCCATTGACCTTTACCTACATACTCGCTGAGTTTGTGCAGGTTGCCCTCAGTGTCTGCCTCTTCAAGGTCAGTGAAGGGCTGTCCCATAATCTTCTGTTTCGCCTCTTCCTGAGCAATGCGATACTTGATTTCATCAAGGGCAGGATGGTTCGCATAAGGAGGATTGGCATCCAGCATCTCCTTGAAACCATCCATTCCATAGAATGCAACGAGGTTATCAACAAAAGCGGCTGGAACAAGCGTCTTCTCGTTCTCCTTCAGCATCTGCGCCATCAGTTCCCTATCCTTGTCAGTCAGTCGATCCAACTCAGGTTTCACCTCCGCACCCTTCTTTTCCGCGTTGCTCTCCCGCTCTTCCTCAGATAAGGACATATCATAATAGGCATCCAGCACCTCTGACCTCAAGGCACTCATCTGCATCAGCAAGGAATCGTTCTGACGGTCATAATAGTTCAAGCTCTGATTTTGAGCAGAACCTTTCAGGACGTTGGTGGAGAGATCAATAGTGGCGGGTGTGCCATCATTGAACATGATAACGAAACGTGGAGCTTCATCCACTCTCACAAAAAGAAGGGCATCCTTGGTGTAGGAGCCTTCGAAGGAGAACTGACCGCCACTCACCGCAGCACTGTCCAGCACCTCATGTGAATCACGGTTTCCCATATACACCATCTTACTACCAGCAGGGGCTGTACCCTTAATGCTGTACTTTGTCTGTTGTGCCATTACTGGCAGTGTAGCCACAACGAGGGCCACCATCGCTAATACTTGTTTCATATGATATGTTTTACTCAACTTTCTGAAGTTATCGCTTCGCTCGAAGTAATCGAAGTTAAAGGAGTTAACGACTTATGCAATACTTGTCTCAATGCCTGCCAGCGGATTGTGAATGTCTTTCAGGTATTTCCCGAACTCATCCAGTACACATTCAGTGGCAATCTCCACATTCTTCACCCTACCGAAATCTTCACGCAGACACATCGAGTGTACATCACCTTCACTACCCCATGCTACCCATATCTCCACCTCATGTCCTTTCCACGCCTCAGCATAACCTGTTGAAGCCAACGCATAATCGGTGTGGAAAAGGTGACACGCACCTTTCACCATCTGTTCTGCCACCTCGCGCGACACCACGCCATACTCCGCAATCATCTCCGCTGGCACACCCAGCATCTGTTCCTTCACCTCGTTCTGGTATGCCACCAGCCCTCCTTGAAAATAATTGCTGGCACCACTATGTGCAGTGATGGCAGCCGCTATGCGTCCACCCGTACACGATTCTGCTGTAGAAATAGTCATAATAGTCTCTCTTGGTGATTCGAGCTACAAAGGTACGACTTTAAGTGAAAAGTGGAAAGTGAAAAGTGAAAAATCTACATCAGCAGCCATTCTGACAGTTCTTCATCGCATAGTAACTGGGATTTTTCACTTTTCAAGCCACTTAAAAAAACATTTCTCACTTTTTCTTGGTCACTTTTCACTTTATGTCGTATCTTTGCAAAAACTATCAACTTTCAATTCATTAATCTTTCTGTTTTCAGCAAATGAAAGCCTCTATCAAAACTCTCATTGCAGCCATTTGTTGCACAGCGCTGGCAACATCCTGCACCAACAAAACCACAGAAATGGCACAGACAAAACTGACCACCGTAGGCAACCCATTCATGCCCCTTTGGGAACACATCCCTGACGGCGAACCCTATGTGTTTGAAGACCCTGACCAACCTGGAAAGTACCGTGTGTATGTGTATGGCTCACACGATGACCTCATCAGCGAATACTGCGGACGTGACCAAGTGGTATGGTCAGCCTCTGTTGATAGCCTCAACAACTGGCGATATGACGGTGTCATCCTGGTGGTGGACAAGAATGCCAACGGGGAACCTTTTGATGCGAAAGGCACTGCCGATGTGCTTTATGCTCCAGATGTGACATTGGTGACTGACAGTACGGGCAAGAAGACCTATTACTTGTTCCCCAATGACCAAACAGGTGCCCGTAACGGGCTGATAGCGAAGAGTGACCGTCCCGATGGTCCTTTTGAGGTGTGCAACTGGAGCAAGGACAACCCCAATCAGGTGGATGGCGCGCTGCAGTTCGACCCTGCCGTGTTTGTTGATGACGACGGCAGAGTGTATGGCTATTGGGGATTTGAGCGCTCTTATGCTGCAGAGTTTGATCCCAAGACAATGGCAACGGTCAAGCCTGGAACCGAGATTGTAGAAGATATGATTTCAGGACGCTACCAAGAGGGTAAGTTCCGCTTCTTCGAGGCTTCCTCCATCCGTAAGATCAAAGACAAATATGTGTTCATCTACAGCCGCTTCACTGAGGAAGGGGAATTTGGCTTACCCATGTCCAACTATACCTTAGCATACTGCTACAGCGACAATCCACTTGGTCCTTGGACGTATGGCGGCACCATCATTGATGGACGTGGCCGTGAGAAAGACGAGCAGGGAAATGTCATCGCATCGGCTACACCTGACGGCAACACCCACGGTTCCATCTGCGAAATCAACGGGAAATGGTATGTGTTCTACCACCGTCAGACGGGCACTGATGAATATGCCCGTCAGGCAATGGTGGCACCTATCGAAGTGAATGTAGAAGAAGGCAAGGGGGGAAAGGTGGAGATTACCGAAGGTGAATACACCTCAGAAGGTTTTGCCCGTGATGGCCTCAACCCGTTGGAGCGACACTCTGCCGGCATTGCCTGTTGGTACACAGGTCCTAAGCCCGCCACCCACGAATGGCCCAACAACACCTTCTACGGCTCGTATGTGGCTGCCAGCTATGGTGGTGAAGAAGGAATGACGAAGGAAGAAGCGTTGGCTTCAACGAAGAAGTATGATGCGCCTTATGACTTGCGCTACAACACCAACGATGTGGTGAACAACACCGACGGAAGCATTGTAGGGTACAAATACTTCAATTTCGGAAACGTCGGAGGCAACGGATACAGCGATAAAGGACCATTATATGGACGCAAGGATGTGCGCCTGCTGTTGAATGCCACGCCACTGGGTGTAGATGGCACCATCGAAATTCGCGCTGACAGACCTTGGGATTCGCAAGGAATGCTATTAGGCACCATCGAACTGCGTGCTGACATGCCACAGCAACCCACGGAACTGAGTGCCGTTCTGCCAGACGTGGGCAAACTGGAGTATAAGCGTGCCCTCTTCTTCGTGTTCAAGTCTGACACGAAAGAAAAATCCCTCTGCACACTCCACAACTTTGTGTTTGAGTAGATTGGATTTTACACTATTTTGGATGTAATTCTTTGCGGTTTGGAATATTGTTGCTAACTTTGCAACAAAGTTCAATTTTAATTAGAAATTCTTATGAAGACTTTGGAGAAGATTTTTGCAGGGAAACTGCTGAACATCAAGGCAATCAAGTTGCAGCCAGACAATCCTTTCACTTGGGCAAGCGGCTGGAAATCACCCTTCTATTGCGACAACCGAAAGACATTGAGCTATCCCGATTTGCGCAACTTCGTGAAGCTGGAAATATGCCGCATCATCGAGGAGAACTTTCAGGAGGTGGATGCTATTGCCGGTGTGGCAACGGGTGCCATTCCACAGGGAGCACTGGTGGCTGACGCGCTGTTCAAGCCTTTTGTGTATGTGCGCAGCAAACCCAAGGATCACGGACTGGAGAACCTCATCGAGGGTGAACTGAAGCCTGGCATGAAGGTGGTGGTGATTGAAGACCTCATCTCCACTGGCGGCTCGTCGCTGAAGGCTGTGGAGGCCATCCGCAACAATGGCTGTGAGGTCATCGGCATGGTGGCAAGCTACACCTATGGTTTCGATGTGGCAAAGAAAGCGTTCGATGACGCCAAAGTGAAGCTCATCACCCTGACCAACTACGAGGCTGTGCTGGATGTGGCACTGAAGACGGGCTACATCACGGAAAGCCAGATTCCTGTGCTGAACGAGTGGAGAGCGAATCCAAGCGAGTGGAAGAAAGATAAGTGAAAAGTGAAAAACTAAAAGTGAAAAATCTAAGTTACTCTTGCAAATGAAGTGCCAACAAGCCGAATGGCAGGTAACTCAGATTTTTCACTCTTCACTTTTCACTTAAAACAATTAGTTTTTATGGCAAAATACGAAAGCCAAATCAAACAGGTTCCTTTCAGTCAGAATGCGATATATACCAAACTGGCTGACTTGACGAACTTGGCTGTGATTAAGGAACGGTTTGACGACCCGAATGTGCAGGCAAAGATTCCTGCCGACAAGATAGAGGAAGTGCGCAACGCGGTGAGACAGATGGAGTTCACGACCGACACGGTCAGTGTGCCCGCTGGCCCTGTCGGCACGATTTCGCTGCAGATAGTGGATAGAGAACCTGAGAAATGTGTCAAGTTCTCTTCTACCAATTCTCCTGTGGGTTTCAAGCTGTGGGTGCAGGTGTTGCCGACAGGCGACACGACCAGCAAACTGAAGGTGACGATTGACGCCGACCTCAACTTCTTCATGAAGCAAATGGTGGGCAGCCATCTGGAAAAAGGAGTGGACAAATTTGCCGACATGCTGGCAATGATACCGTATGAATAAGTGAAGAGTGAAAAGTGAAAAGTGAAAAGTGAAAAATCTAAGTCACTTTTTCCAATGAAGTGCCAACAAGCCGAATGGCAGGTAACTCAGATTTTTCACTTTTGGCTTCGCCGAAGATGCTCACGCTCGGCATAGTTCAAACAAGTTTGACTCTGCACTCGCTCAACCGCATCTTTCACTCTTCACTTTTCACTTAAAAACAATCAGTTTTTATGGATAAACTTTGGACTAAAAACGTCTCCATGACGAAAGAGATAGAGAAGTTCACGGTGGGCAGAGACCGCGAGATGGACTTGTATCTGGCCAAATACGATGTGCTTGGCTCCATGGCGCACATCACCATGTTGCAGTCAATCGACCTGCTGACAGCAGACGAACTGAAAGTGCTGCTCAAAGAGTTGAAAACCATCTATCAGCAAGCAGAGAAAGGCGAATTTGTGATAGAAGAAGGAGTGGAAGATGTCCACTCACAGGTGGAGATGCTGCTCACCCGCAAACTCGGCGACATCGGCAAGAAGATACACTCGGGCAGAAGCCGCAACGACCAGGTGCTGGTGGATTTGAAACTCTTCATCCGCGACCAAATCAAGGAGATAGCAGGGCTGGTGAAGAGCCTTTTCGACGAACTCATCATGCAGTCGGAGCGGTACAAGAACGTCCTCATGCCCGGCTACACCCATCTGCAAGTCGCCATGCCCAGCAGTTTCGGCCTCTGGTTTGGTGCCTACGCCGAAGGACTCGTCGATGATATGCAGTACCTGCAAGCAGCATGGAAAATCACCAACCGCAACCCACTCGGTTCGGCAGCAGGCTACGGCAGTTCCTTCCCCCTCAACCGCCAGATGACCACCGACCTCCTCGGCTTCGACTCCATGGACTATAACGTGGTCTATGCCCAGATGGGACGCGGCAAGACCGAGCGCAACGTGGCGTTCTCGATGGCAAGCATCGCCGGCACCCTCGCCAAGTTAGCGTTCGATGCCTGTATGTTCAACTCGCAGAACTTCGGCTTTGTGAAACTCCCAGCCGACTGCACCACAGGCTCCAGCATCATGCCCCACAAGAAGAACCCCGACGTGTTTGAGTTGACCCGAGCCAAGTGCAACAAACTCCAGTCGCTGCCCGTCACCGTGACGATGATTATGAATAATCTTCCAGTGGGTTATTTCCGCGACCTGCAAATCATCAAGGAAGTGTTCCTCCCCGCCTTCGACGAACTGAAGGACTGCCTGCAGATGGCAGCCTACATCATCAATAAGATGGAGGTGAATGAACACATCCTCGACAACCCCATCTACGACCCCATGTTCTCTGTAGAGGAAGTGAACCGCTTGGCACGTGAGGGCATGCCCTTCCGCGATGCCTACAAAAAAGTGGGACTCGACATCGAGGCTGGCCACTTCACCCCCAACAAAGACATCCACCACACCCACGAAGGCTCCATCGGCAACCTCTGCAACGACAAGATACAAGCCCTCATGGACGAGGTGGTGAGCGGCTTTAAGTTCGAGAAGATGGAGGAGGCAGTGAAGAAACTGTTAAACAACTGATTGAAATGAACTGATAGACATAATAACATAAAGAAGCGTTGACTTTTTGATTCTTGTATTCTGAATTTCGCCAAAAATACACAGCCAAGATGATAGAAGTTGATGCTCGCGTTTTAGGCGCGGGCTGAGACTTGTATCTGGCTGGAAGGCGTTTGGCGATGCCGAGAATACGGATGCAATATCAGTACCGCGCCACTTTTTATCACATATTAACGATATTTAACGCTATTGGCTGTTAAATTTTCAGCAAAACCTGCGTATATATAATAAAGGAAGAACAGATAAATCGAAATGGATATGAACAAGAAAACCATCATCACCATCCTGCTCGCCCTCGTCGCAATGACGGGGCAGGGGCAAGAGCCGTTCTTCTGCACAGATTCGGCAGTTGTCCGTGGGCGTATTGTTGACTATTCACCGACGATGGGCTTTCAGAATCTGACGGCACAGGTGACGGACATCTTCACGGGAGAGCTGAAGACTGCAACTGCAGAGATACGGGAAGATGGGACGTTTGAGAAGCGGCTGCTGTTGCACCATCCTATCCTCAACTGGTTTTACACAAATGAGACAAATATCAGCAAACAACAAGTACCTTTCTACCTCTGTCCAGGTGATACGTTAGAAATCTTGATATGTTTCCATGACGGCGATGTGCCAGATTGCATATACGGAGGAGGGCACTCCGCAGAAGTCGCACGACTGCTAAGAGTCAGAAACGACTATCTTAGCCTGCAAAAACTCTGTCGTTTCTTTGAAGGTGACATCGAAGCCTATAACGCTTTTGCCGACTCTCTTTATACTACTTGGCAACGTAAAATCGGCGCAATAGCCGATGCGTACCACTTCACCTCTTTCGAACGCCGGTTGGCAGAATGCGACATGGCAGCAGTCTTCGGAACCGCCTATCTCAG
>Ga0310697_10003498_pt1 | contig 15900 bp, 14 predicted proteins | sample 172DNAGHGlowgp2_FD_203883 | JGI IMG/M metagenome (GOLD analysis project Ga0310697, IMG submission 203883) | Sheep rumen microbial communities from Palmerston North, Manawatu-Wanganui, New Zealand - 1728 DNA GHGlow gp2 (v2) (version 2) | ecosystem: Host-associated > Mammals > Digestive system >... | reverse complement strand
GATTATGGCATTTGGTGTTCTAATTGCAGTAAGTAGTGAAGTTATAGGTATAGCAGCTGTTGCTGATAAAGCAATTGTTGATCATGAAGCTGAAAATATAACTTTTAATTTAACTAGAGACATAATAATGGAAACTAATAAAGTTATGAATAAGAGTATAGGTATTACTGTTGGAATATACGGGCTTGTTCAATTAATCAACTATGCGGTTTATTTATTTAAAAAGAAAAAAGTGTTATTAGTATTATTCTTATTAGAAATTGTAGCTGCTATAGGAGGATATTTATATAATGGTGAATTTATTATGTTTGGTATACCTTGTTTATCAGCTTTAATTTATTTAAGAGTTTTAAAACTAGAAGAGAAGTAGAAATACTTCTTTTTTTTGTTATAATAGGTGAAAGAAGGAATTATTATGGGAACAATTAAAACTAATGCAATGCGTATTTTAGATAGTAATAATATTGAATATAAAGAACATGTTTTAGATATTAAAGAAGCAATTGATGGTGTTTCTTGTGCAGAAATGTTAGGCGTAGATTTAGATAGAACGTTTAAAACTTTAGTTACTCAAGGTAGAAGTGGAGATTATTATGTGTTTGTAGTACCTGTAGCTCTAAAATTAGATTTAAAAAAAGCTGCTAATAGTGTTGGCGAAAAGTTTGTGGAAATGATTCCAATGAAAGATTTATTAAAGGTAGCAGGCTATGTTCATGGAGGATGTAGTCCAATCGGTATGAAGAAAGTATTTACTACTGTAATAGATGAAACAGCAATTCTTTTTGATAAGATTATATTCAGTGGTGGAAAGATTGGATTCTTTATAGAGGTTAATCCTTTGGATGTTGAAAAAATTTTACCAATTAAATTTGTAGATATAGTGGAGTAGTTATGAAAGCATTAACAATTAAACAACCGTGGGCGCAGTTAATTATAGAAGGTTATAAGAAGTATGAATTTAGGAGTTGGAAGACTAAGTATAGAGGAAAGATTCTTATTCATGCTGGGATGTCTTTAGAGAAGGATATGGCATTAAGATTTAAGGATTATAATCTTTCTTATACAATGGGTGCTATTATAGGAGAAGCAACTTTAGAAGATTGTATTTTAGTAGATGAAAAGTTTAATGAAGAATTAAAAAGGATTGATCCTATTGTGTATGGAAGAAGTAATCATGTAGAAACTTATGCATGGAAATTAACTAATATTAAGAAATATGAAAAACCAATTGAAATTAAAGGCCAATTAGGATTGTGGAACTATAAATAATTTGTATTATATATTATTATTTTTTGTATTATAATAATCAATTGTAAGAGGTGATACTGTGAGTAATATTATTAAACAAAAAGAAAGAGGATCTCTTGTAGTTATTAGCGGTCCTTCAGGAGCAGGTAAAGATACTGTAGTTGCTAAGTATTTAAGAAAAAGAAATTCTAATGCATGGTTAAGTATTTCTTGTACTTCAAGAGATATGAGACCAGGAGATAAAGAAGGTAAATCATATTACTTTATAAGTAAAGAAGAATTTGAAAAGAAAATTGAAAATGGTGATTTCCTGGAATATGCAGAATATAATGGTAAGTATTACGGAACACCTAAAGAACATATAGAAGAACATTTACAAAAAGGAGAAGATGTTTTCTTAGTAATAGAAGTACAAGGAGCATTAAAGGTTAAAGAATTAGTTCCTGAATCAATATGTATATTTATTATGCCTCCTAGTATGAAAGAACTTAGAAGACGTTTGGTTGGAAGAAAAACGGAATCTAAAGAAAAAGTCTTAAATAGATTTAAGACTGCTTATCAAGAAATAAACGAAGTTGCTAATTACAACTATGTTGTAACTAATGATGAAATAGATAATGCTGTATCTAAAATTCAAGCTATTCTATTATCTGAAAAGTGTCGTGTTGATAGGATTGAACAAGTGTACTTAGGTAATGAAGAAGAAGAAATCCACGAATTATTAATGGACCAAGAATTTGATAACAGTGAGATTAGTTTAGAACAAGAGTAGTAAACTACTCTTTTTGTTTTGTTTATCAATAGAGAACTCTTGTGTTATAATAATAATAGAATAGTAGGGGATTATATGAAGAAGGAGTCAGTTAACAATATAGTTGGAACTAACGTTATGTACGGTAGAGCCAGACGTCTCGAATTTGTTGAACGTGTTACTTATATTTTTATAGCTGTAATAGCTGTTATATTAGTTTTTGTTATTGTTGGCAAGAATTCTTCTTACAACGATCAAAACGTCAACTTTAATTTGTTAAGACAGTATTTAGAAAATCGTGGTTATAGATGTGAATTGTTATATAAACCAGGTGGAGCTTGTTCTCTTACTAGCGAAGTAGGTATTTTTTCTTTTACAAGGTATGAATCTGGTTTTGAATATATGATAAACAGTGAAGGATATTTCTTAGATATTAGGCATTCAACTGATAAAGGAGATTACATTACTCTTAAAACTACAGCCTATGCTTTAGCTGGTTATAGAAATCAATCTTACACATGTTATTTTAAAGACAATATTTTTGGTGAGTTTGATCGTTGTGAAACCGATGATAAAACTAAACTAGATTCTAATGTTTATAATGGTGTGGTTGAAAAAGCAATGTATGATTTAAATAATATGATGGATCATTCTGGTTATCGAAAAGATATACTAGTTAATGAACACAAATGGGTTAAGAGATAAAAAAATAAGTGGTAGTAATACCACTTATTTTTCTTCTATATCATTTTCTTCTACGTCTTTAATTTTTTTGTTTTTCTTTTTGTTTTCTTTATCTTCTTTTTCGTCTTTTTCTGGGATTAGTAATCTTGTTTCTTCTTCATCAGTTTCGAAATTGTTATTATCTTTTGAATAGAAAATATAACCAACTATTTCAATAGCTGAATATATCATTATTATTATTCCTACTACCCATAATAGAATACCATTTTTAATAATAGTGATGAATCCCAAGATTATTAGAAGTATTGATACAATTAATAAAGCAATAAATCTTGATGCTTTGTGATCAGTTCTTAGTGCACCAATTAGCCTTATAACACCACTAAATAGTATCCAAGCACCTACGATAAATCTGATAGCTTCATCTATTATGCTGTGAAAGAAGAAGAATAGTATTGCTAATATTAAAGTAATAATTCCAATAGCAACCCTATTAGCATATATAGGTAATTCTTTTTTCTTTCTAATAATTATGGAAATAATATTACAAACTGTTATTACTAAGAAAGTAACTCCAATTATTTTATAAGTTGTAGCCATTATTCTTTCGGAATATGCTGTTAATATAGCACCAATTATAAAAAATATAATGGAACTAATTAACGAAGATTTAGTTGAATATGATTTAATATCAATTCTCATTTTAATACCTCATTTCATTAGTTTTATTATATAACATAACTATATTTTTTATCAATAATGTATGTTTTTATATTTTTATATGTGTTATAATTATATAAGAAAAATAGGGAGGGTGTTGTATGCTAGACATTGACGAAACTCTAGAGTTAATGAAAAAGTATGGGTATAGTTCTACATCAGTACACCCTTACATATATCAATCTGGAGAAGATACAGGATTGTGTTATACCTATATAGATGAAGATTATGGTTCTTTGGAACGTATTAAAATATTTGATTCTTTAGATAGTTTTGAAGAATTTTTAAAACAATTAGATTGGGTTAAAAAAAATGGATTACATTATCATGTAAGAATGTGTCTTGATAACTATGAAGCTATTAATCCAAAAACTTTATTCCTTCGTAATGAAAAATTAATGATTGAAGGAGAAATGGACGATATTGAATTATTTGATCAAAGAGAAAGACAAAGAGAACAAATGGATGAAGCGTCCAAGATATTGTATGAAGCAGGAGATTTATTACTTGTTTATGAGGAAATAAAGAAAAGACAATTACAATATTTATTAAAAATTATTGGTTTAAAAAACATATTAAGACAAAAGTATTATGACTTACAAAAGTCTGTTGATGAATATAATAAAATCAAAATTGAGAGAGAGTTTGTTAAACTTCCTGAAGTTCCTGATAATGGTGGAATAGATATAACGATGGAAGTTGCATTAAAGGATAAATATAATATGTATATTGCTCAAGTTCCTTCTGTAGAAGAAGCAACTGCTTTCTTGAAGGAAGTTTGGGATTTAAATAAAAATCTAGAATTGAATACAAACTATTACGACGCAGTTAGAGAAGAAACTGAAATACGTAATGAGATGAAGATAGTAGATAAAAAACAAGAATTAATGGACAAATTAAACGAAAATTTAAAACCATTATTTGGTGTAGATTTAATGTCTCGTTTCAAAAAAATTAATAAAAGTGTTGGTGGCAATTCAATATCTGCAAGTATCGTTCAAGAAAAGATTGCTCAGGTTACTGATAAATATGATGTTTATCCACAGTTAAATTTATTGTATGTTTCTGACTATTTAAGAGAAGCAATACAAAATACTAATTATGCTGATCTTGCAATCAAGTATGGAAAGAATACTACTAAAGATATTGCTGAAAAAGCAAGAACTCCATTAAACGAGATCGCATCTAGTTTATTAGTTCAATATAAAAATTCATTGTCTATTGAAGAACAAGCAATTTTAGTAGTATATAGTAATGAAAAGTTTAGGAAAATATGTGATGCAATTTTAGCTATACCTCAATTTCAAACATTTACTCCTAAGCAAATAGTAAAGAAAATTAATGGTATTAAAGGTTTTTCAAAACTTAAATCAGAATGTTATATTAGTTTGAAAAATAGGATAGATAATCCATTAAATCAAACAATTAAAAATAGTTTATTTAAAGGTTATGATTTTACTACATTTGAAACATTTATTGGATCATTGGTAAAGGAACTATATAGATTAAAACAAGTTAATAATAAAATGGTTTTAACTGGAGATATAAATATGTATTTACCAGTTAAAAATGTTGACGATATTAAAAAGAGAGAGTTCCTTTTAGTAACAAATGATCTTAATCGTTTATTAGTAGAAGCTGAGAGTAATAAAACTATGGTTGGTATTACTTTATTAAAAGAAAAGTTACCAGTTTTATACTCACCATATTTTTTGGATCTAGGAGATATTTATAATAAAAATGCTTCTCCTAAATTAGAAATAAGAGAAATGGTTAATTTCGAATTAATGGTTGATGTTTCAGATATTATAATTAATGTAGATAAAACAAAAGTATATGTTACTAAGTATGTATCAACAACTGATGTTGAAGGTAATATATCAATTGTTAGGGATATTAAAGCTCAAGGTAAAACGACATTTGTTAAATATGCGTTCTTGCCTAATGGACCAGTTCCAGTAAATGAAGCTGTTAATGCTGCTCCAATTGAAAAAGCACCTGCTCCTGAAACTCAACAAGTTGAAACAGCACCAGTTAAAAATGTTGCTGCTGCTCCAGTTGTTCCTCCAGTAATACCTGAGACTCCTCCTAAAGAGGAAGGGCCTAAGAAGGAAGAAGTAAAAGAGGAATCTAAACCTGTAGAAGAAAATGTTGAGAAACCAAAAGTAGAAGAACCAAAAAAAGAAGAGCCAAAACCAGAAGTAAAAAAGGTTGAAGTTCCAAAAGAAAAAGCTACTCCAGTTTCTGAAAGCAAAAAAGAAGAAGTTGAAGATGATAAAGAATCTGAAGATTTAGATAAATTACTTGATACTTTAGCTACTACTATTCCTAAAGATTTATCTAAAGATTTAGAAGATACTAGCAAGATGGAATTATTTAAAGATATGAAAGATAACAAAAAAGTTGAAAAAGTTCCAGAAGTTAGCAAGACGGTTGTTGCAAAGGCAAAGGAAGAGCCAGCAGCTGTTAAGACAGAAGCTAGGCCAGCAATAAAGAAAACAGAAGGAGTTAAGCAACAGCTTGTCAAAAAAATAATTACAAATCCAGACGGAACGAAAAAGGTAGTTATGGTTAGAAGAATATTTACTCCAAAAGCAAATACTGATTCTACTCCAACACCTACTACCCAACCTGTTAAAAAGGTGGTTAATAAAATAGGTGTTCCAGTGGATGCAAATAAAAAGGTAGTTGTAAAAACAACACCAGTAGAAGAAAAGAAATAGGAGAATGTTTATGAAATTATTATTAAAAGATTTTTTGTACAACTTAAAGATGTATTTTAAGTTTGTAGCTAAATTAGGATTTAAGGATTTATTCTTAAATATCTTGTTATTGTTCTTTTTACTAATCTTAGGAGCATTTGCTTATATTCCAGTTGGATTAGTATCTGATTTAATTAGAACATTCCTTTCATCTTTCGTTTCATTTAATGATATTGTTGGGGCATTATATGACTGGTTCTTTGCTGTTATTGCAGCTGTTTGTTCAATTTTGTTATTTGCTTATTTATTTAACAATAGATTTGATTTTAAAAATAATAAGGTTGTTCCAGTAGAAGGAACACATCACTTTGAAAGAAAAGAAGAACCTAAACCAGAAGAAAAAGAAAAGGAAAAAGATAATACTGATTTAGATTTACCAAAAGAAAAAGAGGAATAATAGTTCTTCTTTTTTTATTAAAACTTGTACTTTTATTCCATTTGTGGTAAAGTGTTTCATGGTATTTTTATTTCGCGAAAAAGGGTGATGTATATGGATAAAATTATTAATATTGCAGTAGTAGCACACGTTGATGCTGGTAAATCTACATTAGTAGATGCTTTACTAGAACAAAATGGTGTATTCTCAGAAAGAGATGAAATCGTTGATTGTGTAATGGATAGTAATGATATCGAAAGAGAAAGAGGAATTACTATTTATTCTAAAAACTGTGCTATCAGATATAAGGATTATAAGATCAATATAGTAGATACTCCTGGACATGCTGATTTTAGTTCTGAAGTAGAACGTATTATGAAAACTGTTGATACTGTTATTCTTTTAGTGGATGCTGCAGAGGGTCCTATGCCTCAAACTAGATTCGTATTAAATAAAGCTTTGGAGCAAAATTTAAGACCTATACTATTTATCAATAAAATAGATAAGAAAGATGCTAGACCTCAAGAAGTAGTAGATATGACATTTGATTTATTTATGGAATTGAATGCAACTGATGAACAATTGGATTTCCCTATTGTTTATGGTATTGCTAGAGAAGGTATTGCTAAATTATCTTTAGATGAAGAAAGTGACAGTATTCAACCATTATTAGAAACTGTTTTAAAACAATGTGAACCATATCAAGGTAATGAAAATGATCCATTACAATTACAAGTAAGTTCATTAGATTATGATTCATTTATTGGTAGATTAGGTATTGGACGTGTAACAAAAGGTAAAATAAAAAATGGACAGACTGTTGCTTTATCTAGAAATGACGGATCAGTTGGTTCATTTAGAATAGCTAAGTTATTTGTTGAAGAAGGAATTAAGAGAGTAGAAAAGGACGAAGTTTTCTATGGAGATATAGTTACTTTTGCAGGATGTCCTGATATTTCTATCGGTGATACTGTATGTGATAAAGATCATATTGATCCAATGGAACCTATTATTATAGAGAGACCAACTTTAAGTATGGATTTCTTAGTTAATAGTTCTCCATTTGCTGGTAAAGATAAAACATCTAAATTCTTAACTAGTAGACATATTAAAGAAAGATTAGATAAAGAATTAGAAACTAATGTTGGATTAGAAGTAGAAGAATTACCTGGATCAGATGGTTATAAGGTATCAGGTAGAGGTGAATTACATTTATCTATCTTACTTGAAAATATGAGAAGAGAAGGTTATGAACTATCTGTTTCTAAACCAGAAGTTTTATATAAAGAAGTAGATGGAGTTAAATGTGAACCATTTGAAAGAGTTATTGTTAATTGTCCTTCAGATTATAGTGGTACTGTAATTAATGATTTACAAGAAAGAAAAGCTGTATTAGAAGTAGTTAATAATGGGGATAATGGTTATGTTCATATGGAATTTAGCGCTCCAACACGTGGTTTAATTGGTTATCGTAGTGCATTCATTACTAATACTAAGGGTGAAGGTATTATGGTAAGAAGTTTTGATGGATATAAACCTTACGTTGGTGATATTACAGGACGTAAAAATGGTGTTTTAGTTTCTATGGAAAACGGAAAAACACTAGGTTTCTCATTATGGAATTTACAAGATCGTGGTACTTTAATTGTTGGACCTGCTGAAGAAGTATATGTAGGTATGATAGTTGGTATCAATAATAGAGATAATGATTTAAATGTTAATCCATGTAAGAATAAACAATTAACTAATACAAGAGCATCTGGTAGTGATGAAGCTATTGCTTTAATTAAACCTAAGACATTTAGTTTAGAAGAAGCATTAGAATTTATTCAAGATGATGAATTAGTAGAGGTTACTCCAAGTGCTATTAGATTACGTAAAAAAGTTCTTTCACCTGATGAAAGATATAGATTAAATAGAAAATAGTGTTATTTTCTATTTTTTTTTGTATAATAAACACCATTGGTGATGCGTATGAGATTTAAAAGAGATCACGTGGGATATATTGAATTAGAGAAATTACCAATTAAAGATAGAAAAGAGATTAATGTTTTACATTCTGCTACATTTCTATTACGAGGTAAGAGATATTATTTTAAGGAAGTTAAAGTAATTAATCAAAGCTATAATGAAATGATAGGATATGAACTGGCTAAAGATTTTGGATTAGAAGCTATTCCTTATGATTTGGCATCGTATAATGGACGTATTGGATTTCTATCTAGAGATTATATGCAAGAAGGATATGTTAGTTTAGAAGATTTATTAAAGCAATATTATGGAACAGAAGAGGGAAAGAATAATTTAGATAATGTTTCAATAATGCTTAGAGATACTTTTCCTTCTGAAGTTGCAGAAAAAATTATTAATGATTTATTAGAATTATTAATGTTTGATATTATTATTGGTAACTATGATCGTCATGAAAAGAATATTGTTATTGATACTAAGAATGGTAAGCTAGGACCTGTATCTGATAATGAAATGATGTTGGATAGTGATGCTATGTATGGACAATGGTATGCTTTTAAAATGCATCCTGATGATAAGTATACCCTTGATAGTTTTTTAGGATATTTAGATAGTGCAGGTTTAGTAACCTTTGCTAAAAAAGTTCTTATTATTGAAAGTAGTAATATTCAAAGTGTAATGAGTAGAGTAGAGGAAAAGATTGGTCATCCAATGAATGAATACATTAAAGCTGAAATAGCAAAGAAATATAGTGAATACTTTGGTTTTCTTTTGAGAAAAATAGATAAAGAAGTAGAAGCTAGATATACATTAACTAAAAGTAGATAATATCTACTTTTTTTGTTATTATTATAGTAGGAAGTGTTGTATATGGCAGCAATGTATAAAAAGGTTAATAAAAGTATGAATAATGTAGATGGATTTGAAGAAATAACAGAAGAAAATCCTTTTTTAAAACCTTGTCTTTTATGTTTATCAGCACAAACTGGTGTAAATAGATCAGTTTTTGGTATAGCAAAAGTTGGTGCTTCTTTGGCTAGAGTTAGAGTAAGAAACTTATATAATGCTGGTTTTGATATTGATCAGGTACCTATTTCTTTTCTAGCTAGTAGATTGTCTGACTCAGATCAAGACATTAAAGAATTTGTAGATACATATTTTGTCCCTTTAGTTTTTAATGGTGAACAAAGAGTAGATTTGAGTACGGCATGTAAAATGTTCAGAAATATAAATATAGTTACTTATTGTGATGGTACTTTTAAGGCTGATAAAATAGAGAAGTATCTTTATGGTAGATTACAAGAAATTGGTTATTCTTTAGAAGAAGTAAATGAAATAATAAGACAGATAGCTCTTGTTCCTATTGCTACTGATCGAGTTAAAGGAACTGAGAAAATGAGTGTCTTCTCTTTTAAGGATGTAAATGATTTAGAAGTATTATCTGAAATAGATGTTCCTTTTTATGAAGGACATGATCAGACGATGTTTTTAGGCTTATCTCCAAATGTTTTTTCTTATTTGTATAAAGGAGACGGTGAACACGATTTAAAGAAATATGCCTATGAAGAAGATGTTTTAGCGTATATATCTTTTGTCGTTTCTGCTATCTTAGAAAATTCAGTTGAAAATTCGAGAAATAATGGTTTTGTTCCATTAAATATGGCTCAATTATTTAGAAGAGTTAAAGAATTCCATGAAATGGGATTGACTAAAGAACAAATATTGGAACAATTAGATCAAAGTTTAAGTTATGCCGGTTCTCCTAGATTGACTAAAAGGGAAGCTTTATTATTAGATAAATTAGATCTAAGCTTTGATAAGATTAAAAAAGTTAGTACTGATTTAGGGTATGTTGAACAACAATCACAATCACAATCAAAACAATTACTTAGTTTACAAAAAGCTATTAAAGAGAATTGTACGGATATTAATACTCTGAGAATTTTATTAGAAGGAATTGGATGGCAAGTTAGTAAAGAACAACTCGAAGAGATAATGAATACTCCTTCCGATAGAGAAATAGTACAGGGTTTAGAAGGAAAACAAAGAATAAGAAAGTAAGCAAAAGTTTACTTTTTTTTAATGCTAACATATAATATTAGCCAAAAGTTGGTGGTATTATGGCTATTATTAGTGAAATGAAAGCAATAGATATCCCTAAGTATCATTTGATATTTACTAAGGTAATTGAACTGTTTGGTTCTGTTAATGGTGTTTATTATAAAGTAAATATTGATGATAAGGATTATATATTACATAAGTCAAATAATGTTTTGACTTTGTTTTCAACGGGCAAAGAAATACATTATAAAACTTTTACAATCGATAAAGATTATAATATTAATGGATTAGTACTTGGAAGAAAAGAAGTTTATTATGTTGATAATCAGTTAGTATCTAGAGATAAATTAACTGGAGTTTTAGAGAATGTATCTTTAGTTAAAAGAGATGAACCGGATTATGAAGGTTATAATGGGTATGTTTTACATGTTCAATATAATCCTGATCAAGATGTTAGATTAATTCAAACTTTTCAACATAATTATAATGCTGATGAAAGAATATATGATATGCATATTCAAAAGCCTTTTAATGTTATTGTTGAACAAAATGCTGCCAAGGTAGATGCAGGTTTAAAGAAAGCTTCTAGACAAGTATATATTAAAGATGAATATGATATACAAGATGATCCGATAGGTTTTAGTCTAGCTACAATTAAAGATTTTGGTATAACTAAATTTTTACAAAAAGGAAGCTTTGCTTTGCAAAACAAAGAACAAATAGTTAGATATTATAAAGTTTTGAGGGTTGATTCTAATGGTGGAGCTGTAACAAGGTTTCCATTATGTAGACAATATAAACAAGAAGATATTACTGAAATAATAGAAGGATATGGATTTAATAGTCATATTTCTGAATTGTTATTAGATATTTATAACTCTGATTATCCTTTATTACCATTCTTAAGAGATGTTGTTGCGAGTGTTAAGAATGTAGAAATGGATAAAGACAGTGAAATTAAAGGTTATAAAGTTGCTTAAAGATATTTGACAATTACAAAAAAAGTTAGTAATATATGTTCATAAGCACGGCGAAAATAGGGCTTATTACAATAAAGTTTATTAAGAGAGTAAACGGTTGGTGTGAGTTTATATAAACTAGTAATACAGCGAAAGCTATTGGAGTGAATCGTAGACATTACGTTACAATGTTATAAAGAGCACGGAAACGTGAACTAAGGTGGTACCGCGGATTTAACAGGAATTCGTCCTTAATTGGATGATTTCCTGTTTTTTAATTTAAGAAAGGGTGTATAAAATGGAAAGAGAATTTACTGAACAAGAGTTAGTAAGAAGAGAAAAAGCCGAAAAGATTCGTGAATTAGGTATGGATCCTTTTGGTCATGTATTTGAAAGAACAGATTGGGCTGGTGATATTAAAGCTAAATTTGCTGATATTGATCATGAAGAATTTGAAAATAGAAATGATTTAGTTACTGTTGCTGGTCGTATTATGTTTATCAGAAAGATGGGTAAGGCATCATTCTTTACTATTCAAGATAAGACTGGTAAGATTCAAATTTATATTTCAATTAACGACATTGGTGAAGATGCATATACTTTATTTAAGAGTGCTGATATCGGTGATATTGTTGGTGTTCATGGAAAGGTAATGAAGACTAAGACTGGTGAAATAACAGTTAAGTGTTTAGAGTATACTCATTTAGTTAAGGCTTTAAAACCACTACCAGAAAAGTTCCATGGTTTAACTGATATTGAAGAAAGATATAGAAGACGTTATGTTGATTTAATTATGAATGAAGAATCAAAAAGAGTAGCTTTCTTAAGACCTAAGATTATTAGATGTATCCAAAATTATATGGATGGTTTAGGATTTACTGAAGTTGAAACTCCTGTATTAACAACTTTACTTACTGGAGCATCTGCTAGACCATTTGTTACTCATCATAATACTCAAGATATGGATATGTATTTAAGAATAGCTCTAGAGTTACCATTAAAGAGATTATTAGTTGGTGGCATGGAAGCTGTTTATGAAATCGGTAGAGTATTTAGAAATGAAGGAATGGATCCAAAACATAATCCTGAATTTACTTTAATGGAAGCATATTTAGCATATAGTAATCTTGAAGGTATGATGAATATGACTGAAGGAATGTTTACTACTATAGCTAAAGAAGTTTGTGGTAAGATGACATTCAATTTTGATGGACATGAAATTAATCTAGAAGGTCCATGGAAAAGAATATCTATGACTGATGCTATTAAAGAACAAACAGGTATTGATTTTAAAGCTATTACAGATTTAGACGAATGTTTAAAACTAGCTGAAGAACATCACATTGAATTAGAAGACCATGAAAAACAATATGGACATATTATTAACAAATTCTTTGAAAAGTATGTAGAAGAAACTTTAATTCAACCTACATTCTTATATGGACATCCAATTGAGATTTCTCCATTAACAAAGAAGAATCCAGAAGATCCAAGATTTGTTGATAGATTTGAATTGTTTATGGCAGGAAAAGAATTTGCTAATGCTTATACTGAATTAAATGATCCTGTTGATCAATTAGAAAGATTTGAAGCTCAAATTAGTGAAAGAGATTTAGGAAATGAAGAAGCTAACGATATTGATATGGATTTCGTAGAAGCACTAGAATATGGTATGCCTCCTGCTGGTGGTATTGGTTATGGTATTGACAGATTAATGATGTTATTCTGTGAACAAGAATCAATTAGGGATGTTATTTTATTCCCAACTATGAAAGAAAGAAAATAGGAGTTTAAAACTCCTTTTTTTGTGCTAAAATATATTTAGGTGATAAAAATGAGATTAGTTGAAAAGAAATGTCCAAATTGTGGAGGAGAGTTAAAATTTAGTTTTGAAGATAAAGAAACTACATGTGAGTTTTGTGGACGTAGTTTTGAGATAGAAAGAGACGAAAACATTGATGATGATAATGAAGAAATATTTAATGCTGAACACTACGCGTTAACTGAAGAACAAAAGAAAGTAGCCGGAGCAGTACTAGGATCTTTTGCTATTATGCAAGTTGTTCCAATAATTATAATTGCGTTTTTTGTTATTGGAATTGTATTGTTTGGAGTATTTGCTGCTAAGTCACATAAGAGTACCGGTGATGATCATAGTTCATTTATTATAGAAAAAGAAAAAGAAGAAGATCCTGGAGATATTGAACAAGAAGTAAAGAAAACTGCTGAAGAAAGACTAAAAGAGCAAGGATATGTTATGACTTTTGAAGATTTAAAAGATAATCATTTAAAAGATATTCATGAAAATACTTTATCAATTTTAAATAAATATGTTAAAGAGCATTCTACTTGGTTCTATAGTCATGATAAATTCTCTTTTGTTGGTATGTATTTACTAACTAATTCTTCTGGTAATACTCTTTATGATGTTTATAAAATGAATTTTAAAGTTAAAGGAAAAAATATTCCATATTTTACTGCTGTTAAATACGATAATGCAAAAGTAAAAGATGGCAAATTAGTTTTAAATATGTCTGGTAGTATGCTTCCTTTCTCAATGAGCATGGATAGTGGTGGACATGCAACTCTTGGTTATGAAAGTGCAAAAGATTTTTATAATAAAGTAATTAGAGGTTTATTAGAAAAGTCTACTGTATATTCAATTGGCGGAGTTTATAAAGAATAACTAGTTGAAAAACTAGTTTTTTTATTGATTTTAAGGGAAAATTATTGATTATTGTGTTATAATTCTCATAGGGAGGTAGTAGGATGAAAAAAAAGAGTGATAAAGTACTTATTCTGTTTGTAATAATTTTAGCGTTTGCTATATTATCATGGTTTATTCCACAAGGAACATTTTCTTATGGAGTTTATACTGCTGTAGAAAGTCCTATTAGAGCTGGAATCTTTGATATATTTGTAGATTTATTCTTAGCTATTTATTATAACTATACAGATATTCTTTATATCTTAGTAGTTGGAGGATGTTACGGAGTATTATCTAAAACTAAAAGTTATAGAAAACTTGTTGATAAAACTGCTAATTTAATTAAAGGAAAAGAAATGATAGCAATGGGAGTTACTACATTAATTGTTTCTTTAATTACTTCATTTACAGATCAACTATTATTAATGTTTGTTGCAGTTCCTTTTATTTCAACTGTGTTTATGAGAAATGGTTATGATAGATTAACTGCTTTATTTGCATCATTTGGAGGAATCTTTGTTGGATTTATTGGTCAAACATTTGGATACTTTGGAATTGATTATTTAAAACAAGTAACAGCACTTACTCCATCATATTTAATTGGTTGGAAGTTTGGAATATATGTAATTGCTCTTGTATTATTTAATGTTTTTGCTATGTTACATATGAAAAAACATTCTAATGTTGACGAAACTGAATATGATTTATTTAGTACAGAAGAATTACAAGAGAAAGTTACTAAAGGAAAGAAAGCAACTAAGATATGGCCTATTGTTACTGTATTTGTTATTACTTTAATTATATTAGTTATGGGACATATTTCTTGGACAGAAAGTTTTAATGTTACTGCATTTACTAATGGTTATAGTAAGTTTACTGAAAGTTTTAAAGTTGCTGATGTTCCAGTATTTAGTACTTTACTAGGATCACAAATGCAAGCCTTTGGTAAATGGGAAAATCTAATTGTAGCTTCTTTTGTTACAATGTGTGCTACTATTATTATTTCATTAATTGATAAAATGAAATTTGGTGATTTCGTTTTAAGATTTGAAGTTGGTATTAAAAAAGTATTAAGACTTGCAATTGTATTTGGTTTAGTTCAAACAGTTTATGTAATGTCTCGTAATTTCCAATGGGTAGATACAATTATTAATAAATTGTTAGGTAGTGGATCATTTAATATTCTTACTTTAATGATTATATCTTTTGTTGCTACATTATTTACTGTACAACCAGGATATGGAAATTATATTTATGGTGCATATCTTGCAAATGCATTTACTGATAAGTTAGCTATATCTGCATTGGTATGGCACGTTGGTCAAGGATTTGCATTACTATTAGCACCAACAAGTTTAATACTATTTATGGCTTTATCTTATTATGATATTACTTATAAAAAGTACTTAAGTGGTATATGGAAATTTGCTCTATGTTTATTTGGAGCGACATTATTTGTTTTCATAGTTCAAGTATTATAAAAAGAAGTTTATACTTCTTTTTTTATTTTGTATTATTACTACTTAAAATGTGGTATAATCCAAGTACTTGAAGAAATAATTGGAAGGAGAAATATTATGAAATTATTTAATACTTTGAGTGGAAAAATTGAAGAATTTAAGCCAATGGAAGATGGCAAAATTAACATGTATGTCTGTGGG
>Ga0310697_10003491_pt1 | contig 15932 bp, 18 predicted proteins | sample 172DNAGHGlowgp2_FD_203883 | JGI IMG/M metagenome (GOLD analysis project Ga0310697, IMG submission 203883) | Sheep rumen microbial communities from Palmerston North, Manawatu-Wanganui, New Zealand - 1728 DNA GHGlow gp2 (v2) (version 2) | ecosystem: Host-associated > Mammals > Digestive system >... | reverse complement strand
TTCCTTTCGTTGATTGCATTGATTTACAGCGTTTTATCCGTTGACTGAAATTTCATCGGATAATGCGACGGGCTTGGATCGGTGCAATTTCGGGCTTATAGGTTTCGCGTGCGCATACATGAGAGATGCCCCTACCCTGCCTCGTTTCGTTTCTGCGAATCGGTCTTATTATACAATCCTGCGCGATGGTATATTATTGTCTTATAACCGCGTTTTCCTATTGCCGTTTTGATGCAATCTAAATTACGCTTGTAACTCGCTGATTTTGTGGCACTTTTATTTGGAATAGAAAAAATCACTTGACAAAATTTCAAAATGCCTTATATTGGGGGCAACGAAAACGAAACAAATCAAAATCCTTTAATCATGCAGAACACGACGACAGAGGGACAGACCGCAATCCACAACATGAGAAAGGCAGAGAGCCTGAACGAGTTGAAACAGCTTTACAGAGTCTATGCAATGCAATTCCACCCCGACCACGGAGGCGATGAGGAAACGATGAAGGCGATAAACGCCACCTTCACAACCATGTTTGAAATATTGAAGAACCGCCAGAATACCAGAGCGGAACAAGAACACGCACGCGGCAACTGGAAAGGTTTCAGCACCACGACCGAGACACCGGAGGAGTTTATCGACATCGTGAACAAATTACACGCTATTGGCGGCATCATCATTGAGCTTTGCGGCAGCTGGATATGGATCAGCGGAGAGACGAAGGACAACCGCGAGGCATTGAAGGCCGCAAAATGCAGGTGGAGCAAAAACAAAAAGCAATGGTATTGGAGACATGAAGAGGACTTTTGCAGGAAGCACAGAAGCCACAGCGAGCTATCAATCGACGAAATCCGCGACCTTTACGGGAGCCAGATCTTGAACGGAAACAACGCACAGATGACAATTTTTGCATAATAAAGAATCACGGGCGCAGGTGTGACAGCTTGCGCCCACTAAAACCACCGAAACAAGTTATTATAATCATTTAAACACCTAACAAAATGAACACTTACTCAAAGTATTGCCCAAACGTTTGGTTGGCAAAGTGCAGCGAAGCACACGACAAAGGCGAGACCGTGACCCTAACAACCAAGCACGGAAAAGAAAACGAGGTCGAAATCTGGAACCTCATATTTGAAAAAGACGGATTTTATTACTATTCCTTTACCCGTTGCGACGGGTACAACCACCAAGAGAGAGCGAAGGCGAAGGCCGAGAAATACCAGGAATGGGCAGACGCAGCCAACAGACGCAGCAATGAAGCGTTTGAACGTTCAGAGAAGGCAACGGAACATATTCCGTTTGGTCAGCCTATTTTGGTAGGCCACCACAGCGAAGGCGCACACCGCGCAGCCCTCAAAAAATCGTGGGCGGCGATGGACAAGAGCGTTGAGGAGATGCACAAGGCAGAGGAACACGAAAGCAAGGCCGCATATTGGGAACGCATGGCAGACAAGATCGACCTTTCAATGCCGGAGAGCATCGAATATTACGCCCACAAGCTGGAGGAGGCAAAGGAATACCACGAGGGCCTGAAATCGGGCAAGTACGAGAAACAGCACATTTATTCCGTGACCTATGCCAAGAAGGCCGTGAACGAGGCGCAAGCCAACTATGAAACAGCCCTTAAACTTTGGGGAGACACAGAAAATCCACCGATGAGTCTTTGAGAATTAAGACGAAACCCGGCACGTTTGCGGCTGGGTCTGGATTAACCCCTTAAAACTTACAACGATGAAGAAATTTAGAAAAGGCACTTACAGAGTCAAGACCTTGACGAGAGAGCAAGGCGAGCAAGTGAACATCCACCAATTTCCAAACTTCAGCGCGACCGGCAGCGTCATGGGCATGAAAAACCTTTACTATGGCCTTGACTCCAAACTGGTACGTTGCGGGGCATGGATCTACAACGTGACGAACGAGCCACGAATTTACGACGAATTAGCATATTGACAACTTAAACACCTTACACAATGACACAAGTAAAAGCATTTCGGATAAGGTTCACAAACCCGAACACAAACCCGATGGGGCTTGAGCAACTTGCAAGCGAGAAACTTGTAAGCGAAGACCTTGTACCAGTTTACAAGAAGCAATTCAATGTATTATCAATTCAAGAGGAAACAATAAACATTTGAAACCATGAAACAACACTATCAAACCTATGAGGAAATGAAAGCACTTAGGGAAATGTGCCGGGCTATGATTGACCTTTCAACCTATCATCCTGACTTCAACCATATCATTGTAGGCGGTTATTTTGTGGACGGTGGAGGCTTTTCAAACCCTTACGCGATGATATGTGTAAAAGGGCTTGACGAGGCAAAGAAACACGCTTTTGTGAGCCTTTGCAACACCTATCACAGAAACAAGTTTACCATGTTCGGGCAGGTAACCGAAGCGTTCCCATGCTTTGACAGCAAGGAAATGGAGAAGTTTGTGGATATTGTTACGGGTGATTTCTGCAACATCTATACACGAAGGACAATCCAATATGCAAATTAAGTCCACTGATGAGCAACGCGGAAGGGCGGCGAAACGGGGAGCAATCCCCGTCTGGACTAACTTAAAACTTTACACAATGGTTACATTAGACAACATCAAACAAGAGGCAGAAAGCATCATTGACACCCTTAACAACTTGTATTTGTCGGGTGTGAATGTTTGCAAGGGCTGCAAGTACGAACACTTTGCCAGCTGCCCGAACGAGCGAGTTATAGCCGTTTGCCCAGACAGAATTAAAGCATTTACAAACAAATAAAATCTTACAGCAATGAAACAACTAATGTATGAGTTTGCCGACAGCGAACAACAGGCACAAGCGATCAGCGAGAGAGTCACGAAGACACAATCCCGCTACATGAACAAGAAGCACCCCGCCGAGGTAACGCCCTGGACGAGCCAAGACGGGAAGGAACACAAATTTGTCGTTTGGTATCATGTTTAATTCAATCAATAGGAGGAACGGGAAATGAAAATGGAAAGACAAGAATTTGTAAACAAGCTGAAACAGACCCTAATTGAAAAGGGCGAAGCAATTATCTGCTACAACGACATTCAGGCTGAATTAAGGCTTGAACTGAAAGGCGACGAGGTAAGGGAAACCTACGGTCACGGAAGATGGAAAGAGGTTTACTACAGAGGCAAAATTAACGATATTCAATTTATGATTAACGATTTATATTGGAACGACATAACAATCAAATAACTAACCCCGACTGGCGCAATGGGTAATAACCGCGCAAAGAAGACAATGAGAACTTTTAATTACCAAGGCTTGACCTTTGAGCCGTTGAGACAGCAAACAAAGGCGCAAAAGAAATGGACTCTTCGCCAATGGAGTCAACACCTGCAAAGTGACATTGAGCATCATACGAGTCTGTCACGATACGGAGGGACTTACACCTACCAAGGTTTTTATGCAACTTGTTTAGCTGTTTGTGGCGATGATAGCGCAGACTTTTTCCTTTGCCACAACAACGGAAAGACCTACATACCTGGCGACAACGAATTATTTATCTACAACAACTAAATTCAGGAGGACAAGACAATGAAAGCAAGAAAAGAAAACGGCATTAAATGTTTTGCAAATTTCGACCTTAAAGAAATCAAGCTCAACGATGAGCAAGAGCGCAAGTTGCGCGATGTGCCGACAACTATAAACGGACACAAGGCTGCAATGGAAGTGGCGCAAGTGTACCACTTTGGCGAGCCGGCTGACTCGATCCGTGTGCATTGGCACTACCCGCACCAACCAAGCTCCGGTGTGTCAATTTGGTTTACGACTGAGGATTTTTTCAAAACAATAAACTAATAGGAGAACAAGACAATGAAAATCAAAAGAAACACGATTAAAGTATCAAAGGAGAGGGCGAAGCAGATTATCCTCAACTCCGACTCGATGCTGACAAAAGAAATCGTTGACCGCTACACCGACAGCGAAATCAAAGAATGGATGAAACATTTACACATTAAAACCGATTTTTGACATGAGCAACACACTGAAAAGATTTAGGGAAGCCGCCGAGGATTGCGGCTTCTCCGTTGCCACCACCGGCAACACGATTGAACTACACCAACGCACCCCCGACGGGCGCGACTGGTGGGAGCAGTTTACCTACGACGACGGGGACGACCTTCAGGAAATCCTTGAGGAGCGCATCGATACATGGGAGAGCGAAGCCGACAACGACCTTTGGACGGACGACGACGGGGAGCAAGACCCTTGCGAGTCGTTCACCGACGACGAGGACTGGAAATTGGAGCAACTTGAAAGGCTTTACAACCAGTTCGCAATTTAGAATCATTCTTAATTCATAAATCAATACTTTTGCAAACAAATAGAAGTTGCGCACGACACGGACTAAGTGCATATTACAATGAAAGCAACACAAATCAAACATTTCCCCTGTCAACTTGTTATCATTGACGAGAACGGAGATAACCATACAATTAACTATGACGGCACACAGGGCGAGTATAGCCGCGAGGAATGGCTTGAATCGGACGAGATAGCGATATTTGACAAGGATAGCCAAGAAGAAATCCTGCAAGCCCTTGAAATGACCTATAACAAACCTTTCTTTAAGGAGGACTGACCTATGGGAAATAAGAGCCTCGACCTTCGCGCCATCTTCCGCAGGCAGATGAAGTGGCACGACATGAACCAGTCCGACCTTGCCGACCTATTAGGCACCAGCAGGCAGAACGTCTGCGCCTACTTCCAAGGCCGCACTAACCTATCCTACGCCAACACGGAGAAACTACTTGACTACTTCGGGCTGATCCAAGAGCCGCCAGCACCAAAGGAGCGGCCAACACACCTCTGACCTTCGGGCGGTGTCCTTCGGGATGCCGCCTTTTTTTGTGCATTTTAAATCGTGTTGCAAGATATTTTTTGTATCTTTGCACCGACATTAAGGAATAGGGATAGGCGTGGAGTAGCTACCCGCCGACAAGACCTTGCCGCGTTGGTTTTCCCTTTTCTTTTTTTCAATGCGCGGCACAAAATAACGCGACATGAATTACATCTACAACTTCCCTATCTCAATGCTCCGTGACTTTATGAAGTACACGGACAACACACTTGACAATATCCTTGACTTCTGTATTTGGCAGACCTACAAACAATGCAAGGATATTGACACTACAAAAGAAACATTAGGCATTAGCATTGGCAGCAATGTGGACGACGTGCTACGAAACGGAAAGGGTTTGTATAACCGACACGCAGACAACGGCTATCCATGGACTGGTATAAGCCACGATCTGTTTTGGAGTTATATGCGCAAAGGCCGCAGCGGCTTCGACAAGGCTTGTTTGCTTGCCTTCCTTGCCATCAAAAGCCTGATAGGGCAGAAGCCTTATTACAAGCTCACAAACCAATCCATCCTATTCAAGCGCATGGCAGGCTATAAAGAAAGCGACAATATCAAGTTGCCGAAAGAGATTGCCTACTTCACGACAAGGTATCGTTTCGACAAAATCAAGTTGGAACTCAAAGAGAATTGGAATATTGTTATCTACGCATCGTATATGCGTGGAATGTATCTAAGCACCTCGCTAACCCTTGACGAGTTGGCACTGCAAGCGGAGAAAAACAAGCTAAGGACAAGACGGATGATGCAGACAAGGGCGACAGCCGAGGCACGAAAAAAAGCGTTGGCAGCACTGAAATAAACCACATGCACAAAATCTACGCAGACTCTACTCAAAGTGTGCAGCAAGTGAGCATTAAGTATGCACTAAGTGAGCATTAAATGAGCATCAAATCTGCACCTACAATAAGAGTTCTTAAAATAGTAAGTAAAACATTGAGAATAATTGTAAAAATAACCGTGCGTATAAACACGCACGCGAGATTTTTTTGTTTGTTATTCTTTGACTTATAACCAAATTCCGCGAGTAATTCGTTTCCGCTGTGTTTCTTTGCAATATAAATTTCTATTGCAATGGGAACAGCAGCACTAATATCACTATTGGCATCGCTCGGAATGGGCATCTACAACTCCGTGCAGAGCGGTCAGAAGATGGACGAATATCGTAGCGCACTCTCGGCGAGGATGGCGCAGAACGCGGCGAAGCAGGCGCAGGCGGAATCGCCCACCCTCTCCCCCGTCGGCCAGTCGTACCTCACCGCAGCCGAGGGCGCATTGAAGAAGCAGACCGACTCGTTGAAGGGCATCGCTGCCACCAGCGGCAGCGGACTGAACGAGGCAAAGGCAAAGAGCGTATACAGCAGCACATTGGGCGGCCTTGTGAGCGACCTCTACTCAAAGGACTACGCCTTGAAGCAGTCAAGACTCAACGCCCTTGAAGGCTACGGCAACGCCTTGTACGGACAATATCTCGGAGGCATCGCACAGCAGGCACAGCAGAACGCACAAGCGGCAAGCCAAGGCTATGCCGGAGCGGTCAGCGCGGCCACCTCGTTCCTCTCACCCGACATGGCGGGCGGCATTGACCCCGAAAAACTGAACAAGTAAGGAGGCAGGGCTATGGCGTGGGAAGATGAATACAACGACCTGCCCGGACTTGACAAGAAGTTTCGCAGGCAAGAACAAGAGCCTTTGTTGGGCAGCGAGCAGCCGACAGAGCAGCAGGAGGAAGAGACCGATCCATTGGCGGGGCTTGACCTGTTGGGCGGCTTCATGCAGGACGACTATCTGCAAGGCTTGCAGACGCAGGCAAGCGAGGCGAAGCAGAGGCAAACGCAGTCGATGACGACGATGCAGGGCATCATGGACGAGGTGACAGCCGACATTGAACGCAGGAGGCAGGAGATGAAGCCTCGTTTCACGCAGCAGGAGCTTGACGACAGACGAGCCAAGAGTACGGCGGTTACCATGCTCACCAGCGCATTGGCCAACATCGCCAACGGGATAGCGGTAGGAAAGGGAGGACTCAACGCCACCGTGCCTGACGGATACCAAGCCGCCTACGAGCATTGGAACGACGTGCAGAAGCGGCACAGCGCAAGGCAGGCCGAATACGACAAACTCACCGATGCCATCAACGCGAACAGATTGGCAAAGGTCAAACTTGAATACGGAGAAGGAAGCGCAGAATATAAGGAAGCGGCTGCCAAGATTGAGAACGAGCTGAACAGGCGTAACAGGTTTGCGCAGACGCAGGCTGAGATACAAGGCCGCAAGGAGATAGCGCAGATGAACAACGAAAGCAGAGAGAGAACAGCCGCAATAACGGCACAAGGAGGTGTTGAAAAGGCAAAAGTTGAAGGACGATACAAAGTTTCCGTTGAGAAGGAAAAGACCAACCGCGAAAAGGTGAAAGCGGAGAACAGAGGCGTTGACCTTGAAGGCTACCGCACAATGGAGTCAACCAATCCTGATGTTGGTAAGATAACCATCCCAGACGGAACCGATGTTGAGCAAGGTTATCTCAAGCTTGCAAAACACGCAATCCCAATCCTCAAAAAGAAATGGGAAAACGCGACAAAAGAGGATAAAACAAAACTATCCAAGTTGATTAGCGACATTCAAAGCAACACTTTCAGCGGAAACGACAAGAACAAGGAGGTAAAGATAAAGAACCTTCAAAAGTTATTGCCAAATTCTGGACTGACAAAAGAGGAATTGGACGCAGCATTTAACACACAAACACAAGAAGGTGGTGGGCAACCCATCGGCAATGTAAGATAACTATGGAAGAGAAAGATTGGAACCAGATACTTGCAGACTTTTCTGCCACAAAGGAAGCGAAACCGAATCTTACAAAAGAGGAATGGTTTTCAAAGTTCCCAGAGTTCAACAACGATGATAAGCTGTTGCAGGCGGCATACGATTACGATGCAACGGTAAAATCGGGCAAGTATAAAGACGACCAAAAGACATTGCAAAGCAAATTCCCCGAATTTTGGGGAGGCCAAGCCAAGCAGCAGCCGACGAGATACCAACTCCCGACATTCCAGCCTTACCAAAGGGAGCTTGACGACTCGCCCGCTTCCATCCTATCCCCTACCCAACTCAAGATAGCGCGTGGCGAAATCGGAGAGGGCGACACCTACACCCTGCAACCAGGGGAGGACATCGAAGCCTTCACCCCGCTACCCAACTTCACCCTTGAGCAGACCGAAGAAGAGAAGCAGCAAAGACAGCAGCAGCCCAAGCCGCAGCGACAGACCATGCGCGACGGTAGCCGTATGCTCGGACACAACGCAGCCCTTACCCGACTCGCCAAAGACAATGGCATTGCAACGCAAGGCTTCGAGAACCTGAACGAGTTGGGCGAAGACGCGATGAAGATTTACGCCATCACCCCGCAAGGCAAGGCGGACAAGCAGAACATGGACAACGCAGCCGAACTCGCCTACGACGACTTCGCAGCCGACTACCTCAAGAACGGCAGCGACCAAGACATCAAGGCGCAGCTTGAACTCGGCAGGCAGAAGCAGATCCTTGAACAGGAGAACGCGGCATTGGCGAAGGACATCGAGGCATGGAAGGCGCACCCAGGCACGGAGCAGCAGCTCAACGCGCTCAACGCAAGGATAAGGGACTTGAACAAGAGAATCGGAGCATACGAGGCGGCGGTGGCGCAGTCCGACAAGGCGCAGGAGAAAGTCAACGAGGCTTTCCAGAAGTGGCTTGAGAACGACGACTACTATAAGGCCGTGGCGCAGCAGTACGAGCAGAACTACGAGGCCACGATGGGCGACTGGTTTGACAGCGCGGCAACTCCCCTATACATGCAGAAGACCAAGGACGAGATAGCCAAGATGAAAGCCTACCTCGACGACGAGAACCTTAACCTCGACCATCGCCAAAGGACGGCCATCAAGCGCAGAGTCAAGGATGCGGAGGCATGGGTCAAGGCGGCGGAGAAGAACGGCTGGCTTGACAAGACCTTTGCAGGGATGCAAGGCAAGGGCGCAGGCATCGACATCGCCACCATGTTCAGAGGCATGGGAAACTCGCTCACCCTTGACAGGCTTTCATTCGGCATCGGCGACGCTTTGGATGCAAGAGCCATTGAGAAGGCTATGGTGAAAGTGAGAGACCAAGGCGTTGAGAGCCTGACACCCGAAGAACGTGCGTTGCTTGAGTCGGACGCCGTGCTTGACCTCACAAAGAGCATATTCAATGTTGACGAGAGCGCGTTCAATGCAGGCGCAACAACAATGGAGATGCTTCCTTTCATCGCTGAACTTTGGCTTTCGGGCGGTGCGCTCGGTGCCATCAAAGGCGGCGTGAAAGGCGCGGTGAAAGGTGGGGCAAAAGGCTTCGGAAAAGGATTGAAGGCGGGATGGAAAGCAGCTATGAAGCCAACGGCATCGCAACTCGGAAGACTCGGAGAGGCTGGCAGGTTCGCGCCCAAGTCGGTAGGCCAAGTGGCAAAGGAGGTTGGAATGACAGCGGCGGAAATCGTTGACAACGGACTATTCTACGCCATGACAACGGGTCTCGGACACAGCGTCGCCAATACCCTTGAATACATGACCCCCGAAATAGATACAGACTTCGATTTCGGCACTGGCAAATGGAACATCAAGGGCATTGCCGTTGACGAGCAAGGCAATATCAAAGGCGGCGATAAGTTAGGGCTTGCCGCATTGAAAGGCTTCGGCATGCAGGCCATCGAAGGCGGCTCGGAGATGCTGGGCGAGAAGGCACTGCAACCCCTACTTGACCGTGCAGGCTACGGATTGCGCAAGTTGATGGGTGGTCGTGGCCGTGCCATGTATAAGCCCTATCTCCGTGTCGTTGACGACTGGATAGGCCACGGCGCATTGAAGAATATAAGCGGCTTCGGAACCGAATACGCGGAGGAACTGGCAGGCTCGGCGATTCGAGTCATCACGGGACTTAGCACATGGGATCAAGAGTTCAACAAGCAGAACCTTGCCGATACTGCCTACGGACTTATGCCCGCACAAGTGGCCTTTGCCATCCTCGGCGGTGGCCGCATGGTGGGACACGCAAGGCGCAGCAGTCAAGCCAAGGACTTGCTCGACAAGTACGCACCAGAGCAGGCCGCTTTCTACGACCGCGTGGCGAAGATGTCAACCTACGACGGGGCTGATAAGCTCGACCGCAAGACCCTTGAGATACTGAAAAGCATCGACGAGAAGAAGAACAACGGCACATTGACGGATGAAGACCAGCGCAAGGCGGCGGCTGAACTCGGCATGATATTCACCATGCAGGAGCAAATCTACATGGACGAGGCTTCGGCCTACATGAAAGACAAGCAAGGCAGACGCATGTACGAGGGCATCACATCCAACCTCAACGAGAACGGCATGTTCACCGTGTACGAATGGAATCACGACGGCACTACGGAGCGTGTGCCGGTGCTTTCCACCAAGGACGGAAAGGCGACAGTGAGAATTTGGAACGGCAAGAAGCAGACCGTTGACCTCAAAGACCTTTCGTTTGTCGGGGAGTACACACCCGAACAAGCCATGCAGTTTGCAGGCGAGAGACAGACGGAGTTTGACGACTACGCATATACAGACCAGACCACGCCGATGGCAGGCAGTGTGTACTACGATGCAGATGGCAACATACCCATCGTGCCTGGCAAGGGCGAGGTGAACATCACGGAGGTGGCCGACAACGGCGACGTGACTTTCACCACCGACGACGGAACTACGCAGACGATGAGCGAGCGTAAGTTCTACGACTACATGAGAGACTTGCGCGATGCCTACGAGGTGACAGCCGGTGAGCTTGCCGCATGGCGTGTGGAAGCCGACACCAAAGGCAAGACCGCAGCCGAGAACGACGACCCGCAAGCACATTACGGAGTGGGCAGGGAGGCAAGGATGGCAAGACGCGCCCTTGCCAACGCCATAGGCGAGGAACGCATGGCAGAGCTTGAACGCATGGACGGTGAGCAACTGACGAGGGAATACATTATGGCCGACGAGAAGACCCAAGACCTCATGTATGACTGGATGCAGAACCGAGTGGGCGACTCATACGGCGAAGCCATGAACCAACGCAGGCAGCAGGCTATCACCGACTTCAAGGAGAAAATCGGAATCACAGACAACGGCAACATCGGCATCGCCACATACGAAGGCAACACAGTTGCAGTGGAGAACGACAACAGCGACAGCGCAACCGTCATTGACATGATGGGCAACAAGACTATGGTGCCATCGTCAAGCCTCACCGACAAGCAGTCAACAACGGTTGATGCATTCGCCACACAAGCCACAAGACCACGGCAGATGCAACTCACCGCATTGGAGCAGGCCTACAACGGCACGACATTCCAAGCGGGTCAGGAATACACCATCGGCACCGATGTAAACGGCGAGGAAAGAAAAGCCATCATCGTATCGGTCAACGAGGACGGGACAATATCATACGCCACCGAATACGGCTACGACAAGGAGGGCAACCCAACCCCAGCGGCGAGGTCGGTCAAGGTGGCCACGGCAGAAGGTTTCCGCGACATGACCGAGAACGCACGGAAGCAGAGAGCCACGCAGGAGCAAGGCCAACAAGAGGCGGCACAGCAACGCGCCGACATGGGAGAGCTTCGCAACGGCCAGCGCGTCACCATCATGGACGGAGGACACCCCGTGCAAGGCACGGTAAACATGCCATACACAGGGCAGGCGCAAGTATTCACCGACACACAGAAGCTCATCAAGTTCGACACGATAGACGACATTAAGAAGTCGATGCAAGACGCGGCCAACGCATTGCAGGCCGAGCAGCAAGCAATACAAGCCACCGTGCAGCAACAAAAACAGGCGGAGATTGACGCAGAGAACGCCATAGAGAATGGATACCAAAAGCGTTTCGAGGCGGCAAAGACACCCGAAGAAAAAGCACAGGTTATCAAAGAGTTCCTTGACCAAATCAAGACCGAGGACTTCACGATGATTTCCAACGGCAACCTTGCCGACGCATTGGTGGAGCAGATGGTCAGCCGTGGCATAAAGCAAGAGGATGCTGTGCGTTTGGCAACCAAGATACAAAACGATATTCAAAGAGCAAAACAAACACAGCAGAGAGTGAGAGGCTTTAACCACCCGTACACTGGTATCTGCATACACCCCGAAGATATTGTCAGCATTGAGGATGCGAGAACGACATATGTTCACGAAAGACAACACACCATAACGAGAAATAATGTATCTTTGCAAACCGCAGTCCTTCAAGCCGCGTCAAAGGACGAACTCGACACCTATGTAGGTGTGCTTTCAGGCACGCCGTTTTATAGCGGTAGCGATGCCGCGACGGTGGCAAGCGAGTTTCTTTCGATGGCTATGGAGGTGGCTTACAAGAGCAGCGATGTCGCTTCTGCATTAAAGCAAATCGGCATTGAGAACGAGGCATTGATACAAATCATAACACAACTTGACAATGAGCAACGAACTGACGAACATCTATCTAAATCAAGACGGGCTGCACATGGCGATGAGTCTCAACAAAGAGACAATCGAAATGATGACAAGGATAAGGGAGGAGAACCCGGACGAGTGGAAGGGCAGGGATCTCGACCTGTTCGAGGAGGCGACGAACCGCCTGCAAAGCAAGAAGTAAAGACACCCGAACAACTCCTTGAAGCCTTCATCGCCAAGCACGGCGACAACACGGAGAACAAACTGAACAAGACCATCGAGTCTATCAGTGGCGACATCCGCAACCTTGAAAAGAAACTCGCAACGGCAGAGCAGGAACTGAAAGACCTGCCCGAAGCCTACAACGACAAGGCGAAGAAGGCCATCGACAAGAAGGAGAAGTTTATTGAGAAGGTAAGGAACGACCTTGAAGCGGCACGCAAGGCACTCGCACCATACACAGCGATGAAAGATGTGTGGGATAGCCGTGTCATGGCCAACCAAACGCGACTCAACGAGGCCGACCAAGCCCTGCAAGAACTTGACAGCAACCTCAACCCCACCGTTGAAGCGGAAGAGGTACACAAGTTCGACAAGGAGCCTGCAAATGCCGATGAAGCGGCGGCTGATTTCCTTGTGGGCTTCGTGAAAAAACAGCATAGAATCAACGAGCAGTCGCTAATGCAGGAGACCAACTGGAGCGAGGACGAGGTGAAGAACTTCAGACCCGCCACCACGCCCGACGGAGGTATGACCTTGCAGGAGGCGGCAGAGAACTTATACAACGAATACGAAAGCGAAGGGAGCGAACACGGATGGTTCAAAGACCCGTCGGAAGCCCGAGACAAACTCGTTTCTGTGATGCAGGAGGCGGGCAAGTACGGAGAGTTGGCCAACTACATCAACCAACGCAGAGGCAACGACGAGGCGACACAGCAGATGCAAGCCGCCCTTGATGCCAACGCCCAGCAGCTCGGATACGAGGACGCACAGGACATGCACGACAAGCGCATGGCAGAGGCGCAGGCCAAGTTGGAGGAACTGAAAGACGAGCAGGGCAACCTCTCGGAAGAAGCCTTGCAGCAGTTCAAGGACTTCACACAAGGCTTGATGATTGGGCAGGAGGAAACACCCGCAGAACAGCCAACCGAAAGCATAGAGGGAGAGGGAGAATACTACCAGCCTACCAATGAGGAGCCGCCGTTCTCGGTAGTCACTGGAAATTCTTCGGAAGAAGAACAAGAGGAAGCCTACTTTGGCGAAGAGCCTCGCTATTCCGTTGTGACCGACCCGCAACTCCTTGACGAGTTGAACAACGGCAAGACCGTCAAGGTGTACCGCGCTATGCAGATGCAGGATGGCAGACTCTATCCGCCAATGGCAGGCAAGGTGAACGGACAATGGCAGAAACCGATTGAACTTGGAGTGTGGGAGCAGGCTGACGAACATCCCGAACTCGTTGACAAGAACGGCAAGTTCAAACTTGATAAAGGCAACGGCTCTTCGGTAGCCGCAGCCTACAATCCTTATCTCCATACTTCACGCAGCCCGCTGAACGACCAGTTCTCATCAGCCTGGAATCGTCCTGAACTTGTAACCGTTGAGGTAGAAGTCCCAGAAATCGAACTGACCAGCGGCTACAAGGCCGACAAAGCCAAGGATGCTGTGGGCGAAGTAGAGTGGAAGAGTGGCCCAGTCAGCGGACAACTTGCCAAACTCGGCAATCCTCGCAAGGTTATACTCTCCCGCTACGACAAGCCAGTGCGCATCGTTCCCAACAAAGAAGTGTCGCAACGCATCGCAGAGATGCTAAAAGACACCGACATTGAAGTCCCATTCAACACCGTGACACCCGAACTCCGTCAGGCACTTGAAGAACAAGGTGTGAAGATTGGCAAGCCGCAAAAAGGCAATGCGGGTGATGCTTCAATGGATGCCTACAATGAGTGGAAGAATGGCGGTACAAGATACAGCGTAACGGGAAATAATGCTATCTTTGCAGACATAATAAACGAACAAGGAGAACTTAACTATGACAAACTCAACGAGCACATCCAGCGTGTCAAAGATGGCACCGAAAGAGTATCTCGCCTTTCTGAAGAAGAAATCGGAAGAGAGGATGCAACGCCATCTATCGCTGCCCAAGCCATCGCAAGAGGAGTTAGAGACTCACGCCTCGCTGATTTATGGGGAACCGATAGAGCCAGGGAGCAGACAAGACTTCTGATTAAAGAGTGGGCGAAGAAGAACAAGTATTGGTACGGTAAGACAAGGCTTGAAAAGGATGCAACCGAAAGAAAGGGCAACAACAAGGAAAGCCGCGTCTTCATATCCAACGACTATTCGATAGTACGCAAACTCACGAAGCCGTTCCTATACACCTACACGCAGCCGCTCATCGAAGCGATTGAGTCTTTCGGCAACGTGTTCCCCGAAACGGCATACACCATCAAGGGATTTGCCGAAAACAAAGACGGTCAGCTGTGCGTCGTCACAGAGCAACCTTACATTGACGGTGTGCCGCTTTCGCAAGCATATCCCGATGCAACGCAACGCGAGAAGGTTCTTACCGATTTCATGGAGGGTCTTGGCTTCAATCACTACGGCTATGGTGTCTACGGCAACAACATCGTGGGCGTGTACGACCTTCACGGCGGCAATGTCATCGTCGATGCCAATGGGGATTTGTTTGTCATTGACGCAATCATGCGGACAAACCAAAGGCATTTTGGCGATGATGTAATGTTCAGCGTAACGGGACTGATAACCAACGAACAAGGAGAAATAGACTATGATAGAGTCACAAATCTTGCAGAAAATATCACAAATGACGGGACCGGAGTTCTTCGCATGGGCGACAACAACGCTCGGATGGGAGGGCTATCAAGAATACCTCAAGTATATCAAAGAGCATCCGGGATTCCTGCGACCGCTGCCGCCATCATCGCCAGACGATCCTACGAGAGGGTTGGGGAACAGGTACCAGCGGCCACCAGGTTGCCCGAAGCCCAAAGTTCTCGGGCCGCCGTACGAGAAGCCGTTTCTGTCGAAGATAGGTCAGGAAGTGAAGCGTCTCGACAAGGAGGAGATGTGCAAGGAGTACGGCAAGGAGATAGGGGAGATAATAACCAAGGACAACCCGACAAAGGAGGAAATGGAACTCCTTTGGAAAACCTTGCAGACACAATAAAGTCCGAAATAGAGGCATGGGCGAAAAGCCAAGGCTACTGGTACGATGAAGCAAGGCTTACTGACGGCTTCACCGAAATAGAAGGCGGCACAGAGAGCCGTGTGTTTGTCAACGCCGACAAGACAAAAGCAAGGAAACTCACGTCATATCCTCCTGCATACGGAGAATACATGCAGTTGCTTATGGAGAACATAGGAATCTTCAATGCCACATTCCCCGATGCAGCGTATGAAGTGATTGGCTTCGGAAAGGACAAGAACGGAAACCTTGCAGCTGTTGTGGAGCAGCCTTATATCGAAGGCAGACAAGCCAAAGACAGGACGGAAGTTGTTGAAGCGATGAGAGCATTGGGGTTCAGGCCTTTCTATGACGAGGTGACCTTCACAAACGGACGTGTCTTTGCCAGCGATGTCAACGAGA
>Ga0310697_10003490_pt1 | contig 15932 bp, 5 predicted proteins | sample 172DNAGHGlowgp2_FD_203883 | JGI IMG/M metagenome (GOLD analysis project Ga0310697, IMG submission 203883) | Sheep rumen microbial communities from Palmerston North, Manawatu-Wanganui, New Zealand - 1728 DNA GHGlow gp2 (v2) (version 2) | ecosystem: Host-associated > Mammals > Digestive system >... | reverse complement strand
GTTGTAAATGTCGGAGAATTGGTGGATGCCGTGTATTCCTCACCATGCCACAAATAGCTGTTGCAAGCCGTCACTGTCTCTATGCCAGCCGTGCTGTGGCTCAACGTCAAATTCAGCGTCGCTACACTGTCGCAGCCCGCGGCGTTGGTGGTGGTTATAGTCGCACTAGTCGTACTAGTATAACTAGTATCATGCCAAGTATAGCTGTCACATGCCGTCACGGTCTCGGTGCCGGTGTTGCTGTGGTTTAGGGTGAGGTGGAGGGTGATGGTGCTGTCGCAGCCGTAGATGGAGGGGATGGTGGCGGTGGCGGAGGTGGTGGATTGGGTGAAGGTCTGGTTGTGCCAGTGGAGGGTGTCGCAGGCGACGATAGTCTCGGTGGCGGTCACATCGTCGCCGAGGGCGAGGTGGAGGGTGATGAGGCTGTCACAGCCGGCGGCGTTGGTCAACGAGAGCTGGCGCGTGGTGTCCGTGGTGTAGGTGAGGCCATCAATCCAGGTATACTGGCGACAGGCATAGACCTGCTGGAGGTTCTCTGTGCTGTGCTTCACAGTCAGGTGGAGACGGTAGACGCTGTCGCAGCCTCCCGGGACAACCGACGGCTTCGTCCGCATATACTCGCCCGTGGCGGTATAGACGCTGTCGCCCCACGAGTAGCTGTCGCACACCGTCACAATACGGCTGCTCACACGATCCACGCAGCTGCTGCTCCAGAGGGCATAGAGTGTCTGGTCGCTGCTGAAAGAGGCCACGTCCCCGTCGGCATAGAGGGGTGTGGTGGCTGTTGCCGTTGCCGCCCAGCCCGCAAAGTAATAGCCTTCACGGGTGAAGGTGGCGCGGTTCAGCACAGCGGCCTCACCCGAGCAGACATGCTGGGCGGGCATGGTGCCTGTGCCGCCGTTGGGCAGGAAAGTGAGGGTGTGGGAAGGTCGGATGACGAGACTTAGGACCGCCACACTATCACAGTTCTGGGAATTGAGAATTGAAAATTGAAAATTGAGAATTCCTGTTGTCTGTGTGGCACTGCTGAGAATGTTGAAGCCGTTGGCGGTGTAGGCGGTACTGGGGCAGACGGTGTCGTGGACATAGCCCGTGTCGATATGGGCAGTGGCTGTGGAGGTGAGGTGCACGGAGTCGTGCACAATGATGGTGGTGTCATCCGAGATGGGCTGACTGTTGAGGAAGAAGGCCACGTCGCTGTAGCAGGGGGAAGAAGAGAGGTGGATGCTGAGGGTGTCGGAGTAGGTGACGGGAGTCAGGCTGTTGGTTAGTGAGCCTTGGGTGCGGGAGGTAACCTCGATGGTGGTACCTGTGGCAGCCTCGACGGTCAGGGGGTATTGCTGCAGGGCCATCTCAGCCACGAGGGTGTGGCTCCGGTCGGCGACGAGGAAAAGGATTGTATCCGTCCCTTGCGGCACACCGGCCTCTGTCCAGCGCGAGAGGCGGTAGCCTGTGGCGGGGTGCAGCACCAGCTGGGCGGTGTCGCCCTGGGTATAGGCACCCGTGCCTTCGATGACGGCAGCCCCTGCGGGGGTGACGGAGGCCAACAGGCTGACGCGGGTGTTGCCGAAGAGCGTGTCAGGGTTGTCCTTCATCGGCTCCAGGTTGCCCACATTGTCCTCGGCGATGGAGAAGAAAGTGTATTGGGCATTGGGGTTCTTCTCCAGTACGGCGGTGTCCCCTGGCTGGTAGCGTCCTGCGAGTCGGAAGGCGCTCCGTCCCTCGGTGTAGTAGAGACGGTAGGCGGCGATGCCTGTGGTGTCGTCCGTGCCGGAGAAGACGATGCGGATACTATCCGGCTCCTCCCCTAAGTTAGGGGAGGTGTCCGAAGGACGGAGGAGTGTGTCATCAATCACCGTGCAACTACTCACCGGCAACCCCGCATCGATTGTATTCACCCAGCGGTTGGTCTCGATGGGGTCGTTGATGTCGAAGACGATAGAGGCCTGAGCGCTGATGGTGTCGCCCGTGTGGCAGAGGTCTGCCTTGGGCTTGATGGAGAAGGTCACATAGCCCTCGCCGATGTGTGTTGAGTCGTTGACGGCGAGGAATCCGCGGTCTGTCTCTGTGGGTGCCACGCCTGTCGCTGGGTCGATGGAGGAGAATATCCAGAAAGCCTCGTTGGTGGTGATGTCAATACCCGCCACCACGTCGACGTATAGGTTCATCTCGGTGGTGAGGTCGAGGCGTGTCTGGTATTGCAATGGTGATCCCTCCACGGGGAATACGTGGTTGCCGAACCCAAAGGTGCCTATGCCGAAGTCCGCCATATTCATCAGCGGGTCGAGCCGCATCCGTATTGTCACCACCTGTGCGGCCGCCGTCGCCTGCTCCGGGTCATTCTCGAAGTAGATGGTATAGGGCAGCCGCTGAGTGGCCGAGACCCACCGCAGCGTGTCACCGTTAGCGATGAACAGCCAGCCATCAATGCCAACGATTTCGTTGGGGTCTTGAGAGGATTCCTCGTCTATGTCCTTATGGTCAAGGGAACTGGTATCAATTGTCTCATTGCGATTATTCCTGGTCGAATCTTGGTCTCCTTGAGTACAAGAAACACTTACTTGAGCATTAAGGCTATTTATGCAAATCAAACATAGAATAATTAGCAACAACTTCTTACTTGTTATCATAGTCATGGATATCTCTTTTTTTGATAATATCAATATTCAATTATTCTCCACATTCATTTTCTTTGCAATCCGATACTTCAATATGAACACAATGGTTATTATTATTATCCTCTACTATTATTTTAACCTTACAACCTTTTACTGTTTTTCCGTTCAAATCACCTATTTTTTTGATTTCATCTTCTGTAAAATCATTGGTGTTAAAGCCAAGATCAATCGCAGGGTTATCTTCATCATAATGTTTAGATGCAAAACCCACTTCATCCGCTTTTCTTTTCATATCCTCAATAATTTCATCTTTTTCTTTATTATCCTTCTTCCCCTTCTCGTACTCTCCGAGAATTGCATCTCCCTTAGAACCGTATAATTTATACTGTTCTTGTAAATCTTTTTCACTATTGTTATACATAATATTCATTTGCTCATCAAGAGATCGATATGCACTTGTCACTTTTAAATCATCTTTTTCTATTATTGTTTCTATTTCTTCAACAATTTTTTTTGTATTATCAGAAACTCTATTACATCCAGCTATGGAACAAGTGTAGGTACCATAAGAATCACTTCTTGAAATGGGTCTATTCCTTACATAGCAATACAAGTTATTCCCATCTACATACAACAGCGGGTCATGCTGCATAAACCGCCCAAATGCAGGGTTCATTGTGCGGGCTCGGAAGTAATAAAGACCTGTTTCGTAGTCATATTCACGGCCAGTAAACATAATGGTGTTACCGATGGCAGATGTTGATATTTCAGTGCCTGTGGCGTTGCGGATGGTTGGATCACCATAGGGGCCGTAGTCGTAGGTCTCGACGATGACACCATTGCTGTCGGTGACGACCATGACACAGCCGAGGTGGTTCTTGAGGTAGAAGAAATCTTGACCGTTGCGGCGCATTGAGAGGATATCATCAATGGCACTGCCGTAGACATAGGTGGCTGTGTCCGTAGTTGTGCGTTCTTCTATGCACTGCACACCTCGGTAGTAGTAGTGTATGGTATCGGTGGCAGTAGTCTTGCGGATACGGCGGTCGAGGGCATCGTACTGGTAGGTGGCGGTGGCGCCGTTGTCCACACCAATCATGCGGTTGCGATAGTTGTATTGGTAGGTGTGGCGACCATCGCTGAGCATATTGCCGTTGCCGTCGTATTGCATGGTCTCGTTGCCGACGGTAGTGTAGGCATTGGTATTGTTGTGGGCGTAGGTAGTGGTTGTGCCGTCGGTGGTCACGCTGGTGCGGTTGCCGAGGGCATCCAAAGTGTACTGCACCTGCTTCAGCGGGTTGGGGATAACACCAGAATTGTTGGCCACTCCACGACGAAACTCCGTCAGGCGGTGCAGGGCATCATAGCTGTAGGTCTCGCTGCGGTCGGGAAGGAGAGAGTCGAGGCGGGAAAGGATGTTGCCAGCAGGGTCATACGCGTAACGTAAATTGAGAATTGAAAATTGAGAATTGAAAGCTGAAATAGAGGTCAATCTTCCAGCGGGGTCGTAGGTAAAGGTGGTGTGGTTGCCGTTGGCGTAGGTGCGCGAGGCGAGATAGTCGGTGGGAGTGTAGGTGAATGAGGAAATTGAAAATTGAGAATTGACAATTGAAATTAGGCGGCCGCGGAGGTCGTAGTGTTCTTCGATGGTGCGGCCATTGGGGTAAATGATGTTGATTTTGCCTTGGCGGGAGCTGTAGGAGTAGGCAGTGGAGATATTGTTCAAAGTTTCGGATAGCACATGACCGTTGGCATCGTAGGTGAAGGTAATGTTGGCATTGGCGTTGTTGGCGGTGAGCATATTGCCGAGGAGGTCGTATGTGTACTGGTCGATGCTGCCGTCAGGATAAGTGCGGGAAGTCAGGTTGCCGTTGGCATCGTAGGCCATGACGGTCTGGTTGCCAGCCTCATCCTTGTAGCGGATAAGGTTGCCCACGGCGTTATACCAGAACTGCTGGGTCTTGCCGTTGGCAAAGGTTATCTTGGTTAGCTGTCCGGCGGCATCGTACTGATAGTGGGTGGCGTTGCCGTTGGCATCGATGACGGAAGTCAACTCGCCATCGGCATTGTAGGTGTAGGTGGTGACGTTGTTCAGGGCGTCACGCTCAGAAATCAGTTGGCCAATGGCATCGTAGGTGTAGTAGGTGGTGTTGCCGTTGGCATCGGTATGAGCAAGCATGTGACCAGCTAAATCATAAGTGTATTGCTCGGTGTGTCCCATTGGGTCGGTGGTCTGAGTCAGCCTGCCCAAGGCGTCGTAGGTCATGCGGGTGGTGTCGCCATTGGCGTTGATGGTGGCGATGGCTCTGCCCATAGCATCGTAGAGGGTCTTCTGGATGATGCCAAACTGGTCAGCGACCTGCACCAAGCGGGAATTTGCATCGTAGCTGTAGACAATCTGTCTGCCATTGGGTAGGATGGTCATGATGAGGTTGCCGACGGCATCATACTCGTAATGGGTGCTGTCGCCGAGGGCGTCCACGGCCAGGGTTACCCAGTTGCGGTCGTTATATGCCAAGCGGACGGCATGGCGCAGGGGGTCTTCTGCTTTGATGGGCTTGCCTTGGGCATTGTAGACCATTGTTCTGGTCCCCTGCCGGGCATCCGTGAGAGAGTCGGGTCGGTTCAACGCATCATAGCTGACTGTTATCCGTTGCTGCAATGGATTGATTATAGAGGTGATATTGCCTCGAGGGTCGCGAGCCATGGAAATCCTGTTGCCCAATGGATTGACAAAGCCGATGGTATGTCCCATTCTGTCATAGGTTCGCTGTTGGGAGGCTCCAGTTGCATTGGTGATGTTGGTACTCTCGCCGTAGGCGTTGTACTGGAACGAGGAGGTGTAACCCAAAGCATTGGTGAAGGAGATTAGATTGCCGTATTGGTCGTAGGTGTAGGTGGTTGAGGCTCCGAGGGCATCCGTCAAGGAGAGCATCTGTCCATGAGCGTCATTCACCAACTGGATATTACTGCCCATCGGGCCGTTGATTGCCGACGGGTTTCCTTGGGCATCGTAGCTGAAGGTGTACTGCCGTCCCAACTTGTCGGTATAGGAGGTCGGATTGCTGTACAGAGGCTCATAGGTGAAGTGTTCGGTATAGCCCATCGGGTCGGTCATGCTGAGCATATTGCCCTTGACATCGTAGGTGTAGGTGGTGACGTTGCCGTTGGCGTCCTCGCTGCGGATGACGTTGTTGTCATCGTCATAGGTCAACTTGGAGGTGTAACCGCAGCAGTTGCCCGTTTTCTCAATCACACGTCCGCGCTCGTCCCATTTATAGGTAGTGAACTGGTTGTGACCTTGGCTCCCCTCGCCTTCAGGAGAGGGGTCGGGGGTGAGGCTCATATAATCCACTATCACCGTCTGGCTGTGTACCCTGTCGTAGCGGATGCTCTTGTCGGTGAGGTCGGTTTTGACGCGGTGCGCCCTGTCGTCGTCGGTGTAGGAGATGAGGGTGCTGTAGCCCGCCTCGTCGATGAAGCGGTTGATACGATTGGCTTTGTCATAGCCGTAATGGACGATATAGCCCATGGGGTTGGTGACGCTGACGAGGTTGCCGAGGGTGTCGTAGGCATAGTGCCAGGTGCGGTCACCCACATTGGTGCCGAGGGCGGTGAGGAGACTGTCTGTCCATGTCAGGATGAGGGCGCGTCCGTTGCCGTCGCTGATGGAGTCGAGATGGCCGTTGGAGTAGGCAAAGTGGAGGGCGTTGTTGTTGCGGTCGCGTATCTGCGTCACGCACTTCGACACGGAGTCGGCGAAGATATACTGCACTCCCTCCTTGGTGCGGAAGACGAAGCCCGAATCGCCTTGTGTGAGCGTACTGAACACACCGGCGGGGGCCTGGTAGGTTCCGCCCGTGGCGAGGGCATAGAAATCCTTGCGCCCGTCGCCGCTCATGATGGTTACCCCTGTGGAGTCTTCCATGTAGCGATACTCATAGCCGAGCGTCCAGCCGCTGCCATAGCCATAGTTGGTGTCGGCGTAAGAGCTGTTGTAGTAGAAGACCGCCTCCAGCGGCATACTGCGGTTGGGTATGCTGAGGTCTGCCCGCTGGTAGAACAGCACGCCGTTGTAGCTGTTGACATAGATGTCGTTGGGGCAGGCAATCTTGGGCCGTATGATGTTTTGGGAGAAGGCTGATCCCCAAAACAGAAACATCAAACTTATGATTGTTATTAAGTGTTTCATTATTTTCAACTTTCAATTTTCAATTTTCAATTACCCTTCCCTCCTATCTTGCAACTGCTTTATAAACGGGATAAACATCTAATGTTCCTTGTCCAGAGGAGCCTGGGCGGGTGTATATCTGGGAATTGCCGCCGCCGCCCGCACGGGCGGGATAGACAAGTCCACCATGGATCACGGTAGGTCCCGAAGAAGATGACGATGGTGTTTCAGACACTGGCGTGCTTGATGCTGTAGGGATAGCTACTTCGCGGATGGGTGGTGCCTGGTTTTGGTCAGTCCAAGGTATCATCAGACCGTCATAGGTAGGTCCTCCGACTTCCGGGAAGCGGATGAATACATCCCCATTCTCCCAAGTGTCGGGATTGGGTGTCGGACTGATGTAAGTACCTGCAGAGGGTCTGACAAGCAGACCCACGACATTCAGGTCGGACGCACCTTCGTTGTTGTAGTCGATATTGATTTCCGTCACTTGTCCCACGCGCACCTTGGCGGGTGCCACGATGTTGACTGAGAGCTGCGACGGAAGGTTCTGACCCACGACAAAGGCCTCTTCCTTCGAGGTGATGATGCCTCCTGGCAGCTCGGCCTCGACGTTGTAGGTACCTTCGGGCACATCGGTGAGGTTGAAGGTGACGTAAGCCTCGGTGGGATTGACCACATTGACTGCTGATGCCGGAACTACTCCGTTCACGCCCACAAGGCGGAAATCCATCACGGAACTGAAATTACCACCACCAATGCGGGTCGTCGTGCTGCCCGTGTTAGAACCCACGGAGCTGTTGACATCAATAATCTCGAAGTTGACGAGGTTGGCCAAAAGGCGCATGTCCTGCTGGGTGGTTTCTGTGCGGGGGAGGATGTAATAGAAGTCAAGATCGTTATCCGTCGATGATTCCGAATAGCCATACGGCCTGTATGCCCTCAATGCTCCGCCGGAAGAGGAACCTGAGGCCATAAAATAATATGTACCTTCCCGCAATGAAGGAATGAACATGTGTTGTGCAGTATCGTTGGGAGCACTTGTGCCATAGTCGTATGTTGAAATGGATGGAACATTTCCATGGGAGACATAGATTCCATTCAGCGAGAAGTAGTCATCATTCACTATGATGCCCGTCTGACGCTCAAATACTCTGGCATAGCACGTCTCCGAAATTGATGTCGAATACATGTGTCCGTCAATCAAGATGTAGACGCTGATGTCGCGAGGTTCAGGAGAAGAACAGCAATTTCCTCCATAACACAGAGGACAATACCTATATCCGACAGTTACCGTCCTCCCCAACACATTCATCGTTATTGGCACGAACGGATCAAAAGGAGGAATATCTGCCAGATTGGGATTATTGATTATCGGGGTCTGTATTGAATAGTAAGAAGTCATATTGTTCCCTGTCTGATGGGAATCGGCATGAGCCTTTGACTTGAGAGACACCACCAGCGACTTCCCGGCCAGTTCGGGGCCGACCACCAGTTTATAATAGGACTTGTTGCCGGAAGTCAGGGTGAACTGCTCTTCTTGGCCGATGACCAGGGTGGGCAGGGTGATGGTCGTGGCAGCAGTGGAGCGACCGCTGTTGTTGGTAAAAGAGACCTCGTTGAATGCCCGCATGACGTTGGTGCGGACAATGACATGGTAGTTGCCCTCCATCAGGCCATTCATCACGACACGGGTCATCGAGTGCTGCCCGCTTCCGTTGGCAGGCAAATCGCCGTAATAGGAGAGTTCTCCCAACAGCATGTCGCCCTCGTCATAGACAGTGTTGGCAGAGAGGTAGACGGCATCTTTGATCATGCCTTTGATGGCATTCTCGCCGATGTTCTGGGTCACCCAGGTCACATGGATGCTGTCGCCCATCGTCACCGCAGCATCGGCAGTGACAGAAGCCACTACCAAGTCGCAGGGCGGGGCCGGCAGGATGGTGACGGGATGCAGCAGATAGTTGTCGCTCTCACGCCCCAATTCATAGATATTGTTGTCCTCATCGGCGACGACAAAAGCGGCGTAGGTACCCAAAAGGTTGTCGGGCATGACCACCTCGATGGAGTCGTTGTAGCTCTCGCCTGCTGCCAACGACATGATGCGGGATTTCCCTCCGAGCTGGGCATTGCCGACATGAAGCACATCGCGCCAATAGGCATTGCCGATATTTCCTTCGCCCGCATTCGTGACGGTGTAGTAGACCTTGCAGCCCTGCTTCTGGGTGATGGTGTCATCCACCGAGAAAGAGGTGACTACAAGGTTGGGCTGCGGGGCAAGTGTTGCCGTGACAGGGACAGAGAGGCGGTTGTTCTCCCGTGTCAGCTCGATACACCTCCCACTCTCATCGGCGACGCCAACCACATAGATATTGCCCGAAAGGGTATGCGGCATGACAACCCGGACGGTACGGGTGTTGCTGTTGGCTGCAGTGGAACGGACGCTGTTCCTCGTAATCAGGATATCGTCGGAAGAATAGAGACTGTCGGAAGAGAGTGCCAGCACTTCGTTCCAGAGGATGCCTGCGGTATTGTTGTTCCAGCGCTTTGTATAGGAATACCCTGTGGCATCGTCAGTCTTGGCGGTGGTGTCGTAGCAGAATGATGCCGGACCTGCTACTGCGGTCGTCCAAGAGATCGTGACCGTATCGCCCGTCGTATAGCTGCCGGGGAGGGTGATGTCCTGCACTGCCAGGTCGAAGGGTGTGGGCAGGACTTGCCGCAGAATCGTCACACTGTTGTTGTTCTCGTTGAGTTCCTGGATTTTGTTATTGGCATCGACTTTCAAGGTGAAAGAGATGCTGTCCCGCATCATGGGCGGTATCGTCACCGTCTGGACGTAATGCAGCGTGTCGCCCACGGCAAGGGTCATCACACCTATAGGGTAAGGCGCAATCTGCATCTGCACGGGACACCAGAGGCTGTCGTTGGCCATCAACGCCGTGTGGCAGGAGAGACCGTGGATATTGGCCGGGCGGCCATTGCCCGACTCCCCGTTGTTGACGACATCGAAAGAGAGCGTCGCCACACCGCCGGCCTGAAGGGTGTCGGGGAGCGTGACGTTGCACAAGAGCAGGTCGGGCAACGTCCTGTGGCAGATATAATGCGGGCCGCTGCGGAGCATGTTGTTCTGGATGCTGTATTCCGCGACAGAGCTGTCCTTGTTGACAAAAAGGAACAGGTAGTAGTTGCTGTCGGACATCGTGGTCGAGAACAGAACCTGCAGGCTGAGACTGCGGGGATAATCCATCATGGAAGAGGCATACAGCGAAGTCGAGGTCAGCAGTGTGGCGTCTGTCTCAGCAAACACAGAGTCGGTGGAATAGTAGATGCGGAAGCCTAGACTCCCCAAATAATTCTTCATGCCATTGTTGTGCAGCGTGAAGCCAAGGTCAAGGAGATGTCCCGTGACCATCGTATCGGGAGCCGACAGGGTGGACAAAGAGAAGTCGGGGAAGTAGATCTCTGCCTGGGTAGCGTTGCTGTGTCCGACATTGTTGTCCTCCCTGTTGTACTCAAAGACATTGTTGTTGACGTCTGCCACCACAATGACGTACAGCTGGGTGGCTTTGCTGATGAATGCCGGGAGGGTGTACAACTTCTCCGTGGTCACCGATGCCCCTGCCGCGATGCCGCCAGCAACGAACTGCCGGTTGCTTTCCAACGGGCAGCACCAGTCGACAGCGTCGGGGATATTGTAATAAGAATAGCCAGACCCATATCCTCCTGCATTAAAACGGACGGCGGGCAGTGTTGGGGAGGTGGAGATGAACACTTGGTTGTACCACTCGTTGACATTCGACGTCCCCAAGCCCGCATTCTGTATGGTGTAGCTTATGGTGAAAGAGTCGCGGTTGGAGATGGTCGAAGGCACTGCAACATTGCTCACCACCAAATCGGCAGGGGGCGTGAGGATGACATTGATCAAGGAAGAACGCCGCATATTGTTGCCCTCACCGGCATACTCATACTCACTGTTGCTGGCATCGGCCATCACATAGAAATACGACTCCCTGTACCATGTGAGGGGTGCGGAGCAGGCGATAGTCTCCTGATAGGAACTGCCCACCTGAAGCGCCGCATTGGAGAGCGCGTCGTGATACTGGCTTGTCAGCAGCACGGCCGTGCTGTCGAACTGGTCGGAATGGGAGATATAGCAGGCGTTGAGCCAGCCGTATGAGGTGGTGGCATAGTGGCCTTGGTTGGCGATGGTGGCCACAACGTTGACGGTTGTCCCGGAATAGAAACTGGAAGGAGAAGTGATGTTGGTCACCACCAGGTCGGCGGCGGGCGGTGCAACGACATTCACCCGCGTGAAGAAGAAGTTGTCCCTGTTCTCTATCTCCTCCATCGATCCCTGATGGTGGATATAGGCAGTCAGATAGGGATAGGGGATGCCAGTGATGCTGGGCGTATAGGAGTCAGGGACGATTCCGCCCGTTGGGGAGAAGTCGATGCCGGTGGCGTCGGACTGGTTGGAGAAGACAAAGAGGTAGTAGGATCCAACCATGTCGGGCGGGATGGTGACCGTGACGGTATTGGTATAGCTTTCGCCTGTGTCGAGTCCCTGCATATTGGGGACGGAGAGTAGGAGACCATGGTGGTCGTCGGGGTCGAACAGGCGCACGTCGGCGTTCTGCACCAGGTAGACGGTGTCGTACCATACGGCGCCGACAGGTGTCGGGGCAGTGCCATGGTTGGCAACGGTGTAGGTCACCTCCATAGTGCGGTTGGCAACTGGAGTAGTGTAGCTTATTTGCGTCACATGCAAGTCGGGCAGATAGGGGACGAAGGAGGCAGCAATCTGGACGTTGCCCGTCACCGTCATGGTGTAGGGGGGATAGACGGTGTCGCCGTTGACAATCAGGTAGCGCAGGATATGCCCGTTTGTCGGGTTGGCAGTGATGGTTATCACCGTGCTGTCGAAGACGAAATTGCCGTTCAGCAGGGTGTCGCTGGTGTAGGGGATGGAGATGGTGCCGTTGCCGGTTGTCGTGATTGAAATCTGATGGGCTGTACGTTTCCAGAAGATGTGGCTCGTCAACTGGGCTCTTGGGCCGTCGCCGAACTGGACATAGAGGGTGTGGTTGCTGTCGGGCAGTTGGGAGGCGTCGAGGACGATGATTCCGTTGCTGCCGAGGGTGTCGGACTGTAGGGTGCTGTAGTTCTCGTCAAACCAGCAATGATAGACGATGGGGCCTTGGTCAACGACCGCCGTCGGCACCTTATAGAAGAGGGTTCTGCCCAACTGGGCACGGCTGCCTGTACCGTACTGCACGTTAACGGAATGGAAACCGTCTTCCAGTCCCGTGACATCCAGCATGATGATGCCATTGCCGATACTGCCTGTCTGGAGGGTGCTGTAGTCCTCGTCGAACCAGCAGTTGTAGGTGGTGGCTATCGTGGGGTCACTCGCAAGGGGAACCTTGTAGAAGAAGTGTCTGCCCAACTGTGCCCGGTTGCCCGTGCCGTACTGTATGTTGACGGAATGGAAGCCCTCACTCAAGGAATCCACGTTGAGCATGATGATGCCGTTGCCGATATTGCCCGTCTGGAGGGTGCTGTAGTCCTCGTCAAACCAGCAACTATAGGTGGTGGCTATTGTGGGTTCGCTCGCAAGGGGAACCTTGTAGAAGAAATGTCTTCCCAATTGGGCACGTTTGCCCGTGCCGTACTGCACGTTGACGGAATGGAAGCCCTCACTCAAGGAATCCACGTTGAGCATGATGATGCCGTTGCCGATATTGCCCGTCTGGAGGGTGCTGTAGTCCTCGTCGAACCAGCAGCTATAGGTGGTGGCTATCGTGGGGTCACTCGCAAGGGGAACCTTGTAGAAGAAGTGTCTGCCCAACTGCGCCCGTTTGCCCGTGCCGTACTGTATGTTGACGGAATGGAAGCCCTCACTCAAGGAATCCACGTTGAGCATGATGATACCGTTGCCGATATTGCCCGTCTGGAGGGTGCTGTAATCCTCGTCGAACCAGCAGCTATAGGAGGTGGCGAGGGTTGGCTCTGATGTCGTCGGTATCCGGTAGAAGATATGACGTTGGATTTGTGCCGATGTGTCCGTGCCAAACTGCACGTTGAGGGTATGGAAACCCTCTGTCAAGGCCGACACGTCGAGGGTGATGAGGCCGTTGCCGACATATCCTGATTGCAGGGCGTTGTGGTTCTCGTCGAACCAGCATTGGTAGACAATGCTGTCGGGTGGAGACACTTGCGCCACCGTGTGCAACGGCACCATCCAACATACCAGGCTCCCAAGGAGGAGTTGTAGTAGTCGTTTCATGGCTTGCCAGTATTTAGTGCGATACGGTGTCGAGGGTTACGTTGATTTGCAGCTGGCCGTTCTGGTCGGAATAGAAGCCCACGGCATATTTCTGAATACGCATGTCTGTGGCCTTGGGATTGTAGGGTGTGGAGCCGCCATAGATGCCCACCTGGGTGGAGTCGGAGCCCAGATAGGTAGCTGCGGCCTGTGGGGTCAGCTCGAAAGTCTCGCCTGCGGTATAGGTCCCACGGAAAGTCTTGAAGATAGACTCGAATCCATGCACATTGCTGTTATTGTGATCTGCCCGATAAGCATAGAAGTCAGTAGAGTCGGTGATGCCGACGGTATTGTACACATTGGCGGCAGTGCCTTGACCTGTGTTGGTGCTATAGGTGATGCAGTTAATGATATTGCGCTTGTTGTTGGTCAATGCCGGTGGGATGCCGATAATGCAGTTGTAGTAAACGTCGGCAGAAACACCGTATGATGTCGAACCATAATACGTATCGCATGCCCAATAGCGAGTTTCGCTTTCGTAATCATGTACCATACATCCAGATCCACTCAGACTATTTAGAATTACACTGTTAATAAACATGGCATTGACGGCGGAACTTGTTCCATCCCATGTACCAATGATGCAATTGGTAAAGATTGGATTGTTTAATCCACCAACACTACCATTAGATGTTTTTCTAATGGAAACAAACCTACATTTTGAGAATTGTGGGCTGTAGGCAGTTCTGTATACCACCCAATCGGCAGTGCAATATAAACCCTCCATTTTTAATACACCAGAACTAACCTCAATGGAGAATCTATTGTTAATGTATGTGGGTTCCGTTTCGGCAATAGAGTCAAACTGCATACCGGCACCATGTATTGTGATAGCCTTATTTAATCTTGTAACGGCATTAAAACTACCAGGAGAAAGGGTGATAACATCACCGGTAACTGCAGAGTTGTAAGCCGAATTCAGTGCATCAGCCCCATACCACACTCCCGTGACGGTGTCGTTGTGGGTAAGCGTTGCAAATTGTTTGATGTGGAGTTGCTGGGCGAAAGTGGTGGAGGCAATCAGGATTGCAGCGAGTAGAAGGTAAAGCTTCTTCATTTGTCTTTGTTGCCCAGTTCTATGCCATCGGGTACGTCGGCTTTGGTGAATGTGGTGCCAGAAACCCGAATGGCGGAAAATGTAGAGAAAAAAGATGCGCGGGTTCCAAACTCATCGTTTATCCCGCCTGTGAGGCTCGCGCATGCCTATTCCCGAGGTTAAACAATGCCGAACCCACGCGGTGAAGTTATACAATACCATTGGCATGATATAAACATGCCAAATTGCAGTTGTATTTACACCAACAATAGGCGCTGGTCATTGTTTCATCGTGCGGGAATTTTGAATTTGCGAGATTCACAGGCCGCAGATAAAACGCCGTTTCAGCGTCTTTTTTTATGTCCTGTCGCCCAGTCGAAAGCATCGACTTGCCTGTTACGGTGGGCATTTTGCACTCATTTCCCCTCCACACGCACCACTGTGTTTGTACCCCTCTGGCCCATCAACGGCTCGGCTGTTTGACAAGTGCAAAAGTACAAACAAAAAACTAAATGGCCAAATTTTTAACATTTGGCCATGCAATTACTATGATGTCGGTGTCTATTGCCGCAATGGGTCGAGGAAAGTTTGACTTTCCCTGAAATTGGTTGACAGATTTGGGATGGTTAAACTGAATTGGTTTACATTGTTTCGTCCATATCCCTGATCTGGTTTACACCGTCACGGTTTTGGTTTACACTTTGCGTCACATTCGACTATTTTTGTTTACAGCTGGCCTGATTTGATTGTCACCCTGTTTTTCATTACTGGGGGACAATCCCGAGTGACTTCTCTTTTGGCGGTGCAAAATTACACACTTTTTCTCAATTGGGAGGCTTCTCCCAAGGATTTCTCCAGCACTTTCTCTGTAACCCGCTCTGGCTGTGTACCTCTGATGGCGTCTGGTATCCCACGCTCATGTGCGGTCTCTCGTCGTTGTAGAATCCGATGATGCGCTGCAGCTCGACCTTGCATTTCTTTCCGTCGGGAATAGCCATGCGGTAGAGCCACTCCGTCTTGAGGATGCCGTTGGCACGCTCGGCCACGGCGTTTTCCAGCGGGTCGCCGCTCTGGGTCACGCTTATCTGTATTCTTCTGCCTTTGAGTGTATCCACGTAGGCGTGGCTGCAGTACTATCCCCTTGACGAGGTTCGGGTATCTCCTGTAGTTGTGGTTGGAGTCGGTGGTGACATAATGTCTGCGGCGCCTGATCTTCACCATCAAACCGTGGCGGTGGGGTACTTGTCAAGCCACCCGTACAGCACTACTGCACTGCTGATGTGGTACTTGGATACAATATCCCATTCCGGGCACCGCCGCTCGTGATACTCCCGCGCTATCGCAATCTTGTCCGTCTCGTCGAAAACATACTTGTCTGTCTCGACCTCTTTCCACTCGTAACGTCCGAGTTCTTCATTGTACACCTGACGTGTCTGTGTCTTTTGTCTCATGTTTACTTTTGGTATTGCTCCCAAAAGTGTCAACTTTTTTCAGGTTAAGACACATCTTTATCCGGGCCCGCTGCGGAAAGATTGCCATGAATGCTGTTTCGATTTGCCCACAGATGTCAGCGGCGAGGAGGATGTGATGCATGTCTATGCTTGGTTCCAAGCCACCACTTACCACCGCTCTGGTGGTGGAAAGATTACCGTCCGTCCGGGTCAGGCAAGCCCCAGCGTCTATCTTGGCAGCTTCCAGGCATAGTGCTGTCAGCAACTACCCAGGGACTTGGCAGCGACTAGCCATACTCTGAGCAGCCTCGTGGAGCAGAGTGCTTGC
>Ga0310697_10003489_pt1 | contig 15932 bp, 7 predicted proteins | sample 172DNAGHGlowgp2_FD_203883 | JGI IMG/M metagenome (GOLD analysis project Ga0310697, IMG submission 203883) | Sheep rumen microbial communities from Palmerston North, Manawatu-Wanganui, New Zealand - 1728 DNA GHGlow gp2 (v2) (version 2) | ecosystem: Host-associated > Mammals > Digestive system >... | reverse complement strand
TGAACATAAATTAACGGGCCTGATGGTTGGACCCTGTGCTGTGTGTTGGTAGTGGAGTCGATGAAAGGGACGTAAAGTCTCTTTGTGGAGTCTTCGTCAAATATAGCGTAATAGCCTTCCCATAGAGATGGAAATAAATGCCTGTTCTTTTGCGAGTCCATGGTATTGGGACTTACATCTTCGTCAGGGTACCCATAATGTGTTTGTCCTCTGGAAGTATAAATGTAATTTTCTTCCAAAAGGTGGCGATCGATCATGTTTCCATTAAGGTCCATGGTTATGAAAGCCGTGAAAGCCGCACCTGTATAGTAATTGAAGGGAAAATGCAGCAGGCTGTCCGGAATCATGTAGTTGCTTCCCTCGTAGGGGTTGTCGGGTATGACGGGAAAGGTGTAGAGCGTGTCGAAGAACCAGATAAAGGGAGGTACACACATCTGATAGCCGTTCTGAATATGCCCCGACATGGAAATTTTGAAATGTAGCAGACTGTCTTGCAGTACCAGGTTGTACACACCGAAATATGCACCGTTGTTCTTGTCGCTTTTTAAGCTGGTTCTCACGGATTTTACCCAAATGCGGTGGCCGTTGGAGTCTAACTTGGCGACATATATGCCGTGGTAAGAGGACGACATAATGCAGGGGAAGTGTACAGGGTCGACATCGGTGTGGTCCAGCCAGGTGTTGCCGCTGTCGAAATGGCCTATCACGTATATGTTGCCTTCCCCGTCGAGCTGGAAGTCGGTAAAGGAGGGCGTCAGGTATACGTTATGATACGCATTGCCTATTCCCTCCACCCATTTTAGCTCGGCATCCTGAGCCCAAACTGTATGCAATGCCATGCAAGGAAATAGAATTAAAAAGGATATGAGTGAAAGTATAGTCCTGTAATAGTGTTTGTTGTGGTTTTTCATAAGGCTCTTCGTATTTGTTTTTCAGTTGCAAATATACAAAGAATTTTGATATTAGAGCATTTTTTTTCTGATTGAGGCTTTTTTTTGTTGGTTGTCGTAATTTTTGGTAAATTAAACCATACATCCGGAAGTTGGGGGCGAGTTGAGCATTGTTGGCGTTAGCCTTAGAAGAATGGTTTGTAATTTTGCGGCAAGAAAAAGGAGTAATGTAGGACTGTGATAATGTGTTGGTCTGTTTATGATTATCATGATATTACATTCAAGAATTCCCACATTCAAGCATTCTTTTTCTGGTGGGTTCTATTAATTCGTTTTCACTGTCGCGTCTCATCGAGACGCAGTTTGGTTACACGTTGACTGTCACCGCACTGCGCCTTACGGCTTGTACTGTGTAATTGATGGTCACACCTCTCCGAGGTGATTTATAGAAACTCCTTTCTGTTGCATTGGGAGGTCTTTGACATGTTGGTTTTGGTTTAAAAATAGGGGGGGGCTACATTTTGTTTTTGAGTGCTCGTGCCCCCGATACGCTATGATGAATTGTTGTGCAGCGTTTGGTGGGGTATGGTTCGGCCAGGGCAGGGAAGTATTGTTCCAAGTTTTGGTCGATGAGGTCATCGATGGTTGTTTGTGGGTTGGTGTTGTCCCCGGCAATGGTTAGCTGCAGACTGTCGCGCACGGTCTGTATCTCTTCGGGGTCGTAGCAGAGTTCGAGGAGTGCGCGGTTGATAAAGCCGTTGCCGCAGTTGTAGAGTTGCACGGTGCAGTAGGAGAGCATGACGTAGTCGGTGCCCAGCAACTCGTCTACGAGGTTTATGTCGCCAATGTTGTCGTGGTCGGGGTCGTAATAGATGGAGGAGAAGTAGTACCAGTAGCGGAAGTTGGAGAAGAGTTCCTGTATGGGGAAGTTGTAGAGGATGTTCCAGAAGAAGGAGTCCCCGATGACGATGAGGGAAGGGTTGTGCTTGGGAGCAGGTTCGGCAAGCGTGACATCGACATATTGGTTGCGCTCGGCAGGGATGCGGAAGGTTTTGTTGAGGAGGTCGTCGAGGTCTGCATCGGGCTCGCGGGTGCGGGCATGGTATGGTTGTCCGAGGGTTACGGGACGGATGGCGGGGCCAAAGGTCTGCATGTAGCGCATGATGGAGTCGAAGGCGTAGGTGCTGGCTATGTTGCTCCAGTGGGTGCCTGTTTTTGTAAAAAGCAGGTAAGGGGTATGCCCGTTCAGGCTGTCGAAGCAGTGGCAGATATCTACGACGCGGATGCCATAGAGGGGCGCACATTGGCTGTAGAAGTCGTAGGCGCGCAGGTGGCCGATAAGCCGGTTATGGCGGGCTTTGGCACCACGGTCGGGAAGGTATTGTGGGTAGATGCGCTCTTTGCCTGGCAGGAGGGCGAGGAAGAGGTGTGTGCCTTGCTCTTCGAGTATGGCTTGCAGTTTGGCCAAGCGGCTTAGGCGGCGGTAGAAGGTGTAGGGTTTCTCGTAGTCGGGTATGCTGTCCGGATAGAAATGGTGGTAGCAGCCGGTGTAGTATTCGTCGACAAACCAGGGTTCGTATAGGTAGTTGTGCCGGCCTATTATTACCGAGCCGGGGTTGGTGGAGCGGTGGTAGGCTGTCCAGAGGTATTGGTTGTAGAGGCGGATGGCGGGTTCGCGGAATCCGTGGTGGTCTTTGATGTATTGGTCGGTGGCTTTCTGCCATTCGCCCGATAGGAAGGCAGCAGGGGTGAGCTGCGGTTTTTCTGCTCCGACGTAGACTCCTTTGAGGGGCTTGACCTTGATGAAGGAGGTGGCTCCCTGCAAAATGGCGAGCAGGAGGAGACCGAGGATCACGAGGCAGAGTATCTTGGGTGTGTTGCGCATGGAGTCAAAATCGGAAATAGATGAATGGACTGAAGTCGGTGGCAGAGAGCGCCCCAAGGCAGAAAAAGAACAAGAGGCAGGCTGTGAGCCACACGGGGATGTGGGCTTTGGGACTGAAGTCGGTATAGTATGCAAGGCGTTGCAGCCGGTTGCCGAAAGGGAGGAGGGTGAAGAAGGCAAAAAGGAGTGCCAAGGCAAGGGTGACATAGTATTGAGGATGGGCGGCAAGGGCAAAGCCCGAGAAGTCGAAGGCGAAGAGACGCTGGATGAATGTCCAGCAGGAGGGGAGGTCTTCGATTCGGAAGAGCGCCCAGCCTACGAGCAGGATGATGAATGTGGGCAGGACGAAGAGGGGGTGACGGCGCCGAGTGTCGAGCCAAGGGATGTGGCGCGAGAGGAGACGCTCGGTGACAAGGAAGAGGCCGTGGTAGGCACCCCATAGGACGAAGTTCCAGCTGGCTCCGTGCCACAGGCCACTGAGGAGGAAGACCACCCAGAGGTTGAGATAGGTGCGAGCGGCGCCGCGGCGGTTGCCGCCGAGGGGTATGTAGAGGTAGTTGCGCATGAAGGCTCCGAGGGTGATGTGCCAACGGCGCCAGAATTCGGTGATGGAGGTTGAGGTGTAGGGGTTGTCGAAGTTTTCGGGGAAACGGAAACCCATGATGCGTCCCAGGCCTATGGCCATGTCGCTGTAGCCGGAGAAGTCGAAATAGAGTTGCATGGTGTAGGCCATGATGGTAATCCAAGCGGTGCCGCTGTCAAGGGCGGCGAGGTCGCCAGCCAGCACTACGTCCACCGTGCGCCCTATGACGTCGGCAATGAGCACTTTCTTGGCCAGTCCGAGGGTGAACCGGTAGAAGCCTTGCAGGCATTCTTCCCAGCGCAGGCGCCGTTGGGTAGTTATTTGGGTGGCGATGTCGGTGTAGCGCACAATGGGACCAGCTATGAGCTGGGGGAACATGATGATGTAGACCATGTAGTCGGTGAGCCGCCGCATGGGGGCATTGACACCACGGTAGGTGTCGACGACGTAGGTGATGGATTGGAAGGTGAAGAAACTTATGCCTATGGGCAGTAGCACGTTGGTCCATTTCATGACTCCGAGCCCAAGGGCTGAGAGAAGTGCGTTGGCGTTGTCGACAAAAAAGTTGGCGTATTTGAAGTAGGCCAGCAATCCCAGGCTGAGCAGGATGGCAAGAGTACACCACAGTTTTTTAAGGGCATGGTTTTCGGTGTGATGCATGGCTTTGACCAAGTAGAAGTTGGCGACGGTAGATGCCAGCAGGATGAGGATAAAGTCGGGTGCCCCCCATGCGTAGAAGATTATGGAGGCGGCAAGCAACACGAGGTTGCGCCATTTGGCCGGTACCAGAAAGTAGGCCAACAGGAAGAGTGGCAGGAAGTAGATGAGGAAGATATGGCTGCTGAATACCATGGCGAGGCAGGAGTCTTACCGAGTTAATGGCTTTTGGGTTTGAAAGGGTTTGAGGGGAGAGCGGCCTTTAACCGTGGCCAGTCGGTGAGAGCGACGGCGGCAAAGAAGAGTGCCATGAGGGGGACGCTGAGGCTGCGGTAGGTGAACCAGTAGTGGAGGTATGAGTGGTCGGCCGTTACAAGATACCATGCCAAGGGGGGGAGCGCAGTGAGCAGGCACAGTAGCGCTGTGGGTAGCCCTTTGCGATTGAAACGCCATATGGCTAACGCTGCCAGCAGACACAGGGTGAGGGCTACATATGGCCAAGGGAGCAGGTTGAGGTTGTTGGCCAATGCATCCCAGCGAGAATAGTCTATCTGCCCACCGGCACGTATGGCGAACTGCCTGGCTCCGTCACGGATTACGTTCTCGCCTGTCAGCAGAGTGGCAATAAGCCATTTTGAAACCCATGTAAATCCATAGCCTACCACCCATAGGAGCGATGCAACAGTCCAGTTTTTGATTCGTAGAAGCGGTTGTAGACACATGGGGCCTTTGTGTTCTTTCAACAGGTATACGCACATGGGTATGCCCCAAGTCATCATGGGGCAGGTAAGCAGGTCGAAGTATGCAGTCAGGGAACCCACGGCAAACAGAAGCAAGCATAGTTGACCGGGTCGTTGCACACGGTATAGCACCCACAACGAGGCCGCGAGGGCGATGAGCAGCACGGGCAGGAACTGGATGGAGAGTTGCATCATGAACACGTTCACCATTGCCATTGCCAGCATGTAGAGTGCTGTGGCGGCAAGGCCTATGCGGCGATAGATGACGGCAGCCACCCATGCCATGATGACGGTGGAGAGCAGGTAGAAAAGAATTCGAAGCGAAGTGTAGTCGCCGAAGAGGAGCAGGAAGCGCATGGCAAAAGTACTCCCGTGCCAATAGCGGCCATAGTGTAGGGTATAGAGCGATGTGTCGCCTTGGGTAAGCCGACGCAGGCTTTCGCACTGTTCGCCTCCTCCGTCCACCCGCGGGTTTAGCAGCATGCTGGTGAGCAGGTGGTTGCTTCCGCCATTGCACGCCTGGTTGATGATAAGGGCATCGGTGAAGTTATCCATATAGTAAGCCGGTCGGCATATCATCATGTAGCCGAAGTCGGCAGCCAGATCCCCTCTGTCAACGGTTTTGGCAGCATGGTGCAGGATGGGTTTGTTGGGCAGTAGGTTGGCAGTCAAGGCAAAGAGCAGGTATGCCGCTATCAGGCCACAGAAGAGCAGAGTGTAGGAGCGCAGAGTCCGTTTCATGGTTGCTGTATAAGGTGAAGTTCATAATTCTTGCGGTCTTTTGTCACCATCACGTCAAGGCACAGCCCCGTGAATACAGACTGCAGTGCGGCCAAAAAGAGAAAGAGCGATACAAAGAGAGTGGGGAAGCGCGGCACGAGACCCGTGTGCAGGTATTCGCTCAGAACGGGTATCACCAACACGGCACCAACCAAGGTGAGCAGTGCGGCCAGCCAGCCAAAGAATCGCAGTGGCCGGTACTCTTTGTAGAGAACAACGATGGTTTTGAGAACGCTGAATCCGTCGCTGATGGTGTTGAGTTTTGATACACTTCCTTGGGGGCGGTCGCGATAGGCAATGGGTATTTCGTGTATGAGGAAACGCTTGTCGAGGGCGTGGATGGTCATCTCGGTCTCGATTTCAAAGTTGCCTGACATGACGGGGAAGTTCTTTACAAAGCGGTGGCTGAAAGCACGGTAGCCGGTCATGATGTCGTGGATGTTACTGTGCCAGAAACGGCGTATGAGCCATCGCACTATGCGGTTTCCTCCGTTGTGAAAGGGTCGTTTGTTTTGCTCGAAATATGTGGACGAGAGGCGGTCGCCGACTACCATGTCCACCTTCTCCTGTAGGATGGGCCGGATCATCTCGGCAGCTTGTTCGGCGGGGTAAGTGTCGTCGCCGTCTGCCATAAGATAACAGTCGGCCTCGATTTCGCGAAACATGCGACGCACCACATTGCCTTTGCCTTGCACGGGTTCACGGCGCACGATGGCCCCTGCCCGACAGGCAGCCTCAGCAGTGTCATCGGTTGAGTTGTTGTCGTATACGTAGATGTCGGCATCGGGTAGGGCGGCGCGGAAATCTGCCACCACTTTGGCTATGGTGGCCTCCTCGTTGTAGCAGGGTAGGAGTACGGCTGTTTTCATGTCGTGGCGTTGTTAGAGGTTCAGATTGTGGATTAGGCTGCCCAGGTTGGTGGTGAACAATTTTACACCAATTGCCAGCAATACTACACCGAAAAATTTACGTAGGATAGAAATCAGTGTGCCACCAAGCAAACGCTCTAAGCGGTCTATATAGCGTAGCACAAGAAAATCTATCACAATGTTTGCAACCAAGGCAATCAGAATGTTGATGTCGTCATACTCGGCACGCAGCGAGATGATGGTGGTCAGAGCCCCGGGTCCAGCTATAAGGGGGAAGGCGATGGGAACCACGGTGGAACCACCTCCCGAAGGGTCGTTCTTGAAAATCTCTACACCGAGAATCATCTCAAAGGCCATGATGAAGAGTACGATGGAGCCTGCCACGGCAAACGACTGGATGTCTACACCAAAGAGTTTCAGAGCAGCATCCCCGAGGAAAAAGAAGATGACAAATATTAGTAGCGAAACGAGGGCGGCAAAGAGGGGGTTGAACTTGTTGCCACTGTGTTTGAGCGAAAGGAAGATGGGGATTGAGCCAGTGATGTCAATTATGGCAAATAGAACCAGAAAGGCACCAATGATTTGTACGAAATTAATCATAGCAATGAGGTTGAAGGGTTATAGAATCTCGGTGATGGTCTGAGTTGATCCATTGAAAGTTAATGTGTCACCTGCCGCTTTGCCTTTGATGGCCATATAAATGGGGGTCTGTGCGCTAATGGCGAAGAAGGTCTCTTGCGGCACTGACTCGGCACTGCGGTGGGGTACAAGAAACTTGCCAGCTCCTATGCTGAGGAAGAATCGCTGCTTGTTGGTGATGACAATAGAGCCATGCTCCGCACGGTCGAGAGGGGGAAGATTGAGCAACTCCTGCAATACCCTGATGCCGGCATTGGCATTGGAGAGCTGACGGGCATACATGTCACGCGCCCGCATCATCTTGGTGCGGTAGCTGTCGTATCGATCCACATTGGCGCCATAGTCGTTACTTTGTTGCTGGGCTGACTCCATTTCTTGCCGTGCGGTGGCGGCAATCTCCTGTTGCTGGGCAATACAGGCTTGGATTATCTGTGTGCGGCGTTGGTGGCGGGTCATATCATGTATCTTGTTCAGTTGTTAAAGGAACGTGGGTGGGTTAAAAAAATTGTGCATGAAGCGGGATTTTTCTTCCGTGTTAATGAGTTAGTCTTATTCGCACAATCCCCTATTCAAGCATTGGCACATTATCGTACGATTAGTTTCTTCACCATGTTCACGTTGTTTGTAGTGATGTGTACAAAATATGTTCCGCTACGCAGGTCTTTCACTTCTATGTCCCCCGAGTTTTGGCTGTAGCGTTGTAGCACTCGGCCATTCATGTCGACAATGCTGATTCGAATATGGCCACATACTCCATTCAGACTTATAGTGGTGCTTGCTGTGGTGGGATTGGGAAATATGGTGCATATCAAGTCTTCCTGTTCGTTGATGCCTGCAGAACCGGTGGAGAAGGTGTTCACGCCACTCCAGTCGCTGTAAATCTCAGGGCTGCATATCCTACGGATATAAACGTCATAGCGGGTGCTGGGTTCAAGACCCGTCAGCATGTGGTTGGAACTTTGGGTGGGAATCATAATGCCTTCGCCGTGGGCAAACCCTTGTATGCCATATTCAAGTTCAAAACTGATGTTGCCTTCACCGGGAGTCCAGCTGACAAATGCATTGTTGGTGCTTGTCTCTACAGTCACGTCTGTAGGGCTGTGGCAGGGGGCATCATCCAAGGTGGTGACGGTTACGGTTGCCCAGTTTTCACTTGCCCAATCGGTACCGCACATGGCTTTGACATGGAAATCATAGATGGTACCCTCTTCCAGGTCGGTTATCTCGATACTATTAGTGGATGATGTGGTTTGCATACCTTGGCCCTGTGTAAAGCCGTTGAATCCATATTCGATAACCCAGCCGTGAGCCATAGGGTCGCTGTCCCAGTTGAGGGTGACGCTGTTGGAAGTTACGTCGGTAACAGTTAGGCCTGTGACATCGGGACATGTTGAGGTGGTAAACCGGAGGGTGTCGCTCCAGTCACCCACAGCCAATCCGGCTCTGCATATTGGACGTATGGCCGCGTTATAGGTCAACCCAGTGATAAGACCATGGACAGTGAAGGGATGTGAAGGAGCGGGGTATATGCTGTCGAAGAAGCCATTCCAGACATGTATATCCCATGCATTTTCATTCCCAGCCGCCTCCCAGTCCAGGTAGGCTGAAGAATTGGTTGTATATACGATGGTGATACTGTCAGGAGGCAGGCATGGCATGCTGTCGGTTTCGATGGGCACTTCCACCCATTCGCTATAACCTAAGCTGTCGGTTCTGCAGTCGCTGCGCAGCCGTAGCCTATAATGGGATGCGGCACTGAGGCCGGAAAAGGTATAACTGTTGCCTGCTACCGCAATATCGGGCACAGGCCAGTCGGTAGCTGACTCCTCTTTGATGTTCACCTCGTAGGTATTGGCTTCGCCGGTCCACGAAATGGTGGCGCTGTTGTAGGTGGACTCTGCATGGGCCACAACGGGACGGTGGCAATGGGGTGGCAGGCACGACACAAGCTGCATCACCACACGGTGCGTGTCCACCAAGCGTGACCCGGCAAAGGCTGTCGGGTTTATCACATCGGGATTGTATGTGTCGGAATAATAGATAAGGGTCTTGTTGCCAACACATGGCTCGGACTTGAATCTGCACAAGCTGCTGTTGTAGCTGCCGCTGTTGTCGTCCACAATCACCAGCAGGTTTCCGTCCCCGCTGTAGTGGAATACTGTGTCAAACACAAAATAGTTCCAACCGTGTGTGCAGTTTAGCGAGCCGGTATATACCCTTGCCGCGGCCGCGGTGTCGAGCGCCACAGCATCTGAGGCACTGCCGAAAGTGCCAAGTGTGGTGGGCTGCAGGTATATGGTGCAATTCGTCTTGGCTGTCATGTCAGTGGTGGCATCGTAGTAAAGTCCAATATAGCCAATGTCCATGGCACCGCCCAGTTCGCTGCTGTCCACTATGGTCTCCGAGAGGGAATATCTATACAAGTTGTTCACAGGGTAGCGGAAGGTGGAGCCTGCCGAGGTGGCGACACCAGTGGCTGCCGTCTGGTTGTCGTTGCAGATGGCAGTGACCAGTGTGGTGGCCTGCCCCCAGCGAGCCGAGTCGTCCACCCCGCAGATGGGTCGGATGTAAAAGTCGTAGGGCGAAAGGGGATTGAGTCCGGTGATGGTTACGGGATGGGATGTAACAGTCAGCAATGTGCCTGCTGAAGAGCCCTGCTGATAGCCCTGTGGACCATACTCCACTTGCCACTCAGTGGTAGGCGTCATGTCCACCCAGTCTACGTCGATGCTTGATTCGGTGGTGCCGGTGGCATAAATCATGGTCGGAACAAAGCAGGTGGTGATAAGATCCAGGGCGATGTCGTCCATGCTGGCATACCATTGGTCGGCGGCGCGGTCGGCTTTAATGGCCACCCATCGCCCATCGCCTTGGTATGGTGAAAGGGGTACTATCACCTCGCGCCAGTGGTTGCCTGTAATCATGATGGTGTCCACACTAACAAAAGTGGACACATTGTTGGGGTCGCTCATAACCCCAACCTCGAACACGGGGGTATATGAAGAAGAGTTGGCCTTTACCCAGAAACTCAGTTGTAGTGTAGTGATGTCAAGGGCGGTATCCACAGGAGGTAGCACTGCCATCTGATAGTCTCCATAATATCCCGCTATGGGGGTGCTGACCCAGTAGAGGCCTTGGTTGCCCCCGCTGGTGTGGTTGTAGGCAACTGTTTGGCTGATATGCGGGTAGCCATAAAACCTTATCCCGTTGTTATTGCGTGTCCAACAGCTGGCAAAAAGGTCACTCTCCGGTCCTCCGGTGGTCTCGTTCTCAAAATCCTGCAGGTACGGCACTCCGATAGGGTTGCATGGAGTGTGGAAGTGATACTCTCGCCAAAAACTGGTGTCGCCCTCCCCACATATGGCTCGCACCTGAAAGACATACTGTGTGTTTGTTGTCAGCCCAGTAAGGGTGGCGTTTGGACTGCTCACTGTGGTTGTGATGCCGTTGTCAATCCGGTATTGCCATTCTGTTGCTTCACCCATCTCGCTCCACGCAAATGTGGCTGTGGTTTGGGTAAGGTTACTCACTACTACACTGTCCGGACGGGTGCAGGATGAAAAGGCCATATTGATGTTGTCCACAGCTGGCGGGGGTGTGGCACCTCCGCCGCTGTTGCAGCGGAATATGAATACCATGTTGTATACACCTGGTGTGTGTATTCGGGCCACATCAGTTCGGGTTTGCCACAACGGCTGCAGGTTCAGCTTGTGGCCTCCGTCCAACGGAATCCACGATGCCGGCATTGATACGGCACTTAGCTGTGATGGCAAAAAGGTGCCGGCTATCAGTGGCTCGCTGTGGGGGACAAGTGCGGCACGCATAAAGTCGTAGATGCTTTCCCCCTGACACTTCCAGTCGAAGGAGTAGCCATAGTCGCCCGTGTCGGTAAGGTTTAGGGTGACAAAGGCATAGTCCACCGCATCGGCTGAGACTGTGGTGTAGTTGTTGCTTATGCCGTTGTCGTTTGATACATAGAGGCTACGGGTACCACCGTTGCTGGTGGCGGTACCGATTACCCACCTGTTGGGATTGTTCCCGTTTTCAAGCGCCCACATGGCGTTCTGCAGCGTGTCCTCGAACGTGCAGACATAGGGCATTCCCATTGCCAGGTTGCCAGTGCGGAAGGTGACCATGCGTGCCAGCGCGTCACCTTGCGAACATATGGGTTTTACATAGATGTCATACTCTGTTGTTGGAGCAAGCCCCCTTATGGTGAACGGTAGCGTCCTCACCATTTCGAAGGTGCCCGAGTCGGGAGTGAAACCGTGGAGTCCGTATTCCACCCTCCACGAGGAGGAGGTGCCGGTCTCCGACCAGGTAATGGTGAGCGCGTTGGTGTCGGCATCCAAAAGGGTGATATACTCCACGGGGGTGCATACCGGAATCTGTTCCACCTTCACGTCGTCGACAAAGTAGTGCGAAATGGCTGACGAGTTGCGCCTAAAGCGTAGTGCTATATAGGCACCCGAGCCGCCATAGCCGCTCAGGTTTATCTCTTTCTGCTCATAGATTATGCCGCTTGTCGACACGGTGTCGACTGGCACAAAAGTTGAGTCGGCAAGTGGGTCGGTCATCACACCGACCTCTATGTTGCCAGTGGAATAGACGTTGTCCATCTTAACCCAGAACGAAAGCTGAAGCGTTTCTATAGGGTGTAGGACTGTGTTGACTGGCGGCAGCACCGAGATAAGCCAGTCGGCATAATTGCTGGTGGTGGGCGGGAAATAGTAATAGAGGAAACCCGAACCCGACCGTGCACCGGTGGGCCATTGCGTGGGGTTGCCCACAATGCCGTAGTGGTACTGTGTGGCGTTGTCAAGGCGGTGCCAGCAGGGTATGCCGCACACTGGCGGTGTATATTCAGCGGTCCCTACGCCATAGCTGTCGAAGTTCTCGACATATGGCAGCGAGTCTATGGTACTGCAGGCAGTGCTGAACGTGGCAAACGCCACTCCGGCCTCACCATACGGACACGTTGACCACACATACACATCGTAGGAGGCACCGGCCGCAAGCCCGGTAATCAAAATCCTGCCTACCCCATGTCCGGTGTCCTCAACGCTTACTACAGTACCCGTCCCAAAGGTAAAGCCGCTCCTGCCATATTCCACTGTCCACCCGTCAATGCCCATGGTGTCGCTCCATGCAAGGTCGGCTGTGTGGGCAGTGGTGTTTAGCACCGACAAATTGGCTATGGGCATGCAGTCGGGTATCACATTCATTACAATATCGTCCACATAACCTGAGTTGTAATTGTAGCCCGACCCTGCGGCTTGGGGAAACATGAGGGCTACAGACCCGTGGGGGCCTTCATATCTTCCAAAATCAACCGTATGTTCCGCGTAGACGGTCGAACCTGTGGCCGTTATCGTGTCCACGGCAACAAATGTGCGGGGGTCTGTAGGGTCGCTCACCACTCCGGCAATGGCTTTTGCCATGTAGGTGCCCGAAGCGTTGCCTGCCCGCATGTGAAAACTCAATGTCAGACTGTTGACGGGGTAAATGTTGGAGTCGGTTAGAGGCAGTATCGCATATTGGTTAGAGTCTGCGTTGTTGTAGTAGGTGTAGAACTTCATGCTGTTGCCCCCGCTGTGGGCATAGCCGTTGTATACAATGGGGTAGCCCTTGTAGTTGTTGCGTAGGCTTCGGTTTATGTTGGCCCAACAAATGGGCAGGTTATTCTCGGATGCCGTGTTGGTTGTGTAACTTGCCTGCCGGTCGAAATTCTCGCGGTAGGGCAGAACCGTAAGCAACCCGCACTGGGTGTGGGTGGTGACCCTGACGGCCTCGCTGGTGTCGCCGGTGGCGGTGCAGAGGGCCCGTACGGAGAGGGTGTAGAAGGTGCCGGGGGTTAATTCGCCAAAGGTGTAGGTAGTGTCGGTAGTTACTTGCTCGTCTGTGCCAATGCTCACAATCCATTCCTGTTCCCTTCCTATGGCTGACCACTTTATGCCGATGGAGTCAGTGGTGGTGTGGGTCACCTCCAAATCCACCACATTGGGACAAGGCGGCATATGGTCAAGTGTGATGTCGTCAACCATGGGGGCATTGTAGCCCGAGGCAGGGCGGGGCGCCCGGAGGGCTATATGCCCGTGTTCCCCGCCATAGCGGCCGCACAATACAGTGTAGTTGTTATACGACGTTGCCCCATTGGTATAGACCGTGTCGATGGGCACAAAGGATGATGCATCGTCGGGATTAGGCACTACGCCCACCACCACATAAGAGTTGTATGACGACGAGGTGGACCGCATCCAGAACTTCACCTGCAGCATGTCCACAGGCAGTGTTGCGGGGTCGGTGAGCGGGAGCAGCACCGTCTGGTCACTGTAGCTTCCGGCGGTGGCATATGTGTAATACCGCAGGGCGTTGGCACCGCTATGTGCATATGATGAGCTGCTGTACACAATGGGGTAGCCGCTGTACAACGTGTTGGTGCCACTGTTTTGGTTAGCCCAGCATGGTGGCAGGTTGCTGGCCGATACGGATGTGGCTGTCGAGCCGGGCCACCCGTCAAAATTCTCAGAATAAGGCAAGGCCGTGATATAATTGCAGGGTGTTTCGAAGGTGGTTGTTGTGGTGTCGCTGTGCCCTGTGCCGCAGCGGGCTATCACCATAATGGTGTACTGTGTGTTGGGCATCAGTCCCGTAAGGGTGGCCGAGGTGTCGTGGCTGGTAACCGACAGGGCACTGTCGGCAGGCAGACCGGTAGGCAGGTATACCACGCTCCACGAGTCGGCGGTGCCCAAACTGGACCATCTCACCTCCACCGTGGTGGGTGTGGCATGGGTTGTGGCCAAATGCTGTACCGGCATGCACGATGGCAAAGAGTCGAGCATTATGTCGTCAATCAGCAGGGCGTTGAAACTGGCCGAAGGCTGCGGCGCCCTGAATGCCACCCGGCCATGAGGCCCGTTATATGACGAAAACAAAACAGTATGTTCCCCATAAACAGTTGAGCCGTTGGTCGGCACCGTGTCCACAGGCGTAAAGGAATCCCCGTTGTCGGGGTCGGTCATTACTCCCACCACCACATACGAGTTATAAGATGCCGAAGTCGACCGCATCCAGAACCTCATCTGCAACGCCGTGACGGGCAGCAGTGTGGAGTCGGTGAGGGGCAGCAGGGCCGTCTGGTCGCTGTAGGTGCCGACAGTGGCCGATGTATAGAACCTCAGGGCGTTGACCCCGCTGTGTGCGGTGTTGGCACTTCGGTACACAATGGGATAGCCGCTGTAGTTGGTGCTGGAGCCAGTGTTGTGATAGGCCCAGCATGTTGGCAGGTTGTTGGTTGACATTGAGGTAACTGCCGACCCAGTCATCCCGTCAAAGTTTTCCACAAACGGCACGTCTGTAACCAGCGCGCAAAGTGTCTGCACCCCTATGGTGCGGAAAAGGCTGGTGTCGCCTCCGGCGCACAGCGCGGCCACCTCCACGGTATACTGGCTGGCGGGTTGCAGGCCGGAAAAGGAGGCCGACCGGGCGTTCGCCACCATGGAGGACACTATGCTGTCGTCCGTCCGCAGGCGAACTATCCACTGTTGGGCATCCGAGGTGTCAACCCAGCTTATGTCGAACCCTGTGCTGCCTAAATGATTTATGCTTATTGCCAATGGCTTGGGACAAGCGTAGGCGGGTGCGTCAAAGCGGTAGTACCGCCATTCGTCCGGCCAGAATCCAGCCGCCACGGCGGCGTCGGTGCCAGCCTCAAAATGGGTTGCCGCGTGGTTGGTATCGACCGTCCACCCGTCGGCGGCATCCACACACAAACCCTGCTGGCGTGCCGCGTCGGGACCGGATGCCGGTGAGGGACCGTAAACCACCTCGATGTTGCCGTTGGGATACAGATGCACCTGCCACAGGTAAAGGTTGTTGCGCGTGGTGCTGTTGTAGGTGCCGGTGCAAAACTCCACCGACAGGAGCGAGTCGCCCGTACCGTCCACCGTGTTGAGGGCTTTTGCATAGTGCAGCCCGTACACCCCATAGCCGTCGCAGCCAAAAAAGTTTATCTTTGGATTGTTGGTGTTGGCATTGGTCGACGAGAAGGGCGAGCCGTAGTTGCTTGTGCCTGTGGCGATAGCACCCAAGCGCAGGTTCCCGTCTGTATTGACCGAATATTGGGTATATTCCTCTTGACCAAACGGAAAGGCGAACCCAATGGCTTGCACCCCCGATGCCAGGCCATCGTTGCCCGAGGGGGTGAGGATTGTGGTGGCGGCGGACATGTCAATCCATTTGGCCGAGTCGGCTCCGGTGGAATAGGAGTAGTCGGCCAGGGTCTGCCCCTGAACTGCCCAAGGGGCGGCCACCAACATGGCCGAGAACAACAGTTTTTGCAAGGATTTCAGCATGGCATGAAAAGTTAAATTGTGGTGTCGAAACAAAATGCAAATATAGGATTTTTTTTTCATTCGGAGCAAATTGTTTTTCCTTTATGTCGTTTTTCGAACCATTTGCCAAGGATATTGCCCCGATTCTTGTTCCGCTGATAGACGGTAGTTAGTCTACAGTTATTCGACCGTGCATCGAACAACTGCCCAATAACTGCAGAAAAACTGCAGGTGAAGGAGCGGTGTGGGATGGGTGAAAAAACGTTCAGGGGCGGCGCGCAGCGCCGCCCCTGAACAGGAGTGTATTGTTGTGTTGGTCGCCGGGAGTGTGCTGCTGTGCGGGCCGGTGGCCGGCACATTTGCGCACTCGGGCGTTTACACGTTAGCGTACTATCAGCTTCTTCACCATGTTGACGTTGTCGCCGGTGATGCGGACGAAGTAGGCGCCCTGTGCCAAGTGGTCTACTTCCATGGTCTTGACGCAGTCGTCGCTGCACTCGAGGGTCTCGGTGGCGACGGTGCGGCCGTTCATGTCAACCACGCTGATGCGTACCTT
>Ga0310697_10003488_pt1 | contig 15936 bp, 9 predicted proteins | sample 172DNAGHGlowgp2_FD_203883 | JGI IMG/M metagenome (GOLD analysis project Ga0310697, IMG submission 203883) | Sheep rumen microbial communities from Palmerston North, Manawatu-Wanganui, New Zealand - 1728 DNA GHGlow gp2 (v2) (version 2) | ecosystem: Host-associated > Mammals > Digestive system >... | reverse complement strand
CTCCCCGCTTATCAGGTCATTCTGGTACTGATTATTGTCTCCATGATCGCCTTTTATGCCACCTCCTTCGACAGCATCACACTGGTGGCTTCGGCCTACAGCTATAAACGCATCGAAGAAGGGGAGGAAGCAAGTTCCCGCATGAAGCTGTTCTGGGCCATTCTTCTGATCATGCTGCCCATCGCGCTGATCTTCTCCGAGGGCTCCATGAATAACCTTCAGACTGTCTCCATCATCGCGGCCTTTCCGATCGCGGCGGTCATCTGCCTCATTATCGCAAGCTTCATCAAGGACGCGAAGGGCTACATCGCCCGCACGCCGGAGTATCGGAAATAGGCTCCGCAGCGGCGGCGAGCAGTGCGAGACGAGGCCGGTATGGATTTAGACTGTCCCGGCGCACAAAAAAGAAGCACCCCTTCATGGGGGTGCTTTTTTGCTTTCATGAATGATCAAGACGAATACTTGATGAAGGAATAATCCCATTCCAAATGGAAGATAGCTACTTTATTATCCCAATCAGGGAATGATTGATCGATGAGAGGCTGAACCCCTGATGAAGTAGTGCTGTTATTGCCGTGATTGATGTCCGTTTCTATCCTAAAAGGTTCGAGCGAATCTCTTTCTATCAGGATCCTGCAAGGGATCTGCATGGCATCCCAGTCAGCGTTATCCAGGTCATAGCCCAACAGTGCCATATCCTCATCCAGGAACATGTTTCTCAGGGCTTCCCCGGATAAGATCACATCCAGATAAAAAAAGGTAAAATTGCTGGTAAACCCATCATCACTATGACCATACTTTACTTTAATTGTACCATCCGCAATTCTTTCAAATAACTCCAGATTTAATGTGGGACGATAAGTATATTTATAATCTCTTGTTTCATCTCCGATGGTTAAATGACCCAGTCCGTCTGCTTCGTCTGCTGTCAATTGATAGTCAGCTTCGCCCATGCCGACATCCGTAGCTCCAAACCCAAGTGTTACTTCTTTTGATAAACTGCCCTCAGTGTCAAGGTGATATGGATTCTCTGTCACTTTCATTCTCGAAAAGAGTGTATAATGCGATTCTGCGCCTTTATCCTTTGAATACTGTTCACCATCCAATTCGCAATCGCCCAGAATACGGATATATAAGCGTCGATCCGCACTGTAGGACTCTGCCGTTTTCAATTGATCAACTATTTTCCTTGCTAATCTCCTGGGATTTGGCATGACGATATTTACCGCGACGGCGAAAACAACAAGCAATATCCCAACGATGATGAGTCTCTTTGTCGTTTTTTTCATTCTCTCTCTCCCTTCGGCTGTTCGCTTTTTTATAATGTCATGATACATTTCGATGCTATTATAATCGAATACAGACGGTATTTCAATCGTATTTTTGTACTATGAAATCCAATAAAAAAGTGAGGCTTTTACGCCTCACTTTTCTTGTTGGGATGAGTTTCGCCTCGCCAAGCGGTGTCTGCCGGCGCAGCTGCCGCTCAGAACAGGCTGATCTGGCTGGTGTCGGGCATGTCGCCCAGGGCACCGATGGCCTTGAGCTGCTCCAGGTGGCTGGAGGAGACCTTCGGGCAGACCCGGTTCAGTTCTTCGATGGAGATGAACTTCTTGCCGGATTTGCCGGCTGCGGCCAGATCCTGCGCCGCGGTCTCACCCAGGCCGGAGATGGCCACGAAGGGCGGGCGCAGCTTACCGTCCTCGGTGATAAGAAACTTCGCCGCGTCGGACTGATACAGGTCGATGGGCGCAAACTCGAAGCCGCGCAGGTTGAACTCGTACACCGCCTCCAGTGTGACCTCCAGATCCTCTTCGTTCGCGGTCAGGTCGTTGCGGCGCTTCATCTCGTTGAGCTTGCGGCGCACGGCCTCGGTGCCGCCGGTCATCATCGCCGCGTCGAAGCCGCCCTTCTGGCTGCGCCGGTAGAAGTAGGCGCTGTAAAAGGCCAGGGGCTCATGCACCTTGAACCAGGCGATGCGGAAGGCCATCATGACGTAGGCCACGGCGTGGGCCTTGGGGAAGAGGTAGGCGATCTTGCGGGCCGATTCGATCCACCAGTCGGGCACGCCCATGGAGCGCATCTGCGCCTCCGCGTCGCCGGGAAAGTCGCCGCTCTTCTTGACCTTGCCCTTACGCACGGCCTCCATGGTCTTGAAGGCCAGGGCGGGCTGCATGCCCTTCTGGATCAGGTAGATCATGATATCGTCGCGGCAGCCGATGGTCTGGTTGACGTCCGCGATGCCGTTTACGATCAGGTCGTGGATGTTGCCGGCCCACACGTCGGTGCCGTGGGAGAAGCCGGAGAGGCGCACCAGAGTATCGAACTGGTGGGGCTGGGTGTCCACCAGCATCTGGCGGGTGAAGGGGGTGCCGAATTCGGGCACGCCGATGGAGCCGGTCTTGCCGATGATCGGGTCGTCATCCGGGAGCCCCAGGGCGGCGGGGGAGGTGAAGATGGACATGGTCTCCGGGTCGGAGAGGGAGATCGTCTTCGCGTCCATGCCGGTCATGTCCTCCATCATGCGGATCATGGTGGGGTCATCATGGCCCAGCTCGTCCAGCTTCAGGAGGTTTGCCTCCATGCAGTGGTATTCGAAATGGGTGGTGATGATATCGCTGTTGGGGTCGTCCGCCGGGTGCTGAACGGGGCAGAAGTCGGTCACGTCCATGTCCTGGGGGATGACGACGAGGCCGCCGGGGTGCTGGCCCGTGGTGCGCTTGATGCCCACCAGACCCTGGGCCAGGCGGTTTTCCTCCGCCTTGGTGGCGGTGATTCCGCGCTCCTCCAGGTATTTTTTCACATAGCCGTAGGCCGTCTTTTCCGCCAGCGTCCCGATGGTGCCGGCGCGGAACACATGGTCCGAGCCGAAGAGCACTTCGGTGTACTTGTGGGCCTTGGCCTGGTACTCGCCGGAGAAGTTTAAGTCGATATCGGGAGTCTTCTCGTTGCCGGGGAAGCCCAGGAAGGTCTCAAAGGGAATGTCGAAGCCCTCCCGGTTCATGCGGGCGCCGCATTCCGGGCAGTCCTTCTCCGGCATGTCCGCGCCGCAGCCGTAACTGCCGTCGGTGATGAACTCCGAGTGGCAGCACTTGGGGCAGACGTAGTGGGGCGGGAGGGAGTTTACCTCCGTGATGCCGGACATGTAGGCCACGATGGAGGAACCCACGCTCCCTCGGCTGCCCACCAGATAGCCGTGCTCCAGCGAGTTCTGCACCAGCTTCTGGGCGGACATGTAAATCACGTCGTAGTTGTGATCGAGGATGGTGTTCAGCTCGGTGTCCACGCGCTCCTGCACGATGGCGGGCGGGTTCTCGCCATAGATGCGGTGCATCTTGCCGTAGACCAGGTCGCGCAGGTCCCGGGCGGAGTTTTCGATTTTGGGCGGGAACAGATCCTTGGGCAGCAGCTCGATCTCCTCCACCTGATCGGCGATGGCGCGGGTATTGGTCACCACCACCTCATAGGCCACGTCCTTGCCCAGATACTCGAATTCCTTCAGCATCTCGTCCGTGGTGCGGAAGAAGATGGGGCAGTCCCGGTCCGCATCGGAGAACTTTTTGGCCGCCTGCAGGATCTTGCGGTACTGCTCGTCCTCTGCGTCGAGAAAGTGCACGTCGCTGGCGGCAATGACGGGCTTATTGAGCTTGCGCCCCAGCTCCAGAATGCGCCGGTTGTAGTCCTGCAGCACCTTTTCGTCCTTGACGCGGCCGTTTTCGATCAAAAAGGCGTTGTTGCAGATGGGCTGGATCTCCAGATAGTCGTAGTACGCGGCGATCTTTTCCAGCTCCTTGTCGCTCGCGCCGGTCATGACCGCGCCGTAGAGCTCACCCATGCCGCAGGCGGAGCCCACCAGGATGCCCTCCCGGTGCTGATTGAGCAGACTTTTCGGCACGGTGGGGTTGCGGTGGAAGTATTTGAGGTAGGACTGGGAGATCATCTCGTAAAGGTTTTTGAGGCCTTTGCGGTTCTTCACCAGCAGGATCATGTGGTGTGTTTTCGCCACGTCCGTGCGCTTGAGGCGGTGGTAGACCTCCTCAATGCCGTCCAGATCCCTGGCGCCCTGGGCGCGCAGCATGGGCAGGAACTTGTCCATCATGCGGGCCACCACCATGGCGTCGTCCGAGGCGCGGTGGTGGTTGAACTGGGGCAGCCCCAGGTGGTTGGAGACGATGTCCAGCTTGAAGCGCTTGAGCTCGGGCAGCAGCGCCTGGCTCAGCGCGAGGGAATCGAGGAAGACGGGTGTGAAGCGCAGCCCGTTTCGCAGCGCCGCCGCGGTCATGAAGCCCACGTCAAAGTGGGCGTTGTGGGCGATGAGCGGCCGGTCCCCGGCGTAGGCCATGAACATCTCCAGGGCCTCTTTCTCCTTTGGGGCGTCTGCCACGTCGCTGTCCTTGATGCCGGTCAGGTTCGTGATATCCGCGGGGATGTGCTTTTCGGGATTGACGAAGGTGTTGAAGGTGCTCTTGATTTCACCGCCGGAGAAGATGACGGCGCCGATCTCGGTCATGCGCTCGTCCTGCGCGTTGAGGCCGGTGGTCTCAATGTCAAAGGCCACAAACTCGGTGTCCAGCGGCAGCTTGGACTTGCCGATGACGGCGGCGTTGCCGTCCATGTCGTTGACGAAGTAGGCCTCCATGCCGTAGATGATCTTGACGCCGTACTTTTTGCCGGCCTTCCACATGTCGGGGAAGGCCTGGGCCACGCCGTGGTCGGTGACGGCGATGGCGGGCATGCCCCAGTCCGCCGCCCGCTTGACCACGGCGGCAGGGTCGGTCAGAGCGTCGAGCGCTGAGAAGCGGGTGTGCAGATGCAGCTCCACGCGCTTGACTTCCGCGTTGTCCGGCCGGATGTGGCGCTTGGACTTCATGATGTTGCGCGGGTCGAGCACCATGTCGTTGTCAAACTTGGACCAGATGATCTCGCCCTGGACGGTCAGATGATCGCCCACGCCGATCTTGTCGATGATGCTGCGGTCGTCATCCGAGCGCAGGAAGCGGGAGATGGAGATGGAGTTCGTGCGGTCGGTCAGGTCGAAGGCCAGCACGGCGCCGCCTTTGCGGGTGGAGCGGCTGGTGACCGACACCACATCGCCCTCCACGGTGACTTTGCCGGACTCCAGCGTGAGCGTGTTCATGGGCACGGGCTTCTGCCGGATGGCCCTGCCGAAGAGAACGTCTCCCTTCGGGCCGTCGCCGCCGCTGCCGGTGCCGGGGGTGAAGCTCGCGACCGCGGTGCTCCTGGGCTTGGGATAGTCCGGCACGATGCCCACGGTTTTCAGGCCGTAATCGGCCTTCAGACGCTCGGAAAGCGCGGTCACATCCACAGGGGAGGGCATGGCGGCAAAACGCGCGCTGACCTGCATCGTCAGTTCGCGCCCGTCGATCTGCACATCGGTGACCCAGGCCTGATCCAGGCCGCCCGCCATGGCGCGCAGATCCTCACAGCCGGGGAATATGGTCAAAAACGGGGTGTAGTCTGTCATGGTTTTACCTCAATGAATAATGAATAATGTAAAATGAATCATTAAGGTGTCGCTGCGCGACAGATTTCAATTTGTTCCCGAAGGGAACACCAAAATTATTCATTATTCGTTATTCATTTTTCATTCTCAATCAGCTCCATCAGTCTGTCGCAGAGCTGGTCGTAATCGTAAGTACCCAGGACCTGGCCCTTCTTGAAGAGCAGGCCCTTGTCCTTGCCGCCGGCGATGCCGTAGTCGGCCTCGCGGGCTTCGCCGGGGCCGTTCACCACGCAGCCCATCACGGCCACGGTGATGTCCCGGTCCAGATTCCGCACCAGGCCCTCCACCCTGGTGGCAAGGCCGATCAGGTCGATCTCCGTGCGGCCGCAGGTGGGGCAGGAGACGAACTTCACGCCGCCCTTTCTGAGCCCGGCGGCCTTCAGGATCGCGATGCCCGCGGAGACCTCTTTCACCGGATCCGCCGTCAGGGAGACGCGGATGGTGCTGCCGATGCCCTCGTTTAACAGCGTGCCGATGCCGACGGCGGACTGGATCGTGCCGTTCCACTCGGTGCCGGTCTCGGTGACGCCCAGGTGCAGGGGGTAGGGGAAGACCTCCGCCGCCATGCGGTAGGCCGCCACGGTCAGCGGCACGGTGGAGGATTTGAGAGACAGGCAGATGTCCTCAAAATCGAACTTCCGCAGCAGGTCCACATGGCCCTGCGCGCTCTCGACCATGGCCTCCGGGCAGGGATGACCGTACTTTTCGAGCAGCCGCTTTTCCAGCGAGCCGGCGTTGACGCCGATGCGGATGGGGATGTGGCGGGCTTTGCAGGCCTCCGCCACGGCCTTCACATTTTCCTCCGCGCCGATGTTGCCCGGGTTGATGCGGATCTTGTCGATGCCGCGCTCGGCGCACATCAGGGCGAGGCGGTAATCAAAGTGGATGTCCGCCACCAGGGGCACGTCCACCTGCTCTTTGATCTTGTCAATGGCTTCGGCGGCGCGCACGTCCGGCACGGCGAGACGCACGATCTCGCAGCCCGCGGCCCGCAGCGCCTTGATCTGCGCTACCGTGGCCTCCACGTCCCAGGTCTTGGTGTTGCACATGGACTGTACGGTGACGGGCGCATCCCCGCCCACGGCGAGAGCGCCGACCTGCAGCTTTCTGGTCTTTTCACGTGTATACATGGCGTTACGCTCCTATCATATTTATACTAACACAACAGTATAACACAAATACGCCCTCCCCGACAAGCGGGGAGGGGCAGTTTTTGCCATTCCGAAAAAAGAAACGGATTGCCACACCGGGGCGGCAATCCGTTTTTTCTAAGCGCTAAGCGCTAAAAGCTCGGCGCTCTTACCTTTGTTCGTTGACGTAGATGTTGGCCTTGCTCTGCACCAGGCGGGCCACCTCTTCGGCGCTTTTCTGGCCGGCAAAGTAGGCCGCGGCCTGCTCGGAGACGATGCCGTAGATGGCGTCGTTCTGGTCGTAGACCTTGTCGGTGTTGTTGATGACGTCCATCAGCTTGTCAGCCTGCTCCTGGGTCAGGGCGTAGATCTGATACACGCTTCCGTCGGCCATGCCCATGCCGCCGCGGGAGATCTGGATCTTTTCGCCGTTCTCGTCCAGACGGTAGTTGCCGTTCTCGTCCTTCTCATACTCGGGGGTCATGGCCTCCTTGAGCTTGTAGTCAAAGGCGCTCTTCATGACAGGCAGACCGTAGAGAGACTTCTGATAGTCCTCCAGCAGAATGGTGCGGATGAACTCCCAGGCCGCCTCCTTGTTGGAGCAGCTGGCGCTCATGGCGAAGGCACCGTCGGTCAGATAGATCATATTGCCGACGCCGTTGTTGGTGGGCCAGCCGATGTAGGTGCTGTTGCCGCCGAAATACATGTCGTTATACAGTACGTCGTCGAGGCTGTAAATGCCGCTCTGCATCAGCATCTGGCGGCCCTGGGCGATGCGGTTCTGGGTGCTCTCGTCGTCGCTCCACTCGTAGTTTTCCCAGTCAAAATCGGCCTGGAAGGAGTTGGCGAACTCCAGGATGTCCACGAATTCCTGAGAATCAAAGCTGCACTTGCCGCTGCTCCAGTCCACGAAATCGTTCATGTCCAGGCAGAGGAGGGTGGTCAGCACATAGTCGCGGGTGGTGTACTGGTCCAGGGGCGTGCAGCCCTCGGGCATGGAGGCCAGCGCCTCCTTGAACTGCTCATAGTTCCAGCCCGGCTTGTCGCCCACCACGGAGGCGGCGCCGATCAGGCTCTGGATGGAGAAGCTGGGGCAGATGCGGTAGAGGCCGCCGTTGGTCTCCATGGCGTGGAGGACGTTGGCGAAAAAGTCGTCCCGGTTCAGCTCCTTGTCGGCGTCCAGATAGGGGTAGAGGTCCTCCAGCAGGCCCTTGCCGGCCAGCTGGCTGAAGGGCAGGCCGTTGAGGGACAGGATGTCGGGCAGCTTGCCGGAGAGGATCTCGGTGGTCAGCTTGGTCAGACCCGCGGAGTAGTCGTCCTCGGTGTTGTACTCGGAGTAGTCGCGCAGCTCGATGCGCACGGAATCGCTGTGGCGGTTGAAGTCGATGATCTTGTCGCTCATGTTGTAGTCAAGATACATGACCGCGAGGGACAGGGTCTGCTTCTGGGGCAGGGTATCGGCCGGGACGCGGGAGAGCGTGACAAACTCCGTATCGCGGGTTTCGCCGTTGTAATGGGTCAGCACGCCGGTGATGGTCCCGTCCGGGGAGATGTGGATGCCGTTCATGTAGTCGCCGTTGATGTCGCAGTTGATCCAGTTGAGGATCTTCTCGGTCTCGCCGCTCTCCAGCTTGACGCCGTAGAAGTTGGAGCCGCTGCGGAAGCAGAGATCGTAGTCCCCGCCGCCGGGCAGCAGGTCGTAGGCGCTGCTGGGGAGAGATACCTTTTCGCCCAGGGTTCCGTGCTCGGTGTCGATGAGCATGAAGTCCATGCCGTTGTTGCCCCAGATGGTGACGCCGAGGCGCCCATCCTTGAGGCGGACCACGTTGTTCAGGTAATCGTCACTGCCGATCTCATAGGCGACCGTGCCGTCGGGCGCGACGGCCAGCAGGGTCATGTCGGCCGTGATCAGCAGATTGCCCTTCTCGTCCAGGTTCATGGTGCTTGTGTTCAGATAGGTGTCCTCACCGATGGGGTAATCGAGAGCGCTGGTGCTGATCTCGCTGCCGTCGGTGTCGAGCAGGCGGACGTAATAGCTGCGCTCATAGTGCCACTTTTCCCAGTTCTGATCGCTGTAGAGCTCGTCGGTGCTGCCGTCGAACCAGTTGGTGTAGACCTGCTCCATGGCCAGGAGCTTGCCCTCCGCCGTCAGGCAAAGGCCCAGCAGATCGGCGCCGGAGCTGTAGTTCAGGCGGTTCTCGGTGTCCTCCACGCCCTCCAGGGGCTTGTAGGCCTCCAGCTTGCGGAGCTTGCCGTCGTTGGAGACAAAGTAGAGGGAAGCGCCGTACACGTCCAGCTGCCCCTCATATTCCAGCGTCTCGCCCTCGTTGAGCTCCCGCTCGCCGATCTTTTCATAAGAAGTGGCGTAGAAGCCGTCGGCGGTATAGGCGCAGGGGTTAAGGTTTACGTCGTCAGGTACGTCGATGGGGGCGAAGTCCGCCTTATAGGCGTAGTCGGTGACTGTGGCCTCGCTGTCCTTGCCGGGGTCGGCGGGCGCTTCGCTCTTTCCGCCGCAGGCGGCAAGACCCATGGCCATGGCCAGGACCAGTACCAGGCAGAGCAGGGAGCGGATGATTTTCTTCATTTCGTGTCCTCCTGAGAGAATATTCCATGCGCTCAAAGCGCAGTACGGTTGTGATATTGCTTGACTGCGAGGTGATTATATCATAGCTTGCCGCCGGTGTATCTTAAGATTCCTTAAATCTTTTTCGGGGTGTTTGTTTCCGAAAAAGTTTGTGATACAATGTGCCCAGAAAACACAGGGGAGGCATGCTGTATGACCGCTTTATCCCGGATCCTGATCGTGGACGACGATCCGGATATCCGCAATGTCCTGTCTCTTTTATTAAAGGATTCCTATTTCGTGGCGGAGGCCGCCGACGGCGCCGAGGCCGTAAACTATATCAAGGCCAATCCCGATACCGACCTGGTGGTGCTGGATGTGATGATGCCCGGCATGGACGGGCTGGAGACCTGCACGAAGCTGCGGGAGTTTTCCAACGCCCCGGTGCTCTTCCTCACGGCCAAGTCCGCCGAGCGGGACCGGGTCGCCGCCTATCAGAGCGGCGGGGACGATTTCCTGTCCAAGCCCTTCTCCCAGGCGGAGCTGCTGGCCAAGATCTCTTCGCTGCTGCGCCGCTATCAGCTCTATCGCGGCAAGCCCGCCTCCGTCCTCTCCGTCGAGGGGCTGGAGATGGATCTGTCTGCCCACAGCGTCAAGGTGAACGGCAAGCCCGTGACGCTGACTGATACCGAGTATGCGATCCTGGAGTATCTGATCAAAAACCGGGGGAACGTGGTGACCGCCGCGGAGCTCTACGAGGCCGTCTGGGGAGAGAAGTTCCTCTCCGGCTCGGGCAACACGGTCATGGTGCATGTGCTGAACGTGCGCCGCAAGATCGAGGAAAACCCGTCCAAGCCCAAGATCCTCCGCACCGTTTGGGGAAGGGGTTATCAGATTGACTAAGCGTTTTCGCCTGCCCCGGACGCTGGACGCGAAGATGCTCTATATGCTCCTGCTGAGCCTGCTCTGCGCCCTCGCGGTCTTCGCCGCGGCCTACGGCGCGGCGACGCTTGCCCTCAACCGGCTCTATCTGAGCCCGGACGCGGTGTCCGCCCGCCAGGCGGAGTACTATACCGACTTCGCGGGCTTTGTCAGCGCAAACGAGGTCTCCGGCAGGGACTCGGTGGCGGTCACCCGCTTCAATAACCGGCGGGACTATGTGACGGTCACGGTGTTCAGCGCGGAGGAGCTGGGGCTGGATCCCCGCAGCACCGCCGGCCGGAGCGCCAGACCCCAGTATTCGGCCGTGTACGGCAAGCTCTATCCCATGCAGTTTGCGGACGGCTCCTACTATGTGCGCATCGAGGACAACACCAGCGTGCGGGAGGATAACCTGAACCGCATCATCGCGATCCTGCTCGGCAGCATCGCCTTTACGGCGGTCATGTTCACCTACATCCGCCGCCTTACGAGCCGCATCATCCGCCTGTCCCGGGAGGCCGGGGCCATCGGCGGCGGCGATCTGGAAGCGCCCATCTCCGTGGAGGGGGAGGACGAACTGAGCCAGCTTGCCGGCGAGATGGACCATATGCGCGACGCCGTGATCGAGCGCATGTCCGGCGAGCGCAGGGCCTGGGAGGCAAACTCCGAGCTCATTACCGCCATCTCCCACGATATCCGCACGCCCATGACGAGTCTGCTCGGCTATCTGGAGCTTCTGAACGAGAGCGGGGATGAGGAGCGCAAACGGCAGTTTGCCCGCTCCGCCTACGACAAGGCTGTGGAGCTCAAGGATCTGACGGACGAGCTCTTCAAATATTTCCTGGTCTTCGGCCGCGCGGAGGTGCAGATGAATCTGGAGCGCTTTGACGCACGGCTGCTGCTGGAGCAGATGCTGGGCGAGGCGGAGTTCGATCTGACCGACGCGGGCTTTGCGGTGCAGCGCATCGAGTTTGCGGGCGAGTGCGCCGTGGAGGTGGACCCGCTCTACTTAAAGCGCGTGCTGGATAACCTGGTCTCCAATGCCAAAAAGTACGCGGAGAAGAGCGAGCCGCTGCTGATCGTATCCGAGCTCTCGGAGGGGAAGCTCTCGGTCACGGTGTCCAACACCGTCGCCAAAGCCGCGCCGCGGGTGGAGAGCACGAAGATCGGCCTGCGCACCTGCGAAAAGATCATGGAGACCATGCACGGCGTCTTCGAGACCCGGCGGGACGGGCAGCACTTTGCCGCGGAGTTCACGCTCCCGGCCTTCGAGAAGCTGCCTGAGGAATGATACGCGCTCTGCGCAGGCATGAAAAACGAACAGGGGCCGTGTGAAGCTGCGTTCAACGGCCTCTTTTCTTATTGGAAAGAGCATCCCGAGGCCACGGATATATTGACTGAAAAGCGTATCCGTGCTAATATATACTTTAAATTTGCAACAAAGGAGTTGTTGATCCTCTTATGGACGATGGCAGTCGATTGCCATGGATTATCGCAATCGTTTTCCTGTTTCTGGCCGCGTATTTCGCGGTGACGGAGACGGCCTTTGCGTCTGTCTCCCGCAATAAAATCAAAACCGGCGCCGAGCGCGGCGATCCCCGGGCGAAGACCGCACTCTGGGTGCTGGATCACTTTGACCGGGCCATCAGCACGCTGCTGATCGGCACCAACATCGCGCACATCGCCGCCGCCTCCCTGGTCACCGTCGCGGTGACGCGGCGCTGGGGCCTGAATGCTGTGACGCTCAGCACCTTCGTGACCACGCTGGTGGTGTTCTTCGCGGGCGAGATGCTGCCCAAGAGCATCGCCAAAAAGTACAGCGAGAGCTGCGCCCTGGCCACGGCCGGTTCGCTGCGCGCGCTGATGGCGGTGCTCAAGCCCCTCTCCGCGCTGCTGACCTGGATCGGTGAGACCGCGGCCAGCCTGACCCGCGGCGAGCCGGAGATCTCTGTCACCGAGGACGAGCTCTACGACCTCATTGAAGATATGACGGAGGAGGGCTCTCTGGATGAGGAGCAGGGCGACCTGATCTCTTCGGCCCTGCAGTTCGGCGACGTGACCGTGGAGAGCATCCTCACGCCCCGCGTGGATCTGGCCGCCATCGACATCGGCGACAGCCACGAGGAGATCCTGAGCCAGATCAAGGCCCAGAACCACAGCCGTCTGCCCGTGTACGAGGGCAGCATCGACAACATCATCGGCATCCTGCAGATCCGCAAGTTCATCAAGGCTTGGCTCCGCGAGGGGACGGCCCTGGAGCTGCGCCCCCTGCTGGACGAGCCCTTCTTCATCCATCAGAGCACCAATATCGACGAGCTGCTGCCCCTCATGTCCCGCAACCGCATGAACATGGCCGTTGTCACCGACAATTACGGCGGCACCCTGGGCATCGTCACGGTGGAGGATATCCTGGAGGAGCTGGTGGGCGAGATCTGGGACGAGGACGACGTGGTGGAGGAGCCGGTGGTCGAGCTGGGCGAGGGCGTCTACGAAGTGGACGCCGAGGAATCCGTCACGGATGTGTTCGAGACCCTGGGCTTCGAGGACCCGGAGGAAGATGAGGAGCTGGTGAACACCCGTATGGGCGAATGGGCCTATGAGCAGTTCACCGCCATCCCCCAGGTGGGGGAGAGCTTCAGTTACCACAATCTCTCCGTCACCGTCGCCGCCATGGAGCATAACCGCATCCGCAAGCTGCATGTGAAGCTGCAGCCGAGTGAGCAGGAAGGGGGCGCGGAAGCATGAACCTCTTTCTTGTAATCACGGGCATCGCTGCCTGCGTGCTGCTCTCCGGCTTCTTCTCCGGCTCGGAGATGGCCTACTCCTCCTGCAACCAGGTGCGCCTGGAAAACCTGCGGGACGACGGCTCCGAGCGGGCGGGCGTGGCCCTGAAGCTCTGCGAGCATTATGATGACACCCTCTCCGCCATCCTGATCGGCAACAATCTGGTGAACATCGCCGCGTCCTCTCTGGGCGTGGTGCTGGTGAACATCCTCACCGGCGGAGACGGCAAGACCTGGCTCAGCACCCTGATCATCACCGTGCTGGTCATCATCTTCGGCGAGACGATCCCCAAGATCACCGCCAAGAAAAACGCAAACCATCTGTCTCTCCGCAACGCCTATGTCCTGAACTTCCTGCGCCTGCTGCTCAAGCCGCTGATCTGGCTGGTGGTGGCGCTGATCCGCCTGCTGACCTTCTGGATGAAGGGCGAGGAGGACGAGGATCCCGACGAGGCCGTGGAGGAGCTGCAGTCCATCATCGAGACCGCCGAGGATGAGGACGTGCTGGACGAGGACCAGTCCGAACTGGTGCAGGCCGCCATCGACTTTGCGGAGATCTCCGCCTCCGAGGTCATGACCGCCCGGGTGGACGTGGTCGCCATTGATATCGACGACGACTGGGAGGAGATCCTCAGGGTCATCGAGGACGCGCCCTTCTCCCGCCTGCCTGTGTACGAGGGCAGCATCGACAACGTGATCGGCGTGCTGTACCTGAACCACTTCCTCAAGGCCATGGCAGACGACGGCCATGCCGATATCCGCAGCCTCCTGATGCCGCCCTGCTATGTGTACAAGACCATGAAGCTGCCCGCGGTGCTCAACGCCCTCAAGCGGGCCAAGCAGCACCTCGCCATCGTATCCGACGAGTACGGCGGCATGCTGGGCGTGCTGAGTATGGAGGACGTGCTGGAGCAGATCGTCGGCGATATCTGGGACGAGACCGACACCGTGGAGGAAGAGGTCGTGGAGCGCGGCACGGACGAATATGAAGTGGACGGCGATATGACCATCTCCGACTTCCTGGAGCTCTGCGGCATCGACGAGGAGAGTTTCGAGGCCGAGAGCGAGACCGTCGGCGGCTTCGCGGTGGAGAGCTTCGGCGCTTTCCCCAAGCCCGGCGACAGCTTCGACTGCGGCGATCTGAACATTACGGTGCTGTCCATGGACGGCCGCCGCGTGGAGAAGCTTCTGGTGCGGCGGAAACCCGTGGTGAGTGATTAGTGGCCAGTGGCCAGTAGGGGAGGGGCTTGCCCCTCCCGTGCTTTATCTGAGAAAAAAAGGATGGGATCGCTATGAAAACTGTGGCATTCATCGGAACGGGCAACATGGGCGGCGCCCTGGCGCGGGCGGCGGCCCGATCCGGCGCGGCGGACCGGCTGCTGCTGGCAAACCGCACACCGGAGAAGGCGCAGCGGCTTGCCGACGAGATCGGCGGCGAGGTCTGCGACAACCGGACGGCAGCCCGCGAGGCGGACTACCTCTTCCTCGGCGTCAAGCCCCAGATGCTGGAGGGCATGCTGGACGGCATCCGTGACGTGCTGGAGGCGCGGACGGAACGGCTCGTGATCGTGTCCATGGTCGCCGGCAAGGAGCTGGAAGTGCTGGACAGGCTGCTGGGCGGCCTGCCGGTGGTGCGCGTGATGCCGAATATCCCGGTCTCCGTGGGCGCGGGCTTTACGATGCTGGTGCCCTCCGACAGGGTGACGGAAGAGGAGAAGGCCTTCGTCAAGACCCTGCTGGCCGCCTCCGGCACCGTGCAGGAGATGGACGAGCACATGATGGACGCCGCCAACGGCGTGACCGGCTGCGGCCCGGCCTTCGCGGCCATGTTTGTGGAGGGCCTAGCCGACGGCGCGGTGGCCATCGGCCTGCCGCGGAAGGACGCCTATACCTATGCCGCCCGGATGCTGATCGGCACCGGGGAGATGCTGCTGCAGACCGGCGAGCATCCCGGCGCGCTGAAGGACAGGGTCTGCTCCCCGGCGGGCAGCACGATCCAGGGCGTGCGCAAGCTGGAGGAGCGCGGTTTCCGCGCGGCCGTGATGGACGCGGTGATCGCCGCCTGGGAGAAGGAATTCTGATCCTGTTTCTTCCTGCTGTTGTGCTCTGTATGCGAGGCGAAAGGCCCTCTTCCCATGGGAAGAGGGCCTTTCGCCGCCTCTGTTTATCCCGGCGCGCCGGGCAGAAAAACTTTTTTCAGAAAGGTATTGACACGGAACGGCTGATGTGCTATATTATCAAAGCTAAAGAAAATATCGCGGGGTAGAGCAGCTGGTAGCTCGTCGGGCTCATAACCCGGAGGTCGTTGGTTCGAATCCTTCCCCCGCAACCACTGAAAAGACCGTTTTCGATAAGAAAACGGTCTTTTTCTTAACTTTTCGAAGGGAAAAGTTTTGGGTGAGTTTTGCTGAGGGGTGAATTAGGGGTGAACCGAATCGTTTTTATACGTGGTTATATCCCGCAATTCAAGGAAAAACAAGGATAATCACCAAGAAATAATAATTGTCTATGTAGCGTAGAAGGGCAGAAAAATCTGCCCTTCTTGCTATCTTGCTCTTGCAAAAACGTTGGATCGGACTTCTGCAGCCTTCGCTTTTGCCTCTGCTATCTGATGTGCATATTTGTCTCATGACCAGAACCCATGAAACCGTTGCGGCTTCATGGGTTTTTACGTGAAAACAAAAAGATGATTTTCCCGTTTGGAAGGTCCTGAACCGCCGATCCCGCCATTCTGGCGTAGATTTCGGGAGTTCACTTCGTGAAGTCAGCCAGGATGGCCCGGACCGCCCGGTGGAGATAGGGGAGATAGGTTTCCAAATCCACGGGATCGTCGCTCAGGATCACTGTGTAACAGGTGGAGCCCACCAGCTCCAGAATGGTGTATACCACGATTGCCAGGCTTTTTCGGTCAGAGGGGATGGAGCCCAGGATCTCCTCGAAAATGGCGGGATAGTCCGGCTCCCATTTGCCGATGGCCCGGCGGAAAATGCCCCAGCTTAAATTTTTGTTGATGAA